>VSSL01000496.1_pt1 | contig 11756 bp, 9 predicted proteins | sample 4557531 | NCBI WGS metagenome assembly VSSL01 (sample SAMN10986726, study PRJNA523729) | hot springs metagenome | isolation source: hot springs | place: India:Timba, Gujarat | collected 2018-05-31 | reverse complement strand
CGGTATTGACAAGTTTGCGCAAGATGTGCTAACGTATAGACAGGGTAGTACGAACCCGAAAAGGACGGAAAGGGGGTAAAACTCTCGGTGTCCAGTTGGAAACAGCAGCAAGTGTCGCCAGTGGTTGCCTGGGTGATTATCATTGTGGTGGTAATCATCGCGGTAGCGGTCGTCTGGCGATATACCGGAGGTCCGGGACGCTCACGCGGGCTGACCGAGGAGCAGCGCAGGCAACTCGAGCAGATGTTTGGTAATCAGGCGCCCGCTCCCGGTGCAGCACCGTCACGAGGCGCTCCTGCGCCTGGAGCGCCGCCACCTCGGTAGCAACGCGGCGCTTCTTCCAATCTATCAACACAAACAACTTGAAGGAGGGTCATTCATGAAACGCAACGCATTTACCCTTATCGAGCTGCTTGTAGTTATCGCGATTATTGCGATACTGGCAGCCATCCTTTTCCCTGTGTTCGCACAGGCGAGAGCAACAGCCCGCAAGACTGCCTGCTTGTCGAACATGAAGCAGTTGACACTGGGCATGTTGCAGTACGTTCAGGACTACGATGAAAGGTTCCCCAGCTGGAACTGGAGCTTCTTCTGCGATGGCGGCAACCAAGGACTGCCCCGCGACTCTGCCGCCTTCTGGACGATGGCAATCTATCCGTACGTGAAGAACGACGGCGTGTACCAGTGCCAGGATGACCCGTTGCAATGGAACGATGCGTGGGCAAGCTGCAGCGACGATGGAGGGCGCAACGACCGCTTCGCCCCAATCAACGCTGCAGGACAGCCATGTAACTTCTGGGACGCTTGCAACCCGCGCTATGTTTCGTATGGCTTAAGCGAGACGCTGACGGGTAGCTATCCAACAAACAAGCTGGGTGGCATTTCCACACCTGCAAACTGGGGTATGTTCTTCGACTGCGCGACCCAGCTTGCAGACATCTGGGTCTGGCAGCGACCGGACAGTAGCAACTACAACAACATACCGGCGCGAGTGGCGTTCTCTACCGAGGGCTGCTGCAAGATATGGGAAGGCGGACGCACCGCGGATTCCTGGATCCAGCAGTACGGTAAAGGCGCCCTGGATCAGCTGGCACGCCATCAGGGAGGAGAAAACGTTACCTTTGTAGACGGTCACGCCAAGTTCTTCCGCTGGACGGAGATCACTTGGGGCAACATGACCACGGGTAGCCTGTAATTCGTAGCCCTACCGCTGAACAAAGGGCGAGCGGCTTGCTCGCCCTTTGCTTGTATCTATGAAGGGCAGGAGGATGCCGTCTCAGTGAAATCAGGTATACTGTTTCCCACACTATGCGCACTACTGCTTGTCACCAACGCTGGAGGAGGCAACATGCGTGCTTCAGATGACGCACTGGCTTATCTACAGCAATGTAATGTGGTATGGGATACACCGTCTCCAGATAGCTCCGGCTCCATGCCTCTTGGTAACGGCGACATCGGCGTCAACGTTTGGGTGGAGCCGAACGGCGACCTCGTGTTCTACCTGAACAAGACCGATGCGTGGAGCGAAATCAACCGACTGCTCAAGCTTGGCAGGGTACGCATTTCGCTCTCCCCTTCCCCGTGGAGCGGCGGCGGTTTCTTCCGCCAGGAACTTCGCCTCTTGGAGGGCGAAATAGTCGTCCAGGGTGGCAACTCTGCTGAGCCGACCATCCTGCGGGTATGGGTGGACGCCCATCGCCCTGTAGTCTGGGTGGATGTGGACGGGGCGAAACCCGTACATATTCGGGTAGAGCTGGAAATCTGGCGCAACACCAACCGCAGACTGGAAGGACGCGAGTTGTTTAGCGCATACGGATTGATGGATGCTCCCTTTCCCGTTATAGAACACGCCGATACCGCACTGGAAGAGCAGCGCGACCGCGTCATCTGGTTCCACCGCAATCCGACATCGATTTTCGAGCAAACCCTGCGCCATCAGGGTCTGGAGAGCCTGATCGGTAAACTGCCTGACCCTTTGCTGCATCGCACCTTTGGCGGTATGATACGCGGCAAAGGACTGGTTCGCGAGGGAAAAACCGTTTTGCACAGCGAGAACCCATCAAAGCGGTTCACCATTCCGATACACATCCTGACCGCGCAAACCGACACCATAGAGGAATGGGTAAAGCGACTGGAGGCTCAGGCGGCGAAAGCGGAGTCGGTAACCTACACACAGGCGCGAGCGGCGCACCAGCGCTGGTGGCGGAGCTTCTGGCAGCGCAGCTGGATTATCGTAAGCGGAAGCCCCGAAGCGCAGACGGTCACGCAGGGCTATGCCCTCCAGAGGTTCATCAACGCGTGCGCAGGACGAGGGGCATACCCGATCAAGTTCAACGGCTCTATTTTCACCGTCGACTCGCGGGAGCCAGACGAGCACTTTGACGCCGACTACCGGCGCTGGGGCGGGGAATACTGGTTCCAGAACACGCGCCTGCCTTACTGGAGCATGATACCCGCTGGCGACCACGAGATGATGTTGCCGCTCTTTCACATGTACCTGAACGCCCTTCCCCTGGCAAGAGAGCGAACCCGTATCTACTTCGGGCACGAGGGAGCCTATTTTCCCGAAACCATGACCTTCTGGGGAACATACGCGAACTGCAATTACGGATGGAACCGGGAGGGCAAGCCTGTTTCCCATATCGACAACCCCTATATCCGCTACTACTATTCCTGTAATCTGGAACTGCTCTCTCTCGCGCTGGAGTACTTTTTCCACACGGGCGACAAACGGTTCCTGAGGCACACACTGCTACCGCTGGCGGATGCGGTAATTACCTTTTACGACCGCCACTTCCCGCGTGATGAATCCGGAAAACTGCTCATGAAACCCGCGCAATCACTGGAGACATACCCTGAGGCGGTGAATCCTCTGCCGGACATCGCAGGACTGCGCTGGACGCTGGAAGGGTTGTTAAGGCTACCCCTCAGCGGCAAGGACGCAGACCACCGTCATCAGTGGCGGCGTTTGCTGGAGCAGCTGCCTCCCCTACCTCTGAAAACGGAGAATGGGCAGACCTTCCTGCTGCCCGCTCACCAAATTCTGGCGCAACCCATTAACTCCGAAGACCCCGAACTGTATGCGGTGTTTCCGTATCGTCTGTACGGGGTGGGCAAACCCGATATCGAAGTAGCTCGAAACACCTACACGAGGCGACCTTACAAAGGCAACGAAGGCTGGCGACAGGACCCGATATGGGCGGCTATGTTGGGGCTAACAGAAGAAGCAAAAAGGATGGTGGCGCAACGCTTTGCTACCAAACACCCCGGTAGTCGCTTCCCCGCTTTCTGGGGACCCAACTACGACTGGATACCCGACCAGGACCACGGCTGCGGCGGAATGATCGCCTTGCAAGCGATGCTGATGCAGACCGACGGCGATCGAATCTTGCTCTTCCCCGCCTGGCATAAAGAGTGGGATGTCGCCTTCCGCTTACAAGCGCCCGGCAAGACGGTGGTGGAGGGTGTCTTTCGCGAGGGTAAACTGCAGTCTCTGAAGGTAACGCCTGCGCGAAGGGAGAAGGATGTTATAGTAATGCAACAGGATAAGGAATAGACGATGCCCCGTGCGATAGTGACAGGTGGAGCGGGCTTTTTGGGCTCGCATCTGGTGGACAGGTTGCTGGCGGAGGGATACGAGGTTATCGCGCTGGATAACCTCATTACCGGTAGCGTACAGAATATCGTACACCTGGCGGGTAACGAACGCTTCCGCTTCATCAAGCAAGACGTGACCGAATACCTGTACATCGACGGTGCGGTAGATGTCGTGTTCCATTTCGCCTCGCCCGCCAGCCCGGTGGATTTCGCCACCAAGCCCATCCAGATACTGAAAGTGAACGCGCTGGGTACACACAAGACGCTTGGGCTGGCGAAGGCGAAAGGAGCACGGTACGTGCTGGCTTCCACCTCGGAGGTGTACGGCGACCCGCTGGTGCATCCGCAAACGGAGGACTATGCGGGCAACGTGAACCCGGTGGGTGTTCGTGGAGCGTACGATGAAGGCAAACGGTTCGCCGAGGCGATGACGATGGCATACCATCGCCATCACGGGCTGGACACGCGCATCGTGCGCATCTTCAACACCTTCGGCGAGCGAATGCGCCTCGACGATGGCAGGATGATACCGAACTTCATTGGACAGGCACTGCGCGGGGAGCCCATCACCGTGTACGGCGACGGACAGCAAACGCGCAGCTTTTGCTACGTTTCCGACCTGATTGAGGGCATCTGGAGGCTCTCGCAACTGCCTGATTATCATGAGCCTGTAAACATCGGTAACCCCGATGAGCGCACCGTGATAGAGGTGGCGCAGGTGATAAAGAGCCTGGCGCAAAGCGATAGCGAAATCGTCTTCCGCCCCCTGTTCTCGCCCGATGAACCCCGTCGGCGCAAGCCCGATATTACCCGGGCACGCCAGCTGCTGGGCTGGGAACCGCAGGTCAGCCTCGAGGAGGGACTGAAGCGCACCATTGAGTACTTCCGCATCCGCATCCAGAGGTAGACCAGCGCTCAGAGAGCAAGGCTCCTGTCTGATGAGAACTGGTACGTCGAAAAGGCAGGAGCAGGGGTTTTCCTTCCTGTACAAACTCACGAAGCGCACGCGATGGTTGATTTGCGCATTGTTCGCAACCGTTTTTGTTGCTTCGATCGTGCACGGCGATGAATCTCTGTGGCGTGCGCCCTTGTCTGTACGAAACGCCGAGCCGTTGAACACCCTCTTTCTTCAGGCTCCACCCGCTTCTGCTTCCGTTCTCGCTGAGGGGCACAAGCGGATTCAGCTGAATCTGGATATCATCAACCACCTGTTATTTGACCGGTCAGCTGGCAGCCGTTTTGAACAGGATTTTGAGATACAGCGGCTGACAGTGATGTATGCACAGGGCGTGGGCGATGGCGTGCAGGTCGCCGTCTTCGTGCCTTTGCTTGCCCGCAACGGCGGCATCCTGGACGAGATAATCAACATCTGGCACCGCTGGTTCGGTCTGAAGGGCGGAGGACGCGCCAACTATCGCAACTATCAGATACGCGAGCGGCTGATACACAGCGGGCAGACGCTGGTTTCTTTGAACAGCTCTGCAATCGGTACCGGTGATGCGGTGATAGAGGTGAGTAAGTCGTTCGGGCGATCCGGGCGCAGTCTGTGGGCAGTGCGAGCCATGGTGAAACTGCCAGCGGGCAACGCCGCACAGCAGTTTGGCAGTGGAGCGATGGATGCGGGATTGGGTGTGGTGATGACCTATTACAGCAGTAACCGGCTGGCGTGGCACGCAAACCTGAGCAAGGTCTGGGTAGGAAAACCCACCTACCTCAACATACCTGCCCGCGATATGGTGCAGTGGATGGTCGCAACAGAGTACTTGCTCGATTCGAGAACGTCGCTCATCGCCCAAATAGACGATAACCGGACTCCCGTTGTCGTAGGAGTACCCTACGCCGACGGCGCTCGCCGTTCACTGACGGTCGGGATAGCTCGGGATATTCGTCCCGGGCTGCGTGCAGAGCTGTCGCTGACCCAGAACCAGTTCGGATGGTTGGCACGAATCGCGCCGGACGTCCACCTGCATTTCGGCATACGCTGGCAACGGTGAACCTTAAAATGCTCTTAACAATTGTGCGTTACGATAAATCGGAGTGTTTCTGCGTGAGAAACGAACAGGGAGGAGAACGGACATGCAGCGAAGACGCGCTATCACGATGGTGTGGGCGCTGGTCGTTGTGGCTGTTATCGTCGTGGCGGGGTGCGCGCCTAAAAAGGAGACAACTACCAGGACTACTGGTAAGATTCAGATTACCGGAGCGGGTTCCACCTTTGTCAACCCCATCATGTCGCGCTGGTCATCGGAGTATGAGCGACTGACGGGCGTGCAGGTGAACTATCAGAGTATCGGTAGCGGCGGTGGAATCCAGCAGTTCAAAGAGGGTACCATTGACTTTGGAGCCACCGATGTGACGGTTTCGGAAGAGGAAGAAAAGGATTTCACCCGTCCGTTTGTACAGTTGCCGATCGTAGCGGGCACGGTATCTGTCGTGTACAACCTGCCGGGTATCCAGCAGAGTCTTCAACTCACCCCCGAAGTTCTGGTGGACATCTTCCTCGGTAAAATCAAGAAGTGGAACGACCCGCGTCTCGCGGAGATTAATCCGGGAGTCAATCTGCCGGACAGGGACATCGTGGTCGTACACCGCTCAGACGGCAGTGGTACCACTTACATCTTCACCGACTACCTCTCCACAGTGAGCTCCGAATGGCAGCAGAAGGTGGGACGAGGCAAGTCGGTGAGCTGGCCCGTAGGAGTTGGAGGGAAAGGCAACGAGGGCGTCACCGGTCAGGTCAAGCAGTTACCGGGGGCGATTGGCTACGTGGAATTAAACTACGCGAAGCAGAACAACCTGACGGTCGCCGCCATACGGAACGCCGCCGGCAAGTTTGTGTTGCCAGATAAGAGCACGGGTGAAGAGGCAACACGCGCCGTCGTGGAGCGGCTGAAACAGGACATCCGCGCCAGCGCGGTCAACATGCCCGGTGAGAACAGCTATCCGATAACCGGATTCGTGTATGTGCTGGTAGACAAACAGCCGAAAGACACCGCGAAGGCGGCGGAAATTAAGAAGTTTTTTGAGTGGGTGCTGAAGGACGGGCAAAAGATGGCGGCGGAACTGGACTACGTGCCGCTTGCCGAAGAAGTGGTGCAAATGTCCCTGCAGAAACTCGCCGAGGTGCCATAGCTGAATGAGCAAACCGGCAACGGAAGCCTCTGCAGCCATCCGGGCGCGTCGGCATAGCAGAGGCGCCACGTTCTGGTCGGACCGCCTTTTCCGGCTGGTAGTGGTGGCATCCGCCTCGATGCTGGGCGCGCTCCTGCTGTTCTTCGCGTACGAGCTCTGGTCCTCCTCGTCATTAAGTATTCGCACCTTCGGCTGGCGATTCTGGGTATCCCGGGAGTGGGACCCCGTACGCGAGCGGTTCGGAGCGCTGCCCTTCATCTGGGGCACGCTGGTGAGTTCCGTCGCGGCGTTGATTATCGCCGTGCCGCTCAGCCTGGGTACAGCCATCTTCATCGCGGAAGTGGCGCCCCGCTGGCTGCGACAACCGGTCTCGTTTGTCGTGGAGCTGCTGGCAGCTATTCCTTCGGTGGTATACGGCTTGTGGGGCGTGTTCGTAATGGTTCCCTGGCTGCGCGAGCATGTGCAGGTACCCCTTGCGGAGCGGCTCGGCTACATCCCGCTGTTTACAGGTCCTCCGGTAGGCGTTAGCATGATGGCGGCGATACTGGTGCTGACTATCATGATTATCCCCTACATTACCGCTGTGTCCCGCGAAGTGATACTGGCGGTGCCTCAGGCACAGCGTGAGGCTTCATACGGACTGGGCGCCACCAAGTGGGAAACCATTCGCCGTGTGGTATTGCGGTATGCGCGGGTAGGCATTCTGGGCGCGATTATTCTGGGTTACGGACGCGCTGTGGGTGAGACGATGGCAGTGACTATGGTTATCGGTAACCGCCCCGATATCTCGCTTTCGCTGCTGCAGCCCGGCTATACCATGGCAAGCGTCATTGCCAATGAATTCACCGAAGCCACCTCGCCCTTATATCTTTCATCGCTCACCGAGATAGGCTTGCTCCTGTTTGTTATCACTCTGCTGATAAACGCAGTGGCTCGTCTGCTGGTGTGGCAGGTATCCCGAGAGGAGGTGCGTTACTGATGCGCCTCTCGCCGGTACACGAGAGGTGGCGGCGGTTTCTCAACGCGGCGTCTCTAACGCTCACGGGGGTGTGCGCCGTGGTGGTGATGGCGCCCGTATTCATCATTCTCGCCTACCTTCTGATAAATGGCATCCGCTCGCTGAACATCGAGTTCCTCACCAGTCTGCCCAAGGCACCCGGCGAGCGGGCGGTGGAATGGCGAACGCCATTGTGGGCAGCTTCTATATGGTGGGGCTTGCGCTCATTTTCTCTCTGCCTGTGGGTGTCGGCGCGGGAGTCTATCTGGCGGAGTTCGGACGGGCGCGCTATGCGCATATCGTGCGGTTCATGGCGGATGTATTGAACGGCGTGCCCAGCATCGTTATCGGCGTGTCCGTATGGGCGCTACTGGTCGTACCCATGCGTGGTTTCTCCGCGCTGGCTGGCGGAGTCGCGCTGTCGTTCATCATGATACCCATGATCGCTCGTACGACGGAAGAGATGGTGCGTGCTGTGCCCAACACCGTGCGGGAAGCGTCGCTGGGCTTGGGCGCCACATACGCCCGCACCATGTGGAGCCTGGTGCTGCCGGCGGCGCGGGGGGGAATCGTCACAGGGGTGATGCTGGCTCTGGCGCGTGCCTTTGGAGAAGCCGCTCCTCTGCTCTTCACCGCGCTGGGCAACCGGTTCTGGAACCTCTACCTGGACCGCCCGATGGCGAACTTGCCTACCCAGATTTACGAGTACGCGAAATCGCCCTACGAGGACTGGCACCGTCAGGCGTGGGCAGCGGCACTGGTGCTCATCATCGTCGTACTAGTACTGAACGTAGTGGCACGGATGTCCACTCGTGAGCGATATCGTGCGTTGAGGTGAGAGCGATGAATGAAGGTATCTCCACGCCTGCTGTCCAACTTGAGTTATTGATGCGGGAGGATGCATCTATGGCGACCGTTGTGTTCCCGCGGCGTGAGGAAGTGACTGCGCCGCCGCAACCGAAAATCAGTACGCGTCAATTGAACGTCTACTATGGCGACTTCCACGCCATTAAAGATGTCAGTCTCGACATCCTGCCAAATCATATCACCGCACTCATCGGTCCATCGGGATGTGGCAAGTCCACCTTTCTGCGATGTCTCAATCGGATGAACGATTTGATAGAAGGGGCGCGAGTAGAGGGGTCCGTGCTGCTGGACGGACAGGACATTAATGACCCCAGAACCGATGTGGTGGCTTTACGGCGAAGGGTGGGCATGGTGTTTCAGCGTCCAAACCCCTTCCCCATGTCCATCTACGACAACGTGGCGTATGGTCCCCGCATACACGGCATCCGTCGGCGCAGTGTTCTCAATGAGATCGTGGAGCGTAGTCTGAAACAGGCGGCGCTCTGGGATGAGGTTAAGGACAAGCTTCGGCAATCCGCGCTGGCTCTGTCTGGCGGACAACAGCAAAGGCTGTGCATCGCGCGGGTGCTGGCGGTAGAGCCTGAAGTGCTGCTGATGGACGAACCTGCCTCCGCGCTGGACCCAACCGCTACCTTCCGCATCGAGGAGCTGATGCAGGAACTGAAGAGCCGCTATACTATTGTCATCGTGACGCATAATATGCAGCAGGCGGCGCGCGTCAGCCATTACACAGGGTTCTTCTATAAAGGAGAGCTCTACGAGTTTGGCGAAACAGCCAAGATATTCACAAACCCCGAGCGGCGTGAAACCGAAGACTACATTCGCGGACGGTTTGGTTAAACGGGAGGAGACTCGGCAGAATGAACAAGCGTGTTGTTGCCTGGACCACTGTAACCCTGTGGCTTCTTCTGGCACTGTCGGCGCATGCGCAGAAGGTGGCCACAGGCATCGTGTTTCACGACATGAACCGCAACGGCATTCGCGACGCGGGAGAACCGGGCATCGCCAACGTGCTGGTATCGAACCAGCGCGAGGTCGTGCGCACCGACCGACAGGGCAGATACAGCCTGCCTGTCGACGATGATACTATCCTCTTTGTCATCAAGCCGCGCGGATGGCAGGCGCCTCTAAATGAAAATAACCTCCCCCAACACTACTATATCCATAAACCCAACGGCTCGCCCAAACTGCGTTACCCCGGCGTGCCCCCAACGGGTGACCTGCCCGCGTCGGTAGACTTTGCGCTTGTTCCCAGTTCCGAGCCCGAGCGTTTCCACGCACTGATTCTTGGTGACACTCAGGTGCGCGACATGCAGGATTTGGGCTACTTTGCCTATGACATCTTCCGCGAACTCGTCGGAACCGGGAAGGCGGCTTTTGCTACCATTCTGGGCGATATCGTCTTCGATGGTTTGCACATGTTTGAGCCGCTGAACCGCGTGATGGCACGGGTAGGCATACCGTGGTACCCCGTGATGGGCAATCATGACATGAACTATGACACCCCGGAAGACCGATACGCCGATGAGACTTTCGAAAGGGTGTACGGCACGCCCTACTATGCCTTTGAATACGGCAAGGTCAGTTTCATCGTGCTGGACATAGTTGATAGGCAAGGAGACAGGTACAAAGCCGGTTTGGGAGAGAGGCAGCTGGCATTTATCCGCAACTACCTGCGCCATGTACCCCGGAGTAATCTCGTGGTACTGCTCATGCACATTCCTCTGGCGGAACTGCCCGAGGCGGAGCGCAGGGAACTCTTTGATATACTTGCACCTCTCCCACACACGCTCTCTTTCTCGGCGCACACGCACATCCAGTTCCACCAGTTCTTTACCCGCGAACAGGGCTGGAACGGCTCGCGCCCGCACCACCACGTGAATACGGTAACCGCCTGCGGCAGCTGGTGGACCGGCGTTCCTGACCCGGAGGGTATTCCGCATACCACCATGCGCGATGGCGCGCCGAACGGCTACCTGATAGCCGAGTTCAACGGCAACCGTTATACCTTGCGCTATAAAGCCTCACGCCGACCGGACAATTACCAGATGAATATCTATGTTCCCGACAGCGTTCCCGCCAGTGAGACGGGCAACACACGAGTGCTGGTAAACATCTTCTTCGGCTCGGAGCGTTCGCGGGTTGAGATGCGCGTCGGAGAGGACGGCGACTGGATTACGTTGCGCCCGGTGCAGGAGCCCGACCCCGCCTACGCCGGGATGAAAAAGATGGAAGAGCAGTATACTCTGCCGGGAAGAAAACTGCCCGGCTTGATGAACTCCCCGCACCTGTGGACGGCGAACCTGCCACCGAACCTGCCACGTGGAGCCCATGTGTTGTATGTGAGAACGACGGACATGTTTGGGCGGACATGGAGCGACTGCAGAATCCTCACGGTACGCTGAACGGACGTGGTTCCCTACCCGTTTCTACGTGGAATAATATATAATAGTGTATATAACGTCCGACACGGCAGCATAGAACAGGAAGGAGAAGAGCCCAAAGATGACCGTCGTACGCCATGCATTCGATGAGGAGCTGCAATTGCTCCAGACTGAACTGCTGGAGATGGGCAGTTTTGTGGAGCAGATGCTGGACCATGCGGTGCAGTCCCTGTGCAACCGCGACGAGGAACTCGCCAAGGAGATTGTCCGCCGCGATGATGAAGTGGACGAGATGGATGTGAACATCGAGATGCACTGCCTGCGTCTCCTGGCTCTCCAGCAGCCGATGGCACGTGACCTCCGTCTTATCGGCACGGTACTCAAGACCATTACGGACCTCGAGCGCATCGGAGACCACTCGGTGGATATCGCCAAGGCGGCAATTGCCCTCAAAGATTACCCCCACGTTGTGTCTCTCGTAGACGTTCCTCTGATGAAGCAGAAAGTGTGTAATATGATTCGCGGCGGGCTCGAGTCTTTCACCGAACACAACCTCGAACGGGCGTACGACGTGTGTGATATGGATAATGAGGTGGATAAGCTGTATCGGCGGATGCGGCGGGCAATCATCGCAGCGACCCAGATTAATCCTGAAAACCTCGAAGCAGCAACCACCATGCTGCTGGTTATTTACTATCTGGAGCGATGTGCTGACCATGCGGTGAACGTGGCAGAGCGCGTGGTGTTCGTAGAGACCGGCGTGCTGCGACAGCTTGCCG
>VSSL01000495.1_pt1 | contig 11778 bp, 11 predicted proteins | sample 4557531 | NCBI WGS metagenome assembly VSSL01 (sample SAMN10986726, study PRJNA523729) | hot springs metagenome | isolation source: hot springs | place: India:Timba, Gujarat | collected 2018-05-31 | reverse complement strand
CCTCGGGGGGCCGGGCGTCCCAGGAGATGATCCGCACCGGGGCCGAGGAGGCCACGGTGGAGGCCCTTTTTACCTTCGAAAACCCAGAGATCCTGAGCCCGCGCCTTCGCGGCGTGGACGCCGAACCCTCCGCGGAGCTGGTCATCAAGCGCACGGTCAGCCGTTCCGGTCGAAACCGGGTGTTCATCAACGGGCGGCTCGCCACGTTGTCCCAACTGCAGGCTCTGGCCACGGGGCTCATTTCCATCTCCGGTCAGCACGAACACCAGGTCCTTCTCAACCCGGAGATCCATGTGGACCTTTTGGACCAATACGGCGGGCTGGGTGAGGATGCGGCCCGTGTCGCCGAGGCTTACGGGGATTGGGTGCGCAAGGTTGAGGACGTCCGGCGCCTCCAGCGGATGAAACGGCAGCGCCAGGAACAGCTCGACTTCATGCGGTTTCAACTCCACGAACTGGAAGCGGCCCGACTGGTTCCCAACGAAGACGAGGAACTCCACAACGAACGGCGAATCCTCCAGCATGCGGCGACGCTCTACGATGCGGCCGAAAGCGCCCACCGTTTGATCTACCGGGAGCACGGTTCGGTTCTGGAAAAACTGGACGAAGTCGCCCGGCATGTGGCCACCATCGCGGGCATCGACCCCGCCCTGGCTTCGGCCCTCGACCATGTGGAACAGGCCCGGATCCACGTCCAGGAACTCAGCCACATGCTTCAGCAGTACCTGGGCGCATCCGTTTCGACCCGGGACGGCTGGCGGAGGTGGAAGACCGGCTGGCTCAGCTCGGCCGTCTGGCCAAAAAGTACGGCCCCACCGTGGCGGACATGATCCGCACACGGGACGAACTGCGCAAGGCCCTGACCGGGGATGCGGATGCGGAGTGGGAAGAAACGGTCCTCCAGAAGGAGGCGGGGCAGGCCGAAGAACGTCTGAAGGCCCTGGCCCAGGAGCTTTCCCGCAAGAGGCGATCCGCGGCGGCGCGGCTTCGCGATGATGTGGAACAGGTCTTGGCCCGGCTGGATCTTGCAAAGGCCCGGTTCGACGTTCGGTTTTCAGAAGAGGCCGAGGGGGCGGCGGAAGACTTCGCGGGCCGGGTCACGGCCAAGGGGATCGACCGCGTGGAATTTCTCCTTTCGGCCAACCCGGGGGAAGCCCTGAAGCCTTTGGCCAAGGTGGCCTCCGGCGGGGAACTGTCCAGGATCCTCCTGGCCCTGAAAACCCTCCTCAGCCGCCAAGGGGAAGCGGAAACCCTGATTTTCGACGAAGTGGACGCGGGCATCGGCGGGCGGACGGCGGAACTCGTGGGTCGCCAACTGCAGGAACTGGCCCGACGTTTTCAGGTGATTTGCATCACCCACCTGCCTCAGATCGCCTGTTACGGCACCTCTCATTACCGTGTGGTCAAGGAAAGCGACGGGGACACGACCCGGACGGCCATCGCCCGTCTGGGCGACGAGGAACGCATCGCCGAATTGGCCCGCATGCTGGGCGGGGTGACCATCACCGAGAAGACCCTCGCCCACGCCCGCGAATGGCTGGAGCGCGCCCAATCCACCCCCCCGCCTTAAATGTTCAGGCAGTGTCGGCGGCGATGCGGGGGACGAGGTCGCCGGCCTTGCCGAGCAGGCTCACATTGAAGGCCCGGCTGTACGGGGTGGGTTCCAGGTTGATTTCCACGACGAAGGCGCCGTGTTCCTGGGCGTAAAGGCCCATGGAAGCGGCGGGCTGCACCACCCCGGAGGTTCCGATGACCAGCATGACGTCGCATCGTTCCATTTTGCCGTAGGCCTTCTGCAGCACGTAAGGATCGAGGGATTCGCCGAACCACACCACATCGGGCCGCATCATGGCGCCGCAGGCCTCGCAAAGGGGCGGATACGGGACAGGTACACGCCGGTCCTCGGTTTTCACACCGCATCGGCTGCATCGCACCCACCAGATGTTGCCGTGCAGTTCCACCACGGCCCGGGAACCCGCCGCCTGGTGAAGCCCGTCGATGTTTTGGGTGAGCAGCACGAATTCGGGCATCCGCTCTTCCAGGCTCACCAGGGCCTTGTGGGCCGCATTGGGCTGCAACGGCGCGAGCACTTCACGCCGATAGTTGTAAAACTCCCATACCAGTTGCGGATTTCGGGCGAAAGCTTCCGGTGTGGCCAGGTCGGTGGCTCGGTACTCGCGCCACAATCCTCCCGCTCCGCGAAATGTGGGCACACCGGATTCCGCGGAAATGCCGGCCCCGGTCAGGACCACCATTCGCCGGGCTTGCCGGATTTTTTCGCGAACCAGCTCGATCTGCTCCATCACCTGATCCCGTCGACTCACAACGCCCCTCCTTCGTCCAGGGATCGGAACACGTCGTAGATGTCGATCCCGCGCCGTCGAAATCCTTCGAGCCCGTAGACCATGTTGGCTTCCAGCACCCACCAGCGACCGCAGGCCCGGCAGATATCCAGGCCCACCTCGTCGAACCGGCACACCGCCGCCGTCCATCGGGCGAACTCCAAGGCCTCCTCGGGAACGGCCTCGAAAGAAATCCTCCCGCCCCGGGACACATTGTTTCGAAATTCCCCGGGCCGAGCGATGCGCCAATAGGCATGGACCACGCGCCCGGCAATGAGCACCACGCGGAGATCCCGGTCGATGGGGAGGTATTCCTGAATGTAGGCCGGATGATGTTCGGACAGGTAGCGTCCCAGGTCTTCTTCCGAGCGCACCAACCAGACGCCTTCTCCCTGGGAAGACCCCAGCGGGTTCTTGGCGATCATGGGAAAAGAAAAATCCTCCATGATCCGGGGCAGTCTCTTTTTCCCGTAATAGAGCCGTGTGCGGGGATGGGGGACCTCCAGCAGCTGAAACAGAGCCGTCTGGCGGATCTTGTGGCCCATGAAGCCGTAATAATTTCGGGGGAAAACCCTTTTCCCCACGGAACGGAAGAGATCCTCATAAAGGCGGCTGGGGTAGTAAACCACGGGGCATCGGACCAGCTCGTTCCGGACGTCTTCCGGGTAATCCAGCCAATTGGGCTGCACCCCGACGCAGTGAAAGGAGGCGCATCGGCGCAGGCGCTTTCCCAAAGACAGGCGCCCTTTGGACATTCCGGAATGCTCGCCGTTGCCGGAAACCATCGTCGCTCTCCGTACCGAAACCGCTCGAGCTCCTGCATGAAGGGCCTCGCCCGAAAAGCGGACCGGTCCATCGACTTCGCCCGGGCGCCTTTCCTCATCCGTCGAATTTTATGTGACACACGGGCGGTTCGCATGTCAAAATTTTCGGGACTTGCCCCCTTTCAAGCCAAGGAGCGCGGCCATGGTGCGAATCGTCGCCTTGTACGGAAGCCCCAGAAAAACCGGAAACACCTCCACGCTGCTCACCCATGCGGTCGACGGCGCCCGCGAAGCGGGTGCGGCTGTGGAATGCTTCCATCTGAGGGATCTCAAGATGTCCCCCTGCCTGGAACTTTACGGCTGCAAAAGGAACGGCCGCTGCGTCATCGAAGACGACTTCCAAAAAGTGGCGGAAGCCGTCACGAACGCACAGGGCGTCATGGTGGCCTCCCCCATCTTTTTCTACACCGTTTCGGCCCACACGAAGATCTTCATGGATCGGTGCCAATCCCTCTGGGTCAAGCGCTATTGGATCGACGGGGTCCCCTTCGGCTCCAAGGACTATTCCCGGAAAGGATTTTTTATCGCGGCGGGGGCGACGCACGGCAAGAAACTCTTCGACGGCGTGCTCCTTACGGTCCGGTATTTCTTCGATGCCGTCGGTGCCGACCTGTGGGGGAGCCTCCTCGTGCGCGGGGTCGATGCAGAAGGAGACATCCTGAAACGTCCTGAAGACTTGATCGCCGCTCGCGAAAAGGGTAAAGAGTTCGCCCGGGCGCTTTCCGGGTAAGAACGGTTGGGCCGTAAGGGGAAGGGACGGCCAAGGATTCGTTGCGGATGGGATCGGAATTTTCGGGACAGATGATGGAAGAAAAAAGTCAGAAAGCCTTCGTCGTTCTCAACAGCATCTTCGTGGGCAGTCTGGTCATCGCCTCGGTTTTGGCGAGCAAAATCATCACGGTCTTCGGCCTGGTGGTCCCGGCCGGAGTGCTCGCCTACTGCATCACGTTTGTGGTCACCGATGTGGTCAGCGAATTGTGGGGGCGGGAGAAGGCGAACACGGTGGTGCTCGGGGGATTTGTCGCTCTGTTCGTCTCCTTGATCCTGGTGCGCCTCGCGCTGCTGTGGCCGCCCGCCGTGTTTTGGCCCCACGATCCGGCCTTCCGGACCATCCTGGACAGCACCTCACGGATCATTGTCGCCTCTTTCAGCGCCTATCTCCTCAGCCAATACCACGACGTGTGGGCCTTTCACCTGCTGCGCCGCCTGACGAACGGGAAACATCTCTGGATCCGAAACAATGCCTCCACGGCCGTCTCTCAACTCATCGACACCGTGGTTTTCATCACCATCGCCTTCTACGGGGTGATGCCCATAACGCCTTTGATCCTGGGCCAGTGGGTCCTCAAGCTCACCATCGCCCTTTTGGACACGCCGGTCGTCTATGCCGCCGTCTGGTTCCTCAAGACCCGCCGCTGGGCGCCGCCCGAACCCGCCTTTCACCATTCGGCGGCGCGGTGAGGATCCCGTGAGCCGCCGCGGGCCGGAACATCCCCGAGGACGGGACGGGGTGAACGCCGTGCGGCTCCTCAGACCCCTGGCAGGCCGATACGCATGGCGCCTGGCCGCAGGCTTTTTTTGTCTGGCCGTCGTGGACCTGCTGCAGCTGTGGATTCCTCGGGTCATGAAGGCCGCCGTGGACAGCGTGTCGGCGGGCGCAAGCACGGCCGCCCTTGCCGTAAGCTCCGCCCAGATCGTGGGGCTTGCCCTGCTCATCGCCGTCCTGCGCTACTTCTGGCGGTTCTTTCTGCTGGGTTTTTCCCGGCTTTTGGAAAAAGACATCCGCCGGGAGATGGTGAACCATGTGCTCAGCCTGGACCGGACCGCGCTCCATCGGCGCACCCCGGGAGACATCCTTGCCTTGTCGGGAAACGATTTGGCATCGGTGCAGCTCGCCGCCGGCATGGGGCTGGTGGCGTTCGTGGACGCGGTGTTCATGAGCCTCGCCGCTCTGGCGTTCATGGCCGCCCTTCACGGAGGGCTGACCGCCATCGCCGTCTCCCCCCTGCCCCTTTTGGCCCTCTTGACCCGATCCCTCTCCGCGAAGCTCCACCGCCGATTCGTCCAAGTTCAGGAAAAGTTTTCCGAACTCACGGAATGCGCCCGAACCACCCTGGCCTCCATCCGGCTCTTCAAGGCCTATAATCAGGAAGAGGCCCAAACGGCCCGCTTCGATGCCTTGGGCCGTGCCTACGTGCAGCACAACCTCAGGGCGGCCATGGTTCAGGGGACCCTTTTCCCCTTCGCCGGCCTGGTGGGCAACGCGGGCGTGGTCTTGGTCCTCTATTTCGGCGGACGCCTGACCATGGAACGGACGATCAGTCCCGGCGCCTTCGTGGCGTTCATCGCCTACCTCCACCTGCTCACCTGGCCCATGATGGCCTTCGGCTGGGTGGCTAACCTGTTCCAGCGCGGCCTGACGAGCCTTAACCGCATCCGGGATCTGCTGGCCGATCGAGCCGCCCTGCACGACCCGCCCGCCCCCGTCCCCATGCCCTGCCCTCCGCTGACGCTCCGGCTGCACGGATGCACCTTCACATACCCGAACATGGAAAAACCCGTGCTGCCGCAGTGTTCCATCACCCTCGAACCCGGCATCACCGGTCTTATCGGCCCCACAGGCTCTGGAAAATCCACGCTGTGCCATCTCCTCACCCGGCTCTATCCCGTTCCCGACGGGACCTATACGGTGAACGGCATCGACGTGAACCGTCTGAGCGTAGCCGACGTGCGGTCCTTGATCGCCTATGTGCCGCAGGAGGGCGTTCTTTTTTCCGACACCATCGCCGCTAACATCGCTTTCGGCAAACCCGACGCCACGGAGGCCGAAATCCACGCGGCGCCCGCGCGACGGCCATCCATGAAGAAATCCTCGCCATGGAAGCCGGCTACGAGACGCGCATCGGCGAAAAAGGCGTGCGCCTTTCCGGCGGCCAGCGCCAGCGGATCACCCTAGCGCGGGCCCTCCTGCTCGGCCGCCCGATCCTTCTCATCGACGACGCCTTATCGGCCGTCGATGCGGAAACCGAACAACTCATCCTGCGCCGTCTGGCCGAGCACGGTCGCGGCAAAACGTGCCTCATTATTTCCCACAGAATCGCCCAACTTCGAGACGCGCAACGTCTTCTCGTCATGGAAGACGGCCGGATCGTGGATGCCGGCACCCACCGCGAACTGCTGGACAGAAACCCCTTTTATCGGAAGATCCACGAACACCAAACCCGCACCCTGTGCCCGCGGTAAAACCCTATGCATTACGGTTACGGATACTTTGAAGAGGCTCAGCTGGGGCGGGTTCGAGACCTGAGGCTGTGGAAGCGGCTCCTGGAAATCCTTCGGCCCTATTGGAAACCCCTTGCCGTAGCGGTCCTCCTCTCGCTGCTCATATCGGCCACCGGCTTGGCCATTCCCTACGTCGTGCGGCTGGGGGTGGACGGCTACATCACCCGCGAGGCCCTGTCCTTCGCCGAACGGCTGCACGGCCTGCGTTCTCTGGCCCTCCTCTTCACCGGGCTCATGGTCTTTGGGTTTGCGGCCAATTTCCTTCAAGTGGTGCTGCTCGAGTGGACCGGCCAGCGGGTCATGCACGCCCTTCGCCAGCGCCTTTTTCACCACGTGATTCACTTGGACGTGGCCTTTTTCAACAAGCATCCCGTGGGCAAACTGACGACCCGCCTCACCAATGACATCCAAAACATGCACGAAGCCATGACCTCGGTGGTGGTCACCGTCTTCAACGACCTCATCCAGCTCTTCGGGATCCTGGTCATCTTGTTTTGGATGGATTGGCGACTCACGGGGCTCCTGTGCACCATCCTTCCCGTCGTTTTGGGCGTGACCTGGTGGTTCAGCCGCCTGGCCCGGGAATCCTTTCGAGATTTGCGCACGCGCCTGGCGCGTATGAACGCCTTCTTGCAGGAAGTCCTGGGCGGTCTTTTCGTCATCCAAATTTTCCAAAGGGAAAAGGACACGGCGGCCCGCTTCGAAGGGCTGAATGAAGCCTATCTTCAGGCCGCGTTCCGCCAGATCCACATCTTCGGCCTCTTCATGCCGTTTATCGAGCTCATGCATTCGGCGGCCGTCGCCCTCATGATCTGGTTCGGCGGCCGGGAAATCATTCAGGATCGCATGTCGCTCGGGACCCTGATCGCCTTTCTGTCCTATGTGCGGCTGTGCTTTCAGCCCCTGCGGGAACTATCCCAGAAGTACTCCATCGTCCAGTCCGCCCTGGCCTCGGCGGAACGGATCTTCGAGCTCCTGGACACGCAACGTTCGACGCCGGACGGCACCGGCCTGACGCTTCCTCAGGTCCGAGGCGCCCTCACCTTCGACCGGGTCTCCTTTGCCTATGATTCCGAACGGCCCGTGCTCCGCAACATTTCCTTTCATATTGAACCGGGGGAGACCGTCGCCGTGGTCGGGGCCACGGGCGCCGGCAAAACCACCCTCATCAACTTGCTGGAACGGTTCTACGAACCCACCGACGGGCGTATCCTTTTGGACGGTCAAGACATCCGAAACATGGATGTGCATTGGTTGCGGGGACAGATCGGACTGGTCATGCAGGATGTATTCCTTGTGCCCGGAACCCTTCGGGAAAACATCTGTCTGGATCTCCCCATGGACCCGCACACCCTGGAACGGGTCGTGGAACATGCCCGATTGGCCTCTTTCGTCTCCCGCCTGCCTCAAGGGCTGGACACCCGAGTCGGCCCCGGCGGGATCGACCTTTCCGCCGGCCAGAAGCAGCTTCTTGCCTTCGCCCGGGTGTTGGCACGAGACCCGAAGATCCTTATTCTTGACGAAGCTACATCCAATGTGGATTCATCCACGGAACGGGATGTGGAAAGGGCTTTGGAAGAGGCTCTGGCGGGACGGACCGGGATCATCATCGCCCATCGGCTCTCGACCGTTCGCCGGGCCTCGCGGATTATCGTGTTGGAGGGCGGGCGAGTGGTGGAAACCGGAACACATGAGGCCTTGGTCCGGAAGGACGGCCATTACGCGGGGTTGCTTCGGCTGAGTCTCGCCTGTGTTCCGGCGGAAGACACCGGTGGGTGACAAACATCTCCTGAGCATCAACCCGTCGAATAGAGGAGCGAATTATGCAAGCGAAACGGCTTCAGAGGTGGATCCTCGGCGCCTGGCTGTGGGGTGTCATCTTCGGGCTTGTCGGCGCGGTGGCCGCCCAACCTCCCGTAAGCACCATGGGAGGCTGGGAGAAAGGCGGCGCCTACGATCGCCTCTACAACCCGCAGGAATTGGACAAGATCAAAGGCACCGTCGTGAAGATCCAGGAAGTGACACCCTTGGAAGGCATGAGCCCCGGGGTGGCCTTGACGGTGGAAGACAAGGACGGCACCAAGGCCTTGGTCCATCTGGGCCCTCGCTGGTTCATCGACCCCAAGACCATGGGCATTCAGGTCGGGGATACGGTCAAGATCACGGGCTGTTGGGCCGACATCAAGGGGCAGGAAGTCTTCATGGCCTCCAAGGTCAAAAAAGGGGATCAGTTCGAATTCAAAGTGCGACTCACCAAGGACGGCACGCCGTTCTGGACCATGAGCCCCGAAGAACTGGCCAAAGAGCGCGCCTCCGATTAGGCCATGTGGACTTTTCTCCTTCTTTTTCTCACCGTGTACACGAGCATGCACGCGGTGTTCTACTACCGCGTGCATGGGCTCTTCGGGGATCGCAAAGGAGTGCTGCTCGCCTTTACGATCTTCCTCGCGTGCATGATCCTCGCCCCTGTCCTCTGCCGCCTCCTGGAACGCAGCGGCTGGGAAACCCAGGCGCGTCTCCTGGCCCACGTGGGCTATCCCTGGATGGGGTTCTTGTTCCTGGCGTTCTGGTGTTCCGTGGTCGTCGGCGCCGTCAACGCCGTGCTGTGGGGACTGCATCGCACCGCCGGGTTGGATCTCCCCCGCATCCCGGAAAAACCGGCCGCCCTGGCGGTGCTCATCACGGCCGGACTCCTCACCCTCTACGGCGCCTTCGAAGCCCGGAGTCTTCGCGTCGAACGGATCCGGTTGGAAACCGAAAAGCTTCCGTCTCATGTCCCTCGCCTCGTCATCGCCCAGATTTCCGACGTGCACCTGGGGCTCAACGGCCGCGAGGCCCGTGCGGCACGAATTCTTCAGGCCGTTCGGGCCGTCAACCCGGATCTGCTCATTTCCACAGGGGATTTGGTGGACGGGGCGCCCCATTCCCTGGAACCGCTCCTTGCCTTGTTCCAAGACCTTCGGCCGCCCCTGGGCAAGGTGGCCATCGTGGGAAATCACGAATATTACGTGGGGATCCATGGAGCCATGGACTGGACGCGCCGCGCCGGCTTCACCCTGCTCAGGGATAACGCCACCACCCTGGCGGGTGCCGTCCATGTGGTGGGCGTGGACGACACGTGGAAGGACCGGCCTGACGTGGAATCCGGGCTGCTTCGATCGGCACCCGACGGCCTGTTCACGCTCTACCTCAAGCACAGACCCCAGGTGTGTCCGGAAACCGTCGGTCTGTTCGACCTCCAGCTTTCCGGGCACACCCATCGCGGCCAGATTTTTCCCTTCTCCCTTTTCGTCGGCCTGATATATCCTTTTTTCAACGGCACGTACGATGTGGGCAAAGGATCCGTGCTGCACACGAGCCGCGGCACGGGCACGTGGGGTCCGCCGATCCGCGTGCTGGCCCCGCCGGAAATCACCGTGTTTGAAATCGTCCGGAAAGATTGAACCGGGGGTTCGGCCCATCGTGACGGGCCCGCCCCGTGGACACCCAGGAACTTCTCGAACACAGGAGGATCTCGGCGTGGACAAAAACCGATGGCTTTACCTGACCGGCGCCCTGCTCTACGTCAACTTTACGGCCCTGTTGATTCTGGGCCTTTTGCTGAAATTCGCCATCCCCACCGGCCCCCGCGCCGGCGGTTCACCCCCCTCGTTCCTGGGCGTCACCCGCCACAGCTGGGCCGACGTGCACGGTACCTTGGGGATTTTGTTCGTGGTGCTCGTCGCCGTCCATATAGCGCTCAACTGGACCTGGGTCGTGAACTCCTCTAAGCGCTACTTTCAGGACAAGTGGGCGAAAGCCCTTATAATTCTCAGCGCGGTGTGGGTGCCCGTCCTTTTCGTCGGATGGATCGCCTCGCGCTTTTAACCCCACGCGCCTAAAAAACAATGCCGTCGTCGCTCCACTGAAAACTCTCGCCGTTGAGCACGAGCTTTTCCTTGGTGAACCACAGGGCGAGGTCGTCGGCATCGTCATCCTTCTTGTCGGCGTTGGTTTCCTGAGGTTTGTCCCCCGTGGGCCTTTCGGGCGCCTTCGAATCGGCGCGGCCGGGGTCGGCGAACAGGAACTTGGAATATTTCACGATCTTCGACACCTGTTCGTCGGACGGCACGATCGTCGTCACAAAGACCATCTCGATGGTGTAGGCCTCCTTGGCGCTCCGGTCCTCGGCGAGCTTTTCCCGCATGAGGGAGACGGCGATTCGGGCCTGCCGCTTCTTCTTGATGAACTTTTTCGTGGAGAGCACGTCCTTGAATGTCAGGACGGTCATCTCGGGGTAATTGCGCAGCGGCGCCACATCCGACGCCTGAAACGTGTGTTCCCCCTCATCGTCCATGAGGCGCAAGCGCACCGTCACGTTGTCCGCCATCCATCGGGTCGGCAACAGCAACGCCAGATTGTCTCCTCGAAACACGTTCAGCGGGTTGAGCCGCGATTTGTTTTCGGCGAGCAGGAGCACATGGTCGAATTCCGCCTGGATCCTTCGCAGGATGTCCCGGTTGCGCAGTTGTCCGTAAAGCCACAGCACGTCGTAGTTCTTGATCTTGTCGTTTTTCAGCACGGCGTCCATGATCCGATCGAACACGTCGCTCCGCGCGTTGAGCAATAAGGCCGGTCCCAAGGCGCGCATCATCTCGGGGTCCTCGATGAACGCCAGATACCCGTTGTCCAGGTTCCGCAGGATGAGGCGGCCGGCCGTGTCCGTGTCTCCGAGGCGGGCGTAATGCAGGGCGGCGAAGAGGATGTTGCCCCAATCCTCATCGTCCGAATTGGCCAAGACCACCTCGAGGTCGCGCCGGATTTGGGCCGGGGAGGCGCTGTCGACGGTGAGCATGATCTTGTGCATGGCGGTGGAAGCCGCAAAGGGGTCTTTTCTCAGGATCCCCTGGTGAATGTTCTGAAATTGGGTGAAGCAGAAAAGCGCCTCCTTGGTGTTTCCCATTTCATAGGCGGATTGCCCTCGATAGTACCAGTAGGGGGGAAACTTTTGGAAGGCGCTTTCCAGCCGTTCCAGCTTGCGGTATCGGCGCTCGATGTCCGGTTCCTTGAGGATGGCCGTGTAGTCGCTGAGCTGCTTTTCGTTGAGGCGCCATTCGTCGGGCAGTTGGTAGCGCCGCATCAAGTCCCAGGAATATTTAAGCAGCTTCTTGTAAAAATTGTTGAGGTTCTGGAGGGTCGCCGCTTCGATCTTCCATGCCGCCTCTTCCCGTTCCTTCTTGTAGTCGTCCATCCTGTCCCGGTAATTGAAATAGAAGGACCCCACATTGAGCACCGCATTGAGAACGCCCATATAGGGATTGAGAAGGAGATCCGTTTCGAAGACGCGTTTT
>VSSL01000494.1_pt1 | contig 11785 bp, 10 predicted proteins | sample 4557531 | NCBI WGS metagenome assembly VSSL01 (sample SAMN10986726, study PRJNA523729) | hot springs metagenome | isolation source: hot springs | place: India:Timba, Gujarat | collected 2018-05-31 | reverse complement strand
CCCCCCCGAAAGAACATCCCTCTTTGGTACAGGCAGGATCAGCCCAGTTGGGAAGCCAAAGCCTTGCCATAGTCGTGGCAGGCCTTCATTCCATCCTGTGTGCCCACCAAAGACTCCAGGAGGTTAAAGGAACCCAGGTCAGACATCTGCATCTTGAAGACGTGTTCCATGGTGTCAAAGATGATTTTTGCTGCATCCCCGCTGTGGGTGTATGAACCAAAGGCTCCCCCAAGTCTTCCGGAGAGCCCTGCCTTGTGAGCCAGAAACAAGAATGTTTTCATGGTACCTATCATGTCCCTGTGATAGGTTGGAGACCCAAACACATAGCCGTCATAGCCTGCCAACTCGGTCTCGTTCTTGATCTCGGTTATTCTTTTTAGTTCTGCCTCGTGGCCGCCCATTCGGATCCCCTCGGCAATCCACTGGGCCATGCGTTCAGTGTTGCCGGTCCTGCTGTCGTAAGCCACCAGCACCTTTTTCATCTCAGCTCCTCCTTCTGCGGTGTAATTTGAATTCCGCTGGGCATTATTCACAAAAAGGGAATACTTGGGCCAGGTTCATCATATCCCTGATGGGATTAGTTCGTGCTCCAATGCAGTCTAGTTATCTCTATCCAATGCTTTTCCGCAGGTCCTCCTTAAGAATAAGCTTGTAGCATAACAAAACAGCAGACCTTCAGCATTGAAAAAATGGCCCTCCCCCACGGTGGCAGGCCTAAATGAGAGATACAAGCTGATTTTTAACTTATCGGGCTGTCCTTTCCAGGTCAAGCCCGGGGCAGCACAAGACATAAGAGATGTCTCTTATGGTGTGGCTGCCTTTCTTATTTGCTCCCACACCTCACTCACATGCTCCCTGCAGGTGTGAGTCTGGCCCACGCACAGCCTCAATGTGAGCTTGTTGTCCAAGCGGGTATGGGTGATGTAGGCCCTTCCAGTGCCATTGACTCGTTCCAGGATCCTCTCGTTTATTTGCTCACCACCCTTGTGGCGAAAACAGACCAAGTTAAGTGGAGGCTTGACAGCCAGTTGGAAATGGGGCTCCTTTTCCACCCAAGATGCGAACTCCTGGGCCAGCTCCACATGTCGGCGTATGTGGAATCTTAGGCCCTGGATACCGTAATGCCTGATCACGAACCAAAGCTTCAATGCCCTGAAACGCCTGCCCAGGGGGATCTGCCAGTCCCTGTAATCTATGACTGCTCCGCTTTCGGTGGCCTTGTTCCTGAGGTACTCGGGAAGGATGCTGAGAGCTTGTATCAGAGGAGCCCTATCGGCCACGAACATGCAGTCGCAATCGAAGTTGGTGAACATCCACTTGTGTGGGTTGAAGCAGTAGCTCTGGGCTTTCTCTAGCCCGTTGAGTATGTACCTGAACTCGGGGCAAATGGCAGCCGTGCCGCTCATGGCTCCATCCACGTGGAGCCAAAGGTCTTCCTGCTGGCAGATGCGGCCTATCTCCTCCAGAGGATCCATACCATTGGAGGAAGTGGTGCCCACCGTGGCGCATACGAAAAAGGGGATTTTGCCAGAGGCACGGTCCTTTCTGATGGCATCTTGAAGCTCATCCGGTCGCATGGCGAATTTCTTGTCCACATCTATGAGCCGAAGGTTCTGGCGGCCTATGCCCGCTATGCCTACAGCTTTTTCCACAGAGGAGTGGGCCTGGTTTGAAGCATAGGCCGTCAGCCTCCCATCGCAGCCTTTGAGGTTGCTGATCCCTCGTGTGGCCCTTTCCCTGGCCGCAAGTATGGCACACAAAACCGCACTGGAGGCCGAGTCCTGGATCACGCCTCCTCCAGGCCCGCTGGAAAGAAATGATTTGGGAAGCCCCATCATCTCCACCATCCAGTCAAGCACATGGGTCTCCAGCTCTGTGCAGGCAGGGCTCGTAGACCAGATCATGCCCTGAACCCCTAGGCCTGCTGCCACGAGTTCTCCCAGTATGGACGGCCCTGAGTTGTTGGCCGGGAAAAAGGCGAAGAACCTTGGGGATTGCCAATGGGTTATTCCTGGCATTATTAGTCTTCCCAAGTCCTCAAGGATCCTCTCGAAGGGCTCTCCTGTCTCTGGAGCCTTGGGAGGAAGAGAGGCTCTTATCTGCCCCGGGCAAACCTTTGACAATACCGGGTAATTTTCCACCTGCTCCATGTAGTCAGCAATCCAGTCCACCACGGCTCGACCGTAACTGCGAAACTCCTGGGGGGTCATGTGATAACTTTTTTCACCCTGATCCAGCATGCGAAACCACCTCCTTTGGGATGTTCAGCCCTTGCCACGCTTGGAGCAAGACTCCATTGAATAAAAGCCTTGAATGCTTCTTGCCACAAGCCTCTAGAGAGGATAGTCTCTCTGTGGGGAAAGGAAAAGGGGCACAGAAATGGCAGAGCCTCTAGGCTTCAACCAGGAGCTTCAAGAGTTTGTCAGGGGTCTGGTCAGGTACCACGAGAGAGGCAGGTTCCCCCAAGAACCTGATCGAAGGCTCTTTGAGGATCCCATATTGGCTGTGGCCTGGGCCTCGGATCCCATGTTCAAGTCCCTTAAAAAAATAATAGGCACCTTTCACCAGCTTCCAGTCCAGATACTGAGGGATGCTTTCCCAGGCAGACGCATTGATGAGGAAGAGGTGTATGTGGTGTGCTACGCTCTTCCCATCACTCAAGCCACGAGGCTTGCCAACAGCAGCCAATATCGCTACCCCCACAGGGACTGGATGCTCACCAAGATCCATGGCGAGGCTTTCAACGAGTGGCTCAGAGCAGAACTGGTGCGCTGGATCATGGGGAAAGGCCACATGGCTGCGGCCCCGATCCTGCAGCCATCCTACATCCAGTTTCCGCATCTGAATGGGGACATCACCTCCAACTGGTCAGAACGTCACGCCTGTTTTGTAGCAGGCTTAGGAACCTTTGGCCTGAGCCGTGGGCTCATAACTCAGGCCGGCATGGCGGTGCGCTTGGGCACTGTGGTTACGGACCTTCCATTGAAGCCCACTGCCCGAGATTATGATTCGCCCTTTGCACACTGCCTGTTCCTGGCGAGCGGCCGATGTGGAATCTGTATCCGTCGTTGTCCTGCAGGAGCAATTACTCCTTGGGGTCAGGACAAGCAGAAATGCCAGGCGCACCAGATAGCTGCCTTGAAAAGAAAAGGTCGGGATCTGGGGCTGGGTCTGCAACTGAGCGGGCTTCATCTATCCTGTGGGCTTTGCCAGACAGGGGTGCCCTGCGAGCAGGGCATTCCTAGGCCCGGCTCAAAGGATCTGCAAGGGGCTTCTGGGCCCTAGAATCTGCCGTCAGAGTCCCCCTTGTTGGTCAGGGCTTGGAGCCTCCAGCGCTTTGTCAGACAATTTCTCCTGGATCCTCTTTTTCCTGCTAAGCCAGTTCTGGAAAGAATCCATGTACACATAAAACACTGGGGTCACGTAAAGGGTGAGAAACTGGGAGAAAAGTAGCCCCCCGACCACTGCCAGTCCCAAAGGCCTCCTGGATCCAGCCCCAGCCCCCATGCCCATGGCAATGGGAAGGGTTCCCATGAGGGCCGCCATGGTGGTCATCATTATTGGCCTGAAGCGGATCATGCATGCCTCATAAATGGCCTCCACAGGTCCCTTGCCCTCTTTTCTTTGGGCCTCTATGGCAAAGTCAATCATGATTATTCCATTTTTCTTCACCAGGCCCACCAGCATGATTATTCCCACAAAGGAGTAGATGTTGAGCTCTGTATTGAAAAAAAGCAGGGTTGCCAGGGCGCCAAAGCCGGCAAAAGGCAAGGCAGAGAGAATGGTTATGGGGTGGATGAAGCTCTCGTAAAGGATCCCCAAGACCAGGTAGATGACCAGCACGGCCATTATCAACAGCAGGCCCAAGCCCTCCATAGAGGATTGAAAGGCCTGGGCCGCCCCCTGGAAGCTGGTTGTTATGGTGGCGGGCAGAATAGATCTGGCCAGCCTTTGAATCTCCGAGACCGCCTGACCCAGGGCCACACCCGGTTTCAGGTCAAAAGAGAGGGTCACCGAGGGTAGCTGCCCTGAATGGTTCACGCTCATGGGACCCAGGCCTTCCTGGAAAGTGGCCACGGCCTCCAGGGGCACCAGTTGACCCGAAGAGGATCTGACATAGAGCATGGAGAGGGCCACAGGGTCCCGCTGGAATTCAGGCAGCAGCTCCAGGATGACTTTGTAGTCATTGTTGGGAGCGTATATGGTGGAGATCTGCCTCGAGCCATACGCCGAGTAGAGGGCGTCTTCCACCTGTTCTGCGCTTACTCCCAGGGCCGAGGCCTTGTCCCTGTCTATTATCACCCTGACCTCCGGGTTTTTGAGCTGGAGATCCGAGGAGACGTCAATGATGGCCTCCATGGAACGCATCTTCTCTTCCAACAAGGGGGCATACCTGTAAAGCTCATGGGTATCCGGGCTCTGGAGGGTGAACTGATATTGACTCTTGGTAAACCTCCCTCCGATGCGGATCAGGGGCGGGTTCTGAAGGTAAACCTTCATGCCCGTTACACCCATGAGCTTTCGCCTCAAGGACTGCACCACCTCATCTGCTGTCAAAGAACGTTCGTTCCTGGGTTTAAGCCTGATGAAGAGGGTTCCCTGGTTGCTTCCTATGACTCCTCCCCTGGCCCCGGCGCTGGACATAAAGGCTTCAATGTTGGGATCCTGGGCCACCAAGGCAGCCACCTTCTTCTGTCCTTCCACCAGGGCCTCAAAAGAGATCCCCTCCACGGCCTCGGTTATTGCCACCAGCTGGCCTGTGTCCTCGCTGGGGATGAAGCCCTTGGGAATGGTCCTGAACAAATGAACCGTGGCCGCCATGACAAGGAAGGTGAACAAGAGGGTGAGCAACCTGTGATTCAAGGCAGCCCTGAGCCCCCATCCGTACCACCGCAGGAGTATCTCGAATCCCTTTTCGAATGCCTCGTAGAGCCTGCCGTGTTGCAAGCTTGGGGGCTTGAGAAACCTGCTGCAGAGCATTGGAGAAAGGCTTAGGGACACGAAGCCCGAGATGAGAACCGCCACACCAATGGTCACAGCAAACTCGTGGAAAAGCCTCCCTATGATGCCTCCCATGAATAGCACGGGGATGAAGACTGCGGCCAAGGAGAGGGTCATGGACACTATGGTAAAACCTATTTCCCTGGAACCCTCCAGGGCCGCTTCCATGGGTTTCTTGCCCATTTCCATGTGCCTGACTATGTTCTCCAGCATCACTATGGCGTCATCCACCACAAATCCCAGGGACAGGGTCAGGGCCATAAGGGAAAGGTTGTCCATGCTGAAGCCGGCCAAGTACATGACGGTGAATGTGCCCATGATGGAAAGGGGCATGGCCAGGCTGGGGATCAGCGTGGCCGATATGTTGCGCAAAAAAATGAATATGACCAGGACCACCAGGGCCAAAGCCACCACCAGGGTGAACTGCACATCTCTGACAGACTCCTGGATGGACTCGGAGCGGTCGTAAAGTACATGCATAGAAACCGAAGCAGGAAGCTGGATCTGGAAGGAGGGTAGAAGCTGCCTTATGGAACGGGCTACCTCCACCGTGTTGGTGCCAGGCTGTCTTTGAATGGCCAGTATGATGGATCTCTGATCCACAAACCAAGCTGCTATCTTGTCATTCTCCACGCTGTCTATGACCCGGCCCAACTCCTCCAATCTGACAGGCTTGCCCGCCCTGTAAGTTACGATCACAGGTCTGTAGGCTGCTGCCTCTGTGAGCTGGCCTGTGGCCTGCACGGTGAAAGCCCTCTTGGGCCCGTAAAGGGTGCCTGTGGGAAGGTTCACGTTGGCCCTGGCAACTGCCTTGGAGACTTCGTCTATGCCTATGCCCCTTGTGGCCAGGGCCTTGGGGTCAAGCTGAACCCTGACAGCGTACTTCTGTGCTCCGTAAACCAGCACCTGGGCCACTCCGCTCACCATGGAAATGCGCTGGGCTATGATGGTCTGTCCGTAATCGTCCAAGGTGTAAAGGGGTAGGGTGGGGGAAGTGAGAGCCAGGTACATGATGGGCTGGTCTGCTGGATTTACTTTCCTGTACGAGGGCGGAAAGGGCATGTCGGCTGGGAGCTGTCTCAAGGCCGAAGCTATGGCTGCCTGGACGTCCTGGGCCGCTGCGTCCAGATCTCTGCTCAGCACAAATTGCAGGGTTATGAGGGTGTTGCCCAGGGAGCTGGAGGAGGTCATGGAGTCAAGACCGGCTATGGTGGAGAACTGCCTCTCCAAAGGGGTGGCCACAGAGGAGGCCATGGTCTCCGGACTGGCTCCAGGCAAACTGGCCTGCACCTGGATGGTGGGGAAGTCCACGTTGGGAAGGTCGCTTACGGGAAGGAGCCTATAGGCCATGGCCCCAAAGAGCAGAATGCCTGCCATGACCAGAGTGGTCATCACGGGTCTTCTTATGAAGGGCTCAGATATGTTCATGGATTTTGTCTTGCCGAGTCCTCGGCACCTTTCAGTTCAACTTTGGTTCCAGGCACCAACCTTATCTGACCGTCGGTGATGACCAAGTCTCCTTCCTGAAGTCCCTGTTCCACCACGGTTTCCTGTCCAAGAGACCTGCCCACCCGCACCGGACGCATCTGTGCTGTGTTCCCTGGTCCCACAAGGAACACGTAGGTTCCCTGCTGGCCTGTCTGCACGGCATGGCTGGGGATCAACAGAGCATTGGGCTGTTCCTCCAGCTTCAGGGCCACGTCCACGAACTGCCCAGGCCACAGAGCCCTGTCCTGGTTGGGAAATGTGGCCTTCAAAAGGATGGTTCCTGTGGCTGGGTCCACAGTGTTTTCCATGAAGGTCAGTTCGCCTTCCATGAATCGGCCTTCGCCGTTGCGAAGTGAGACCCTCACAGGAAGTTTTCCGGCAGCCCAGCGGGCCTTTATTCTGGGAAGATATTGCTCCGGGACCGAGAAGCTGACGTAGATGGGCTGGATCTGCCTTATCACCACCATGGACTTGTTTTCGTCGCTGGCCTTGATGAGATTGCCCACATGGGCCAGAAGGGATCCTGTTCTGCCAGAGATGGGTGCATAGATATAACAGTAGCTCAACTGGAGCTTGGCGCTTTCCACAGCCGCCTCCTCAGCCTTTACCGTGGCTTCCAGGGCAGCCAGATTGGCCCTGACCTGGTCGTACTGCTCCTGGCTCACCACCTGCTTTTGAAGAAGCGAGGCATAACGCTCGGCGTCTTGCTGCGCCTTCTTGAGAAGGGCCAGATCTTTGGCCAGACGGGCCTTGGCTTCGGCCAATGCTGCTTCATAGGGCCTGGGGTCTATGGTAAAGAGCAGATCCCCTTTGGAGACTTCCTGGCCTTCCTGGAAATGCACCTTGAGGAGTTCCCCTCCGGTTCTGGACTTTATTGAAACTGTGTTGTAGGCCTCCACGTTTCCTATGGCATTGACCTCAATGGGCACGTTCCTTCGAACCGCCTGGGCCACAGCAACCGGCACCGGCGGGGGCGCCTTGGGCGATTCGCTCTTGCCTTCGGAACATCCGCTTCCCATCCCCAAGAGCAATCCTGTGAGAACCAGCAGCAACCCTGTTGAAAAGCTGCCAGGCGACTCAGGCGGCCACAGCTTAGCTCTTTGCATGCCTATTTCCTTCCAAGCTTAAGAGGTTGCGTCAACCAAATTCATTATACCCTGCTTAGTGCCATGGCAGCAGTGCACTTTTCATTCTCACCGCGTCTGCTCTGGAGAACTCAGGCAAAGAGCTCCTGCTTCTTTTCATTGCTGTCTTGGGCCCAGTTTTTCACCCAGGGCAGCAGGAGGAAAGCAGGAGCGGCCATGAAGAAGGTCAGGGCAAAATATGAATCATATCCCATGGAGGAGGCCAGCCATCCGCTAAAAGCCCCGGATATGGAGCGAGCCAGTCCGAAAAGGGCTGAGAGAAGAGCGTACTGAGTGGCTGCCCAGTTCTTAGTACAAATGTTCATGAGAAATGCCAGGAAAGGAGCGGTTCCCAACCCTCCGCAAAAGGACTCCACAAGGGAGGCCCCGTAGACTCCCCAGTGCCCTGTTTCTGGAAGGAAGGCCACCAAAGAGTACCCCAGATTGCTGGCTGCCTGAAAAATGCCCAGGATCCATAAAGCCTTGAAAATCCCCCGGCTCGAAGTGAAAGCTCCGCCCAAAAGGGCGCCCAAGACAGAGGCCAAGATGCCCCCAGTGCCTGTAATGAATCCGATTTCAGAAGGTGCCAGCCCGCGGTCCACCCAAAATGGCCTCACCATGGGCCCCATGGCCATATCTCCCAGCTTGTAAAGCACCACGAATATCAAGACCTGGAGCGCCCCTTTTCGTGCCAGTAGGTCCCAAAGAGGAGCTTTGATCCGAAGCTTCTTGGCAGGGGAGCCTTCAAAGCTGTGGTGAGGCAGCCTGATGGATACCAAAGAGCAGGCCACCATGACTCCAGCTGCACTCAAAAAAAGCCCCTTCCCATCCCACCCAACCGGAGACAGCCACCAAGATGCCGCCAGAGGCTATCAGAGCCATGCGATAGGCCGAGACCCTCACCCCGTTGGCAGCTCCCAGTTCCCTTTTTTCCAGGAGTCTTATGGTATAAGCATCACAGGCTATGTCCTGGGTGGCAGACAAAATGGCTAACCCCATAAGCCAGGCGAAGACAAGGCCCACGGAAAACTCCCCAATACTTCCCACCGCCAGCAACAGAGCCATAAGAACCTGAGTGGCAGCTATCCAGCTTCTCTCTGATGCCCATCTGTCCACCGCAGGAGACCAGAGAAACTTCAGGGACCAGGGAAGGCTTATAAGGCTAATTAGGCCTATGGTCTCAAGAGATAAGCCTCTTTGCCTAAGAAAAACAGGCATGGCATCCCAAAGCAGGCCGAAGGGAAACCCCTCTGCAAAGTAAAGGAAGGCCACTATACCCATTCTGAGGCCGGCTTTGCCTGTCAGAATGCTCCTCAATCCTGTGGCACCATCAGCATCTCTCTCCCAAGCCTTCTCCACCAGGAACCTCCTGGGTAAAATTCAATTCTTATGTCTTCCTGACCGCATCATTGAGGGCAGGCAGATGATGCAAGATAACTTTGGCACATGCTAGGACAAAATCATTCGGGATCCCACCCCTTGCATTTGGGCTTGGCCAGGAGCTGGACTTAAAAATGCTCCTGACTGCCCCAGGCTTGGGAGGAAAACCCAAGCTCACTGACCCTGGCCTAGGATCCAGGCCATGGGAAGTTCTTACCCAAGGCAGCACTACCCTGTCCCTTTTGAAGGGGTTGGTACTTTTGTGATGGAAAGACCCCCTCTGAACAAGGGGAGCACAGATGATGATGAAAAGAAGTTGGCGGCAGGGGTTGTGGGAGGAGCTGGGTGCAATGCGCAGGGTAGCGAAGTTAAGGGGCCGGCTTAGGTCCGCCGAGGCCGGCAGTCGCTACCGGTGAGCACACAGCAGATCAGGGCTTCCAAACCGCGTTCAGAAGTGTCGGAAAAGTTCATTTCAATCACTCCTTTCCGATGCCCTATTGAGCAAAGCGGTAGTGACCCGTGTCAGAATTTCTTTATCCTGAGGGCGGCTCTCGGCCAGGAGCAGGGTCAATGCCACAAGGGCTTCTTGTGATATGATCGGTGAACCATCAGCGGTATACAGAGCGCCGTTCTTTTCCAGAAACCAGAGGAACAGCGCCGCTGCGATGCGTTTATTCCCGTCCACAAATGGATGGTCTTTCACCAGGAAATAAAGCAGATAGGCGGCCTTTTCTTCCAGCGTGGGATACAATTCGTTCCCATCAATGGTCTGAAAGATCAAAGCCAGAATGCCTGCCAGACTATCATCTTTTTCGCGGCCGAATAGGTCGCTCACGCCGGTCTGCTGCCGCAGAGTAGCTACTATGCGCCGCGCTTCTTCCGGAGATATCCCTTGAGTAACTTGTGTCTTTCCGCGGATTGAGAGTAGTCTCCCATGATCATAATCGTCGAGCAAGGCCAGCGCCCGGGAAAAGTCCCGTACCACTTGCAGCAGCGCGGTGGCTTCATCGCCCGTGAGTCGGCGCTGATTCGCGATATGTCCCACTACCTGAATGGTTTGTTGTAGCTCCTCCAGCCGCCGCGCATTGAGCGTATAGCCCTTAATGATATGCTCCCGCAGCACCTGGGTTGCCCAGATCCGGAACTGCGTGCCGCGCCGCGAGTTGACTCGGTAGCCAACCGAGATGATGGCGTCGAGGTTGTAGTATTCGACATGTCGTGTAACTTGCCGGTCGCCTTCTTGTTGAACTGTTGCAAAAAATGCAACAGTTGCCTTCTCCTCGAGCTCGCCTTCTTTGTAAATATTGCGCAGATGCCTTGAAATGACCGACTTGTCACGTTCAAACAGAGCCGCCATCTGATTGAGGTTTAGCCAGATGGTTTCCTGCTCCAGCCGCACATCCAGCTTGACCTTGCCGTCCGGCGCCTGGTAGAGCAGCACCTCGCCGCCCATACCGGCGTATGCGGCGGCCGGCTCACTAAGCGTTTGCAACGGCCGTTTCCTCCTGCGCTCAGTCATCGGGCACCTCTTAGGCGAACAGGGCTTCGGGATCGTCGGCTTGGACCTCGGCATCTCATGCAAGGGCACGGCACCGCCGTGCTCCTACATCATGGTGCACCATTGTATAATCCATTTCACTATCGTCCGCCCCTACCGTCGCCGCCATCACGACCGGGGCGTCGGTGATGATCACAATCCCGTGCACATGGTTTGGCATGACGACAAATGCGTCCAACGCGATTCCAGAGACATGATTGACCAAATCGTGCCATGTAAATTCAACGATTTTCCCGTAATCGTTCAACCGCATTTCCCCGCCGACCACCTCGCCGAACAAACAGGCGCGACCCTGGGTACAGATGGTGACAAAATAAGCGCCAGGGTACGTGTAATCATATCCCTTCAGACGAATACCGCGGCGCTGGCGACTCCCCTGTCGTTCAGATGAATTGCGAGATCGCATTTTTGAGCCACAGCAGAGATCACGGACATGAGCTGCAATTTGCCTGTGCCCATAGTTACCCAAAACCTGAAGACATTTGTTGTCTATGGGCTGGCCCAATGAAGCTGAAGAACGACCAGATCAATCAGCTTCTCAACCACCTCCTCGGAAAGGACACATGTCTGGACTAGCTGTCGGGCAGCAGCGTCCTTGTCGGCAACCCGTAGCAGGAGCACTCACTCGATAGTCTCAAATAGGCATCAATCTCATGTACCAAGAGCCATCCGTCTTCCATCATTCGAAACCAGGCAAGTTTGGCCTCATTGGTTGCCAGCAGTGGCCTTTTTCCTTTGGTTGATCGGCGTCCCATGTTTCGACTTCGGTTGTTACGTCCCGACAAACCAAGATAAACAGGGTCATAATGTATCAGTCTGAGGCCGTTATCAAGCGGTTTGACCGGTTATTTTCTGTACTGGCCCGAAAGCAACCAAGTCAAGGCTTCCGGGGCGAGCTGGACCCCTTGAGATGGGTGAGCCCGCCCCAGGTTGGGAGGGGGCGGGCTTAGGGTCACGGGCCTTTGGCGAGGATCCAGGCTATGGGGGATTCTTACCCAAATCAGCTCAAAGCACTTTTGGGTAAATTCTGGAGAAGGGGGTTGTGCTGTTTGAGCTGGAATTGGAGTTTTCCTCTGGTTGTGATAACTATTGGGCTATTGGGAGGGAGGAGGAGGAAGACGCCATGAGCAGGAACCAGAGAAAGAATTACACCCCTGAGGAGAAGGTTCTTATTTTGAAGAGGCACCTTTTGGAGAAGGTGTCGGTATCTGATCTTTGTGATCAGTATGGTCTT
>VSSL01000493.1_pt1 | contig 11798 bp, 10 predicted proteins | sample 4557531 | NCBI WGS metagenome assembly VSSL01 (sample SAMN10986726, study PRJNA523729) | hot springs metagenome | isolation source: hot springs | place: India:Timba, Gujarat | collected 2018-05-31 | reverse complement strand
CCCATGCAGGCAGCGGCACCGCATTAATATTTTGCACCAAGATTGACGACAAAATCAGCAAGAGGAGCAGGGTCGGGAAGGTGGCGACAATCTCCAGAAAGCGACTAATCGCCATATCCACCCACCCGCCGAAATACCCGGCCAGCATGCCAAGGATGATCCCGATCGTTGAGGCGATCAAGGTGGCGGTAAAGGCGGTGCCTAACGATACGCGCGAAGCGTACAGCAAGCGGGTGGCGTAATCGCGCCCAAGGTGGTCGGTACCCAAAATATGCAAACCGCCATCGGCATCGCGCCCCATGGGGGTGAGGAAGCGACCGGTCAGGTTGGGTGCATCGCGCTCGTAGGGTGCAATCAACGGCGCCGCCGCCGAGAGCAACAGCAACGCGGTCAGCAACCCGACGCAGAACATCGCCAGCCGGTGGCGGCGAAAACGCCGGAAGACAATTGCCCACTGCCCTTCCGATCGTCGGGGAGCAGCCTCTTCGAGCGGCACGGCAGTCGTGCTAGTGGCCATGCAACTTCTCCTCGTGAACGTGTTGATCACCGGCGATCGCGCCGGCAAAAGCATCATTAGGTCAAGCGAATGCGCGGATCAACCACCGTATACAGAATGTCGGTGATCAAAATGCCAATCAGCAACAGAACGACGTTGATGATCAACAACGCCATCACCACATTATAATCATTGCGGCCAAGGGCATCGATAAACAGGCGCCCGATCCCCGGCCAGTTAAACACAGTCTCGGTGATCAACGCACCGCTGAAGAGCGCAACCAGAATACCGGCCAACAAGGTGACAAACGGGATGAGTGAGTTGCGCAGGGCGTGCTTGAGGATCACCACCCGCTCGGCAACGCCTTTTGCCCGTGCCGTACGCACATAATCGAGGCTCAGCACCTCAAGCATGCTCCCGCGCACGAAGCGGCTCCAGCCAGCGATATTAATAAAGGTCAACACACCGCACGGCATCAAAAAGCGCAAGAAGCGGTCAAGGAACGAGCCGGCCTGCACGGTGCCGATCAACGGGATGGTATAATCGCGCACCCCGACCGCATCACCCGGCGGCAGGTACGGCAACCCGGCATTCTTGGCTAGTACCGAGAAGAGCAAGATCGCGAAAATGCCAAAGACGAAGCTTGGCAGCGATGCGCCGATAAAGGCGATCGTGGTCATAATATAGTCGAAGCGCGAATACTGGCGCACTGCCGAGTACACACCAATTGGCACCGCGATCAAAATTGACAGCAAAATTGACGTACCCATCAGATAGAGGGTATAGGGCAAGCGCGTCATAATCAAATCGGTCACCGGCCGGCCGCGCAACATCACCTGTGAGATGCCAAAATCGCCAAACACGATGCCACGGCTCACTTTGCGGCCTTCCAGATCGGCCATCGTGACTGGCACTTCGCAACCCTCTTCAACCACCTCGACCCGGCCATCAGGGTAGCGCAGACGCACTTGCCCCGGCACGGCGCAGCCAATCTGCCAATCGGCGCCAATCCCACCGGGAAGGGGCCCGGCCGGCCAGCCAATCAGCCAGCGGGTAAAACGGAAGGGCAAATAAATATCCAATTCAAAACGCTCGCGCACGCGGCGAATATCTGCTTCTGTAATTCGATTTTGCCCGGCATTCTGGCGCTCGGCCAGCAATTGATCAATCGGCCCGCCGGGCACCAAATACAACATGCCATAGGCGCAGATTGCCGCTACCAGTGCTACCAAAAACATTTGCACGAAGCGGCGGGCAAGATAACCTGCCATAGTAATACTCCTAAACGTTGGGGAACGACCGATCGTGGCCGGCTGCGCGAGGTCACGATTGTCAAGCAGCTTTCGTTAGCAGCGTTGTGCTGGTGTGTTCACCCATAGAGCAGGCGCGGCGATGGGCAACGATCTGCCCATCGCCGTGCCGGTTACCGGCCGACTCAATCGCTTACTTGGTGAAGAGGTTCATGTCGATGTGCTCCCACGTCGGGCTGGGCACCACGAAGGCTTGGATCTTGCCCTCTTTGCCGGCCTCGATCACGGTCTGCACCTCAGCGCCGGCGCCCAACGTCTCGCTGCCCAGCACGTCAACTTCGCCGGTCAGCAACTGGGCCACCGCCTGATTAGTGTCGGCGATGAACTTGATGATCACCCGCTTGATCTTGACCTCACCCTTGTAGTAGTTCGGGTTCGCTTCGAAGGTCATGCTCTGGCCCTTGACCCACTCCTTGAGGATGTAGGGGCCAGTGCTCAGCGGGCGCTCGATGATTTCGGGCAGGGTCTGCCACTCAGCCGCGGGCACATCGGCCAGCTTGCGGCCATCGCTCAACACCTGATGCGACGGGTAGTAGCCCAACGAACCGGTGAAGTAGGTCGGCCACTGCACGCCGGGGTGGAAGGTGACGGTGTACTCGGTGTCGCTGGTGAAGTCAACCTTGGCGATCGAGTTGCAGAAGGTCAGCGAGGTAGCGCCCGACGCCGGATCGCAGTTGATCTTGTAGGCCAGCTCGAAGTCGGCCTTCTTCAGCGGCTCGCCGTCTTCCCACTTGATGCCCGAGATCCACTTGTCGGTCACCGTCAGTTGCTTCATCTTGACCGTGCCGCCCTGATAGGTGATGGTCTGGCCATCGGCGGTCGTAATTTCGACACCCGGCGCCAACGGCTTCGCCTCGCCATCGGTCGTCCAGACAATGTCGCCTTCCTTCACCTCGACATCGACGTTCTGAGCACGGCCATTCTCGATCGTCGAGAGACCATCGAGGCCAACCGGCTGGTAGTCGTAGTCGTAGGTCGTGGTCGACGGCACGCCAAGCAGGTTCACTGCCACCCGCTGCACCGCCGCGCTCTCGATCAAGCTCCACATCGTCTGCGGCTCTTGGGTGAAGCCGAGCACGATCGTGTCGCCATTATCGGTCAGCTCCCACTCATCGGCGTTGGCCGTGTAGTACTCGGTCGGATTCGGCTTGAAGTTGACCAGCCGGTTGCTGGCGGCATACGCCTCAAGCCGGTTGAAGAGCGGCAAGCTCACCATATCCTTGGTGAACTCTTCCTGCACGATCGCATACTGGCGGATGCGCTCGGCGCGGTCGAGGGTGTTGTTCGCGGCAATGATCGCGCGGCTCGCCCGCTCGTTGCACCAGCCCATGTAGTTCTGGCCTTCCCAGTTGTTGGAAGGCAGCGGAATCTGATTGCAGGCGTAGAGCGTCTGGCCGCCCGGATCGGCTTGGCCAACCCACGCGAAGGCGCCCAGCTCGAAGTCGCGGCGGCGCAGACCGGTGCTGCTGCCGAACCACCACGAGGCCGGGGCGTAGGTCGGGATGACCTGAATGCCACAAGCCGCCATCTGGCGGATGAAGACCGCCGACCACGTCTGGCGGAACTGGGCATTGGTGGTGGTGAAGCTCAATGCCAGCGCATCGCCGTTGGCATTGGTGCGGATTGGGCTGCCCGTCCAGCCGGCTTCCTCGAGCAGCGCCTTACCCTTGTCGGGGTCAAACGGATAGGTGGTGATGTTCTCCTTCGCTGCTGCCCAGTGGGCCTTCGGCAGGAAGGTATCCATCAACAGCTCTTGCTGTTGCTCGGGGGTCAGGTAGGGGTAAACCGACTGGATCAGCTCGGGGCGATTGGTGCAGTAGGCGATTGCCTGCCGGACCCGCACATCGCTCAGGATCGGGTGCGGAGTAGTGTATTGCTCGGCCTTCACCTCTTCGGTGACAACGACCGTCTCACGCACCGTCTCGCGCACCGGCTCGGCCGTCTGCACGACCACAACGGTCTCGCGGACAACTTGCGGCTGGGCGGTGCCACCACAAGCCGCCAGCATGGGAATCACCATTGCCATCACCATTGCGACGGCAATGATTCGCTTGGTAAAGCTTGCCATCTGTCTGTGTCCTCCTTAACATCTGAGGGCAGCGAAACGAACGAGTTCCAATCTCTTGCCATGCCGCATTTCGATCGGCCGCGCCATTGCGTTCTCTCTTCGCCGCATCACCCCCTTTCTAGAACCTGCACGCCATTTGTCCTATCACAGTATCAGCCTGTGGCCGATAAACGAGCGGAGGCTTTACAAGCCGGTATACGTGGACCAGAATAGCATGAGGCGAGGTGCGGCGACGATCGACTGGCGTTGGTAAGAGACTGTACATCGTTAGGCGGGATTATAACGGTTCTGTTAGCGACTGTCAACTTTATCAACGAATTGGCAACAGATCAACGAATGGTTCTATTGCCTGCCCATCATTCGAGCAATCTTGCGCGGCATAGCCGGCCATGTTATGATCGATGCGCTAATGGCGCTAAGGATTGCGATATCAGGAATTGGTATGCCCGCCTCGTCTCATCCGCTCATTCTGGCTTCTGCCTCTCCCCGCCGGCGCGAGTTGCTCGCCTATCTTGGCGTGGAGTATACGTGTCTGGCCAGCCCGGCTGAAGATCATCCCGCGCCAGCGCCGGTTGATTTGGCGGCAGCCTTGCCGCCGTTGCCGGAACCCTTGCCGATCGATGCGCATCCCACCCTCGTTGCATGGCGCAAAGCGGCTGATATTGGCCGGCACCATCCTGATGCGATCGTGCTGGCTGCCGATACCGAAGTGGTGCTCGATGGTATGGTGTTGGGCAAGCCGCGCGACGAAGACCATGCCTGTGCGATGATCCGGCGCTTGGCTGGGCGCGCGCACACGGTGCTGACCGGTTTGTGCCTCTTGTTGCCCCAAGCCGTCGAGCACAGCGGGGTGTTGTATGATGGGCGGCGAATCTTGGTTGACCTTGTGGCGAGCCGGGTGCATTTCCGCGCCCTGAGTGATGACGAGATCGCTGCATACGTTGCGCTCGGCGAATCGCTGGATAAAGCGGGCGGCTACGGTTTGCAAAGCGGTGGCGCGGCGTTGATTGATTCGATCGAAGGCAGCTACACTAATGTGGTAGGATTGCCGTTGCCGGCAGTGGCGCGCCTGCTCCGCGCTGCCGGTATAGAAGTGCCCGTTGAGCCGGTTGAAGCATATCTCAGATGGCTGCGCAGTCAGGGAAAGGAACCGGCGCCATGGCCAACCCAACCGTAAAATTGTTGATTGTTGATGACCATCCGCTGTTCCGGCAAGGGGTGCGCTGGGCGTTATCTCACGAACCGGGCATCCAGATTGTGGGCGAGGCGGGGAATGGTGAAGAGGCGTTGCAGTGGTTAGCCCAAGTCGATCCCAACCTCGAACCGAATGTGATGCTGGTTGATCTCAATCTGCCGGGCATGAGCGGCTTAGAGTTGACCCGGCAGGTGCGCCGGCAGTATGCCAGTATTGCCGTCGTGATGCTGAGCATGCACGAGAGCGATGAAGCGGCGTTTAACGCTTTGCGCGCCGGCGCCGCTGCCTACCGCTCGAAAGATATCAAACCCGCTGCCTTAGCCGATATTCTGCGGCGGGTGGCGCGCGGCGAGTATGTGATTAATGATGTCTTGACCGAAGAGCCGCGCGTCGCGAGCCGGATCCTCTCGCAGTTTCGCAGTCTGCCGGAAGTGCAGATGGTCGCCGACGATCTCGGTTTGCAAATTTTTACGCCACTGAGCGAACGCGAGATCGAGGTGCTTGAGCGCATTGCTGCCGGCAGCAGCAATAAAGAGATTGCCGATGAATTAGGCATTAGCACCCAGACGGTCAAGAATCATATTTCGTCGATTTTGCGCAAATTGTCGCTCAATGACCGCACGCAGGCGGTGATCTTCGCCCTGCGCCGCGGGTGGATCGAGACGCCGCAAAATATCCAGCCGGGTGAACCGGAAGTGTGATCGGCCTGCGAAGATGCGCGGCGCCCATCCGGGCGCCGCTTTCTCACTAGACCCCTCTAGAATACCGATGTTCGTTCGGCCAATTTCTGATTGATCGTCTCTTGAATCGTCTCGCGCACCTGTTCCGACAGTTCCAGTACGGTGATCGGATCATCGGCGGCATCGGGGCCATAGCGCGTCGTGTCGATCGGCGGGCAGAAGGTGATCGACCAGCGCGTCGGCAGCGGGATCACGCCGAGCAGGCCGAACCACGGGAAGAATGGGGTGAGCGGAAAGTAGGGGAACCCGAGCAGTTTGGCGATCCCCTCGGCGTTGGCAAACATCGGATAGATCTCTTCCGCGCCAACTACGGCGACCGGCACAATCGGCGCTTGGGTGCGGAGCGCGGCTTGCACAAAGCCGCCGCGGCCAAACCGGGCCAGCTTGTAGCGATCTTTGAAGAGCTTGCCTACCCCCTTTAACCCTTCGGGAAAGACACACACCAATTCATCGCGCTCGAGCAGGCGAATCGCATTTTCTGGGATGCCGGGCACTTGCCCTAACGCGGCAAGCGTGGGCGCAATTACCGGCAGGGTGGTGAACCAGTGCAGATGGAGTGAGCGCACGATCCGTTCGTTTTGGGCCGGATGGTCATTGACCACGGCGGTCGCGATCATGGCCCCATCCCACGGCAACACGCCGCTGTGGTTAGCCACCAACAACGCCCGCCCTTCAGCCGGCACATGCTCTAGCCCGCTGGCCTGCACTCGCCACCATGTATGGTACATAAACGAAAGAAACGGGCGGGCGACCTCGATAATCTCGCGATCCATGCCGAACGGATCGGTCGTATACTCGCCCCGCTGCCGGCGCTGGATAAAGTTAATCTGCTCGTCAATCTGATACCGCAGCACCATCCCGATCCCCTTCCAAAAATCGGGATCAAGATAATCGCGCAGGTCAACCCCCTGCAACATACTATTGACGCGCTCGACCTGCTCATTGGTCATGCGCTGGAGGTTCTCGCCGATCAACCGCACCACGCCGGCGGCGAAATTGCCGAGAGCGGCTTGCGGGCCGGGTTGTTGTTCGCTCTGCTGGCGAATATCAATCTCGACCTCAAATAACTGCTCAGCCGAACGGCGCGTAGGGGGCGATTCATCCCATTCGAGCGCCGTTGCCACTGGCGGCGGATCAACCGGATCAGCAGGCGCTGTGTGATCATTCGGAGCGCCGGTGGGCGGCGGCTCGACCGGATCGGTAGGCGCTGCATGATGATTCGGAGCGCCAGTGGGCGGCGGCTCGACTTCCATCTCAACCGCCACCGCTCGCGCCCGGCCCCGGCGGGGACGGCGTGGCTCTCCCGGATCGCTGGTTGGCGGAGTAACCGGCTCGTCGTTCATTCTACCCGTCTCCTGCGGTTGAGAAACTCGTTCAACGCGCGCGTACCTGCGGCGTATTCGTCTTCCGGCGATAGCGGCTTGAGGGTGTCAAGCGCGGCTGCCATATCATACTTCGCTGTCCATCCCAACAGACGGCAGGCGCGTTGCGGATCGATGGTGCAGCGGTAGCGCAAGTAGTCTACCTCAAACGGCCAGCCCGGCGGCGGTTGGTTGTCGAACAGCGGCCCCATCGCTGGTGCGGGTTGCTTGCCTAACCGCCGGATCACTTGGCTCAGCGGCATTGGCTGTTCAGGTGCGAGATTAAACGCCCCTCCGGCCGGTTGGTTCACAGCGGCGACCATAGCGCAAGCGGCATCATCGACGTGCAGTAACTGGATCATCGGATCGAAGCCGAACAGCATCTGGGGCGATGGCGAACGGAGATACGTCATTACCGGGCCATCTTGGTTCAGCAGAGGTGCATAGCGTAACACCGTCACCGTGATGTGGGGATGGCGCGCGGCAAAATCGGCCACGATTTGCTCGACCTCGCCGAGAGTGCGTAACAGACCACGGCTATGGTTCGTTTTGATCGGGCGATCTTCGGTGATCAAGAGCGGATTGAGCGGGCTGGCGCCATAGATCCAGCCGTGGCTGCGCACAATGATCTGGCGCACCCCCGCCGCCCGGCACGCGCCGAGCAGCTCCATCGTCCCGATCACATTATGCTGCACCGTCGTCTCGTGATCGGGCAATGGCCCATCGAAGCCGAGCAGATCCAGATGGATCACAGTCTCGATCTGCTCAGCGCGCAGCAATTCAAGCATCTGCTTGCGATCAAGGCGAGCCACGAGCCAATCGGCATGCCCGATAGGCCCTGCGGGCGGTCGCCGGCCAAGCACAATCACCTCATGCTGCTGGCTCAGCAATTGCGCCGCCCGCACGCTTAACATTCCGGTCGAGCCATTAATCAGCACCCGCGTCATGGCAACAGTCCACATTCTCGCGCAACCAGCGCTCAAGCTCTTCCCGATCCATATCACCGTGACTCAGCGCGTGGAACACCCAGCCAATCTCATCAGGCCCGACTTCGGGCCGCAAACTTGCGCCATTCAGGGCGAGAAAGCGTAACAGACTGACAAAAGCCGTCGCTTCATTGGCAGCATTGAACGGATGATGCTTCACAAGCATAAAGGTCAACACTGCCGCCTTACTGCACAGATCGGGGTAGAGTTCCGCCCCAAAGAGGATCTGGCGTGGCGCGTTCAACACCATCTGCAACCGATCTTGGCTCTTGATGCCGAGCAAACCGCCATAGCGCTCGATCACAAAGGTATGGAGATCGAGCACGTCGTCTTGCGAAAGATAGACGATCGGGGTCGCTTCTTCGTCCAACATGGCGCTCATCCCATCGTCCTGCGCTGATTGGCGCGGCTAGCGCCGATTCAAACCGGGCCGGCGCAATGATAGCGTGCTGCCGCATCAATCGCCGCACCCTTAGATACCAACAATCTGGCGGAAGGCCCGATCGTACTGATCGCACATCGCCTCGGCCCAAGCGCGCAAATGTGGGCTCATCGGCCGGCGGATCAGCAACTCGCGTTCGGTAAAGACCAACTCGATCACTTCCTCTTCACCGAGGCCAATCGCCTCGATCCAGCGTTGCACTACCGCCGGCAAACTCTCACGCTCGACCGTAAACGAGCGGGGCATAGACGCCTCCTTTCCGGTTACGGTTTGCCAGCACCGCTCCACTCAATCGGATCGTTCCCGCAAATGCGGGAAGAGAATCACTTCACGGATCGTCGGCTGGTCGGTCAACACCATCACCAGCCGGTCAATGCCGATGCCAAGGCCGCCGGTGGGGGGCATGCCATAGCGCAGCGCATTGATAAAGTCTTCGTCCATCTGGTGCGCCTCTTCATCGCCGGCGGCGAAAGCGCGCAATTGCTCGCGGAAGCGTTCTTCCTGATCAAACGGATCGTTCAGCTCGGTAAAGGCGTTGCCGATCTCCATCCCGGCGATAAAGGCTTCAAACCGTTCGGTGAAGTCGGGCCGGTCAGGAATGCGCTTGGCCAGCGGCGACATCGCCACCGGATAGTCGATGATAAAGGTCGGCTGGAAGAGATGAGGTTGGACGAATTCCGAGAAGAGTTCATCGACCTGCTTGGCCCACGACGCTTTGCGATCGACGCGCAAGCCGCGATCGGCGATTGCCGCGTGCAGCGAGGCCAGATCAGTATGCTGGGTAATATCAATCCCGGTGCGTTCGGCGATGGCATCAGCCATCGCAAGGCGCGGCCACGGCGGGCGAAACTCAAGCTCGCGACCCTGATAAGTGATCGTCGTCGTGCCATGCACCGCATAGCAAATCTCACCCAGCATCTCTTCGACCAGCGCCATCATGGCGTGATAATCGGCATACGCCTGATAGCACTCCATCATTGTAAACTCTGGGTTGTGCGAGCGGTCAACCCCCTCGTTGCGGAAGTTTTTGCCGATCTCGTAGACGCCGGGGAAGCCGCCGACGATCAACCGCTTGAGGTAGAGCTCGGTCGCGATGCGCAGATAGAGATTCTGGCCGAGCGCATTGTGATAGGTGACGAACGGGCGCGCGGCAGCGCCGCCATAGAGCGGCTGCAAGACCGGCGTCTCCACTTCCAGAAAGCCGCGTTCATCGAGCACGCGCCGCATGGTGCTGATAATGCGGGCCCGAGCGCGGAAGATATCGCGCCGCTCGCGATTCACAATCAGGTCAAGGTAGCGTTGGCGATGGCGCTCTTCGACATCTTGCAGACCGGCCCACTTTTCCGGTGGCGGGTTAATCGTCTTGGCCAGCACCGCCAACTCGCGCACGAACAGCGATCGTTCACCGGTTTTTGTGCGGCGGAGGGTGCCGGTCGCTTGGACAATATCAAACGTGTCGAGCTGATCGCGAAACCGCTCGAACCACTCATCGCCGATATCGGCCCGGCTGAGCCAGAGTTGGATCTCGCCACTGCCATCTTCAATGTGGGCAAACGCGATCTTGCCCATGATTCGGCGCGCACCGACGATCCGTCCGGCGAGGGTAATTACCGTCTCGGCAGCGGCCAACTCATCAAACGCAGCCAATGCCGCGTCGATGGTATGGCTGCGGGAGCAGCGGGGCGGAAAGGGATCAATTCCGGCGGCGCGCAACTGCTCGAGCTTGGCGGCGCGTTGGGCTTGTAAGTCGTTCAATTCCATACTGAAAGAATCGATGCCATTTCGACGGCGCATTCCGCCAGCGCCGGCGCTTCTCTCCCCATTATACCGGAAAACAGCACGGGCGAGGCATGCCTCGCCCGTGCTCAGCCAGCGTACAATGGCTGTTAGCGTACCTTGAGAATCGTCAATTTCATCACACCAGAGGGCGTATGCACCGTCACCTTATTGCGGGCGCGCTTGCCAAGCAGCGCAGCGCCGAGCGGCGACTCGTTCGAGATGCGGCCTTGGCGCGGGTTAGCTTCGGCGCTGCCGACGATCGTCCACGTCTCTTCCGAGCCGTCGTCTTCAAACCGGACGGTTACGGACGAACCGACTCGTACCTCGCCATTGCTCGCCTGATCTTCATCAATCAATTCAGCGCGTGAGAGAAGGTGCTTCAATTCGCGAATCCGGCCTTCAAGCAAGGCTTGCGCTTTCTTCGCGTCTTCGTATTCACCGCTCTCGGAGATGTCGCCCAATTCTTTGGCCGCGGCGATCCGCTCAGCGATCTGCTTGCGTTCCACGGTCATCAGGTACTCAAGCTCCGCTTCAAGGCGGGCGCGACCTTCGCGAGTCAGGTACGTCGGCTTGTCTGTCATCACTACTGCCTCTACGCTGCCCATTCCGCACAGCCGGGCGGACGGGAAACCTCAGTATAAAAAGAAGAACTGAGAGCACATCTCTCAGTCGTGGCCGGGAGCGCTTTCGCAGCCTACCCCATACCTTGCCACAATTATATGTGGTTGTGCGCAATTTGTAAAGACGGTTTGCATATCATGGAATACTCGCACAGATATGCTATAATCGAATTGCAGATCACAGGCGTTAGGGAACTGAGGAGCAATGGCTTCACGCAGCGGCAACAAATCAACCGGCAAGCGGCGCGCCACTGGCAGCCGCAGCCGCAAGAGCGGCGCGAAGGCGAGTTGGGCCATCTCGTTGCGCCCTGAACATCAGCGTGAGCTGTTTGCACTGGGCCTGATCCTGATCGCTGCCGTTACGATTATTTTTGTGTTCACCGGCGAAGCCGGCGGGTTGGGCAGCCTGTACCTCAACGGCGTGCGCTCGTTGTTCGGCGCTGGGGTCTTCTTTGTGCCGCTCACCCTCTTTTTGATCGGGATCGCGATTCTCTGGCAAGAGCGGATGAGCGACGCTAGCCTAAGCGGGGCCAATGTGCTGGGCACCGTGCTGGTGCTCTTAGCGATGCTGGGCCTGCTCGAAGTGCCGGTGCATGATATTCTATTCGCCGATCGCTTCAATGAGGGCGGCGGCTTAATTGGGTATTGGCTGCTCGAAGCGTTGCAGTTTGCCATTGGCCGGATTGCAGCGGTGGCGGTGATTCTGGCGCTGGGGTTGGCCGGGTTGCTGCTGACCTTTAATCTGACCGTGCGCGAGCTGGTGGTGGGGATGGCCGAGCGCACCGCCGCCTTCTGGCAGAT
>VSSL01000492.1_pt1 | contig 11803 bp, 10 predicted proteins | sample 4557531 | NCBI WGS metagenome assembly VSSL01 (sample SAMN10986726, study PRJNA523729) | hot springs metagenome | isolation source: hot springs | place: India:Timba, Gujarat | collected 2018-05-31 | reverse complement strand
TTGAAGGTCATTCCGGACTATGATGCGATCATTGTCCGCAGTGCAACGAAAGTCACGGCGGAAGTGATCAATGCCGGTAAAAATCTCAAGGTAATCGGCCGGGCCGGAGTCGGACTCGACAATGTCGACCGCAAGGCGGCCGAGGCAAAGGGAATTAAAATAGTTAATACCCCGGAGGCGACCTCAATTTCCGTTGCCGAACTGGCACTGGGCATGATGTTTGCCTGTGCCCGTTCCATCCCGCAGGCAACCGCTTCCCTGCGCAGCGGCAAGTGGGAAAAAAAGGCATTTAAAGGAACCGAGCTCTTCGGCAAGACACTGGGAATCATCGGTTCTGGCAGAATTGGAACCGAACTGGCAAAGCGGGCACTGGCACTGGGAATGAAGGTGCTCGTCAACGATCTGCCCGGGGTCCAGCCGCAATATGGTAAACCCTGTTCTCTTGATCAGCTGCTCGCAGAATCGGATTTCATCTCCCTGCACATCCCGAAAACACCGGAAACCTACCATCTTCTGAATAAAGAGGCATTCGCAAAAATGAAGAAGGGGGTCATTATCATCAACTGCGCCCGCGGCGGTGTCATCGATGAAGCCGCTTTATTTGAGGCGATTCAAAGTGGTCAGGTGGCGGCAGCGGCGCTTGATGTATTTGAAGAGGAACCTCTTAAAGATTTCCGGCTGTTCTCATTGCCACAGGTAATCGGCACTCCCCACATCGGTGCTCAGACCAAAGAAGGTCAGCGTCGGGCAGGAATCCAGATTGCTGAAAAGGTCCGGGATGCACTGAAAGGAGTAAAGTAAATGGCTGATGTCCGACCATTTCCGGCGATCCATTATAACCAGGAAAAGATTGCCGATTTGAGTGCTGTAATTACCCAGCCCTATGACAAAATTAGTCCTAGGATGCAGGAGGAGTATCTTGCCCGTCACCCCTATAATTTTGTCCGACTGATCCTCCCTAAAGATGCCGACCCGTACACCAGCTCTGCCCGCACCTGCAGCGATTGGCTGAAACAGAAAATACTGATTGAAGACACTCAGCCGGCGTTTTATGTACTGGAAGAAGAGTTTCAGCTGGACAATCTGACCATGCGTCGCCGCGGTTTCATCGGTGCAATCAGAGTAGAGGAATTTGAAAAAGGCACCGTCCTGCCCCACGAATTCACTCATTCCGGTCCCAAGGCTGACCGGCTTAACCTGCTGCGCGCCACTAAAAAGGACTACGAACAGATCTTCCTGCTCTATCCGGACGAATCGGGAGAGATCGAGCGCCTGCTGCAAACTGAAGGGCCACCGCTGATACAGGCGGTTGACGAATACCGTGTAATACACCGGGTATGGCGGATTGACGAACCATCCCGGGTCCGTGCCCTGCATCAGGCACTGCAGAACAGAGTATTATTGATTGCTGATGGACATCACCGCTACGAAACTGCACTCAATTACCGGCAGGAAATGGAGAGAAAAAATCCGCTTCCGGACAACGCTGCCCTCAGATTTAAAACTGCTGCCTTCTTCAAAATTACCGACCCTGGCCTCGTAATTCTGCCTACACACCGACTGGTCAAAGGCGTTCAAATCCAGCAGGAAGAGCTGCTCCGGCGCCTCGGAGAAATGTTTATTTTAAAGCCGGTCAATGACACACAGGCAAGAACAGAGCTGGAACACAATCAGAACCAGCATGCCTTTATCCTGTATCTCGGACCGGGCAAAAGTTTTCTGCTGCTACTCAAATCTACGGATATTGCTCTGGATGCCCTTAAAGAAAAAAGCCCTGAGTACCGCCAGCTTGATGTTGCCCTCCTGCACGCGCTGGTGATCGACCGGGTATTCGGAATCACCCCGGAACTGATTGAAGGCCGGGTTAGCTATGAGCGTTACTGGAATGATGCCATCGCCCGCGTTAATTCCGGCGAATATCAGGTTGCTCTGTTTCTTAACCCTACACGGCCCGAACAGGTCCAGGCACTGGCGAAGAAAATGGAGCGTATGCCCCAGAAGTCAACCGATTTTTATCCAAAACTGATCTCCGGACTTGTATTTATGGATGTTGATGAAACAAAGACCCTCTAAATTCTGAGCGTGCCGTTTAACCGGCTCAGTCCTCCCAGGGGAGGTGCTGAACCAAATTTAGCGATATTATGCCGGCGAACCTGACTCCAGAATATAAACAGGCGGAGGAAAAATTCCGGCAGGCAAAGACTCCGGAGGAAAAACTCATCTGCCTGGAAGAAATGCTCGCCACTATCCCCAAGCACAAGGGCACAGAAAAGATGCAGGCGGACATTAAATCCAGAATTGCCCGCATCCGGCGCGAACTATCCGAAGATCGGGCCAGTGGCAAACGCGTTGACTGGTACTCAGTCGAAAAACAGGGTGCAGGACAGATCGCCGTTTTCGGAGCACCTAACTGTGGCAAATCGGCACTGGTTCACGCACTGACCGGACTGAACACTGAAGTCGCCCCTTACCCATTCACCACCACCCGCCCACTCGCCGGAATGATGCCCTACGAGGACATCCAGATCCAACTGATTGATACTCCTCCTCTTACCCCGGATTCGCCCGCATGGCTGTTTCACATCCTGCGCACCGCGGATGCTGTTTGCTGGCTGCTTGATCTGGGAGACGATTCGGTTCTGGAAACAACGGAGCAGATCCGAGAATTGCTCGCCCGCCACCGGATTGCATTTACGCCCGAACCCGGCACCACAATCAAACCTCTGCTCCGTCTCGGCACCAAGGCTGACGCCCCGGAAGCCCAGGATCGCCTCACCATTCTCCGGGAACTGATGGGTGATGTTGATATTCTTCTGGTATCGGTAAATACCGGACAGGGACTTGAGGAATTCCAGCGCCGGGCATTCGCCACACTTAATATCATTCGTGTCTATACGAAAAAACCGGGCAAACCGCCAGATATGAACGAACCGGTAATTCTGAAAACCGGTGCGACAGTTATTGACGCCGCCTATCATCTGCACAAGGATTTCGCCCGCAAACTTGCCTATGCCCGACTCTGGCGGAACCATGCCTTCACCGGTCAACGGGTAGAGCGGACTCAGTGTTTGCAGGACCGGGATATCATTGAATTTCACATCCAGGAGTAAAACTGCCGGAAGTTTTCGATTGACAATTCCATATAAAAATTTATATTATGAAGTATTATGGTTAATGGAAAAGGGGGTGTCCCTTTTCAATTCTGGGAAGTAATACAAACCGAGGAGGTCCTTTTATGACGAGTAAAAATGTAATCACCGCACTAAGCACTGTCTTAATCTTAACCGGGCTCAGCTTTGCAGATCCCGCGCTGGGAGGCGGCAGAGGACTGTTCCGGGTTCAGGATGCCCGGGTGGAAGAAGATGGCGCTCTGGTTTTTGCCAACCGCTGGCTCCTAAATCGCACCAATCTTGGAGACAAAGTCATAATGTATCGCGGTCCGCTCTTTGGCATGGAAATGAACTACGCTCCTTTTCCATTCTGTGAGTTTTACGGTTCACTGGTTGGTATTGTCGATTTCCGCACCAACCCCTACACGCTGTTTTATGACTGGCAGGGACAGATTCTGGGTGCAAAGATTTCGATTCCATTTATCCCTGTATTGAAACTTGCCGGTGCCGGACAGTGGGTTATGCCCAAGAGCAATTACACCTACCAGGAGTCGGATGGATTCCTTGACCAGTTGTTTATGGATAAAAGCAACTGGCGTGCGATCGTAGCATTCCGTTTCTGGGAACTTCACAAAACCCTGCCTACACTGATGTTAAATTACGGCAGAACATTTTCATCCACCCAGCAGCAGTTTGCCGGCGTCGGCATTGAATTCCCTTCCAATTCGGTTGACCTGTTCATTGAAGCGAGCTCCGAGACAGAGGCTGAAGCCGGTTTTGGCGCCTTAATTGGCAGCGGCTATACACCGAAAGCGCGGATCGCCCCGGGAGTACGTGTAAAAATGGGAGCGCTTCATCTCAACGGCGGAATTGAACTGGGTCTGACTGAAGCTGTCCCCGACTACGAAGCAATTTTAGGCATTACGCTGGTATCACCTTTCCCGAAACCGCCGGAAAAACCCTGGGGCAGACTTGTCGGCAAGGTTGAAGATGCCCGCACCGGGTTCCCACTGGCAGCAAGAATTCGTTTTCTCCGCAAACACATCCCGAACCTCAAAACTGATCCTGAAAACGGCACTTTCTACTTGGAAAAACTGCCTGCCGGGGTAGTAATTGTCGAGGCATCCGCAGAAGGATACATTCCGGAAGCGGTGCCGCTTGTCATCCCGGATAAAGGCTATGCATCCTATACCTTCAAGCTGAAACCGCTTGTCCCCTACGGCACGGTTTCCGGCAGGGTCTACGACGCCTATAACGGTAAGCCACTGGAAGCCAGAATCTCGTTTGTTGCCACCAGCATACCGGCTGTCAGCTCGAATCCACTCACCGGTTTCTTCCGGGCAGATAATGTTCCCGCCGGACTGGTTGCAGTTCGCATCGAAAAGGATGGATACTTCCCCGAAGAGCGGGCAGTGGAAGTGGAAGATGGCAGTATTACCAAGCTCAACATCGGCCTCACTTCTCTGGAAATGAAGGGAACATTCAAGGCAAAGGTAGTTGACAAGCAGACTGGAAAACCGCTACAGGCAACAATCAGCTTTACTCAGGGCGAAAAACCGTCTCTGACCACTGACAGCACAACAGGTCAATGCCAGACTGAACTTCCGGTCGGCAGTTATGAAGTCAAAATCGACGCACCGGGATATGTGGTCCAGACTGCCAACTTCAACATCACCAAGGGAGAAACAACGGAACGAACCTTTGAGCTGGTTTCCAAAGGGATGGTATTGAGGCTCAAAGGTGTCTATTTTGAACTCGGTAAAGCAACCCTGCGTCCGGAATCATATCCAGCGCTGATGGAGGCGGCTCAGATTATGAAAGACAACCCGGATATTGTCGTGGAAATCCACGGTCACACCTGCAGTATCGGATCTGAAGAATCCAACCGCATCCTGTCAGAAAAACGCGCATATGCAGTTATGAACTTCCTTGTCCAGTATGGTGGTATCGACCCGAAACGGCTCAGTGCTAAAGGATTTGGAGAGTCACAGCCGATTGCCTCGAACGATACCGAAGAGGGTCGCCAGCTCAACCGTCGGGTGGAATTTGTCATTGTGAAGTAATACTGACGGTCAAAAAGAAGGCGGGGACGAGCACTCGTCCCCGCCTTTAATTTCACGGCATCATCAGCTTCAGATACCAGTCAAAAATCTCCCTGCCTGCGAACAGTCCAACCACACCACCCAGCGCCAGAAACGGACCGAACGGCACCTCCTGACCTTTCTTCAGCCGTCCGATAATTCTTCCCGCAAGGCCGAAGATCACGCCAGCAACAACCGCCACCGCCAGTGCCACAATCATACCCTTTCCCCCAACAAAAACTCCGATCATTGCGGCAAACGGCAGATCACCCCAGCCCATCGCCTCCTTCTGCTTTACCCCCATGCTGGAAAATGGCCGGGCCAGCACAAACCGCCACAACGCCCAGGCAAAAAAAAACAAAGCCGGCTCCGATTACCGCACCCCAGAATGCATCTTTAATTGTCATCCGAAACATCGGAATCAGAGCGGTAACCAGCCCCACGATCAACCCGGCAAATGAGAGCTCGACCGGCAGAATCCTGTGGTCAAAATCGATACCGGCAAGGACAATGAGCAGGCTGAAAAAACACAGCACCCGCACCAGCTGCCAGTCAAAACCGAACCTGGCATAACCGAGGAGAAAGAGCAGGGCGGTAATACCTTCAATCAGGGGATACCGGAGCGAAATTGGCTGATGGCAATCCCGGCATCTGCCCCGCAATACCAGATAGCTGATAATCGGAATATTGTCGTAAGCCCGGATTCGTTTCTTGCAGCGGGGGCAGTGCGATGGCGGATAGCTGATTGATTGCCCCCGGGGGATACGCCAGATACAGACATTGAAGAAGCTGCCCAGAATCAGACCCAGCAGCCCGATAATAACCCAGTTCACTGTCCCTTGGGACCTGGAGCAGAAACCTGTGCCTCCGGGGGCGAAAACATCTTTTTGTCGTTTGCCGCCGCATAAGCCACCTCTGGAGAAATCAACCCCTTCTTCAGTAACAACTCCAGACTCTGATCCATAGTCTGCATCCCGTACTGCGAACCGGTCTGCACGAGGGAAGGTATCTGGTGAACCTTTGCCTCCCGAATCAAATTCTTGATTGCCGGCGTTGCAATCAGCACCTCCATTGCTGCCACCCGCCCCCGTCCATCCTTGCGCGGCAAAAGTGTCTGAGAAATAATACCGCGGATGACACTGGCAAATATCTGACGGACATACTCCTGCTGATCTGCTGGAAAGACATCAATCACCCGATCCACAGTTTCCGCCACACTTTTAGTATGAAGGGTCGAAAGCACGAGATGACCGGTTTCCGCAGCGGTCAACGCCAGACTGATCGTCTCCAAGTCCCGCATCTCCCCGACCAGAATTACATCCGGGTCTTCACGGAGGCAGGCACGGAGTGCCGAAGCAAATGACCGGGAATGGGTGTCGATCTCCCGTTGGCTGATCAGACAGTTCCTGGGATGAAAGATATACTCAATCGGATCCTCAATCGTAATAATTCGAACCGCCTGTTCCTGATCTATCAGGTCAATCATACTCGCCAGCGTAGTGGATTTGCCGCATCCTGTCGGACCGGTCACCAGCACAAGCCCGGAGTGTGATCGCGCCAGTTCCGCGACTGAAGGCGGTGCCGGCAGTTCTTCCAACGTCCTGATCTTGGCCGGAATTATCCGGAAAGCGGCACCGATTCCGTTCAAATCCAGAAACACATTCACCCGGGCACGAACCCGTTCCGGAGTTGTATATTCAAGTGTCAGCGCCTCCGGTATCAGCCTTTGACTCGCAGCACCCCAGGTGTAAGAAAGATCAATCTCCTTCTTGCTCTTTACCGCCTGCTTCTGCTCATCGGTAAGAATAGAATAGACCAGCGCCTCCGCATCATCTGCGGTCAGCGCCGGTCCTGGAATTTTTTTCAAACGGCCGTTAACCCGGATGATCGGCGGGTTACCGGCAGTTATGTGGAGATCTGAGGCACCGTATTTTGCTGCATACCTCAGCAGCTCATCAATGTTCATCTTCTGGTGGTCACTACTCTCCACCCCTTATTTTAAGACCACCTGCCCTTTATCCCTCCGGATTAATGATATGCGGGATTATAAAAATCATCAAATCGCTTTTTGTCCGCTCCACTGAAGTCTTCTTGAACAGATGACCTAAAATGGGAATATCACCCAGCAACGGAATCTTGCCGACACTACGCGTCTCGTCCTCTCGCACAAGTCCTCCAATAACTACAACTTCATCCTCAGCAACTTTGACCTGAGTTTCCGCTTCGCGCCGGGCGACGATCGGTTGCCGGTCATCAGCCGAACCAACCCAGCCGGTAATCGCCTCAACTGAAGGGTGGACGTACATGGTAATCATACCGTCAGAAGTTACATGGGGTGTGACTTCCAGTTTAATCGGAATGGAGCGCGTCTTCCAAGTATAGGTAATCTCGCCCGTATTCGGATCCTTATGCACTTCCCGAATCGGAACATCAATTCCCATACTTACACTCGCCGGCTGATTGTCCAGCGTCAGGGTTCTGGGATTTGCCAGCACTCGCGAACGCCCGCGCGAACTCAGCAGTTCCAGTGCCGCACTGAACCGGGCGAAGGAAATCTTTCCAAAAAGCATCTCTTTAACAATAACCGGAATCGCTACCTCTTCGCCGATTTTCGGCAGTTCAGTTCCAAACGAGGCTACCGGCGTCCAGTCAATACCCCACCGATCCTCAGCGGAATGGGTTGTTTCAATAAACTTCGCTTCAATGGCGATCTGCGGCACCGGCCGGTCCAGTTCAGCGATAATCTTCGCCACTTCATCCAGTGCCTCCGGGACATCAGACACCACAAGCACCGCACTGCGTTCCGCCGCACCACCCTTGGTTCCGACCCGCCGGTAGCCAGAGGTAGCTTCACCTACCGGCGAGAGTGCCTTCTTGATGACCTTCAGCACATCTTCAGCCTCAACGTAATCCAGATTAAACACCCTCGTCTGAAGCTCACCGTACATCTCCTTCTTGACCGGCTTGACAATCAGCACCCCGCTCCGGTCTTCAACGATATTACAGCCCGCTGCCTTGACCAGCGCCTCCAGACCCGCCCGCAGGGGAACTTCATTCAGTCGCACACTTACAACTGACTTTACATCCTGGGTGATCATAAGGTTGAGATCAAACTGCCGTGCCAGCATCCGCAACACACTCGTCACCTCAGCATCCTGGACGAGCAGTGTCAGAGGTGGTTTGCCACTGAACTGATCTTCAGGTTCCGGTGCGGGCGGAGGGGGCAGCGGCTGGGTTCCGAGGCTGACAGTAATAACTCCATTTTCATTAGTGATCCGGTGCCGGACCAGCTGCCGGAGTAAAACTGTCACCCGAACACCGCTCGTTGCCTCACTTGGTTTTACTGTAACTGCGGTTACAGGATAATAGCTTGAGCTGATCCGCTCCTGCGCAACCTGCGAAACTCCGTCCATGACATCAACAATCACTGCCGGCGGCTCCTGAGATACAAACGAACTGATATTGGGAGTCCCGCTGCAGGCAATCGTCACCCGTACTTCATCCAGCAGCTTGTCGATTGCCACATCCTTGACCGCTACCTGTGCCTGTGCCGTAAACAGGACACTCAGAAACAAAAGTACTGGCAAAATTATGGTTACTTTTTTATTCATGATTTACTCCCCCAGTGTCAAAGTAAATGTCCTTCCACCCTGTTCCAGAGTTACCCGGTCCTGCTCAATGCTCACGACCCGCTTACCGCTGATCTGATCGCCAACCTGAACGATTTGATCATTTATCAGCGCACTTGCCCCGTTACTGGTAACTGTGATCGCCCGCAGATTCAGATTGGCAACCTCGCTCATCAGCATCCAGTCACGGACAAAGGGATCGCTCCCCCAGACAATCGGCTCAGCAACAGCCGACTGTGTCTCTCCTTGTGCAGGCGGTGCTACTGCTTCCTGGACTGCTGACTTTAACTGTCCAGCCTTACCTCGGACCGTCTGGGTAACCTCGGTAGTCGCCGCATCGGTAATCACCTGCGGCATCACCTGCGGTCGCGAACGGGTAAAGGTAAATATCGCCAGCACCGCTACTGCCAAACCTAAAATTACCAGTAATCTCTGTCTCAAGGTGCTCCTTTCTTTTTTATAAACCCAAACATTTGATTCTAACTTCTCTTTCGCTGAGCAAAATAACTTGGTGGCAGCAAACTTTCACCCACGCGGACGGTAGTTCGTCGACCGAACGCCTCGACCTCAATCCGGTCCGTACCGATCGCAACAATCTTACGCCCCATCACCACATCTCCTACTCTGACCCGGCGATTATCAATCAAGGCATAGCTGTCCTCGCCCAGGGAAACTATCGCCTTCACCACATAGTAAGTCCCTTTCCGGCTTGCTGACCTGCGACCGCCCCGCCGGCTTCGGGCATATTTCAGCATCCTTCGCCTTTCCCGTTCCTGCCGTTTCAATTCTTTTTTCCGCTTACGCTCCTCAGCCCGCAGACGCTTACGCTCGGCAGCGCGCTCCTCCTTTGTCTTCGCCTTCAGCCGGCCTGCGGTCCTGCCCTGGGCTGCGGTACTGCGACGACCAGTGCCAGAAATTGAATCGGACTGAGCGGTACTGCGGCTGGAGCGGGCAGCAGGCTTGGGTTTCCTGAAGAGCAGGACACCCCCCACTACTACTACCGCCGCAACAATCAGAACCAGGATAATCCGTCTCACAAATCACCTCTGCCCGCAAGACTTGAGGCATAGATATTCACCAGCAGTTTTGCCTCTACTTCCGGTCTAATATCTTCACGGGCATTGAAGTCAAAATCCGGCACCCGCACAAAATACGGATAATCTCCCAGACCCTCAACAAACCTGCCGATATCCAGATACCGTCCCTGCACTGTTACCATAAACGGCACCGGCCTCACCTGCGCACTCGGACCCTCCTCTTGCAACAATGTATCCAGTCCGGGCGGAGTTATCTCCAGAAAATGCACGCGCTTTGCTTCGGCTTCCCGGGCAAGGTCCCGGAAAAGGCTGAGCATCTGAGAACGGGGCACTACCCTTGCCCAGATTCCACTGATCTCTGCCTCCAGCTGCTCCTTGCGCTGGCGCAGCTTGGGCATCTGGGCAATTCGCGCCTTGGTCTCATCCAGCTGCTTCTGCAGCTCTCTGATTTCCGCCACGGTCTTCTGTCTTGCCCGAATCCGGGGCTGATAGAGGAGAAACCATGCTCCCACGCCGAGCACCACATAGATTATCAGACCGATTAGAACTACCCTTCTTTCAATTAGATTCATATGCTACTCCGTCACACATTGAATTTCAAACTCCAGCACCGTCTCGCCTTGGAGACTGCTGCGGTTCTTGGAAACGAGCTGAACCTGTTTGAATGATGGACTGCGCTCCAGGTCGATAAGGAACTGCGCCAGGTCGACATCCAGCAGATGGGGCTCACCGCTTACTACTCCGGTCAGTTTCACATTTGTCCGGTTGGTCAGTGTAAAAGTGTTCAACTGAATGTTCTGAGGTACAATGGTGGAGATCTTCGCCATTACCGGCACCGCCGGCATCACCTCTCCCACAACACTGGTCAGCGCCTTCTGCCGTGCTTCCAGGTCTGAAATTTCCTTCTCCAGCTCAAAGTAACTCCGATTCTGCTCTTCAGTAGCCTTGATTTCATTCCTGAGCCGTGACACCTGCCCCTTGGAAATACCCGACCATCCGGCAACGAGTATGTAACCGACAATCAGAACTCCCACCCAGAGAATTCCGCCGAGCGTCATCATTCTGATATCCCGGGCAACAAACTTGCCCGTCTTCATTTCCACCGGCAGCAGGTCCACCGCGGTATGGTCATAGTACAGACCGAGTGCCGCAACCAGCCGATGACCGATTTCCTCCTGAGGGGTTGTTCCGGGCCGATAAAGACCGAAGTCCTTGAACGGATCAAAAATCTCCGTCGGAATCCCCAGGCTGGTCTGCAGATATTCACGTAACCCCTTCAGTGCCGCTGTGCCGCCGCAGATGAGCAGACGGTCCACCTTCTGTTCACCAAATTCACGACGGTAGAAATCGATCGACCGGTTAATTTCCGCCACAAACCTCTCCAGCGCCGGACGCTGAAGCGTTGCCAGACGCTTGACCATGATTCCGGAAGGCAGCCGTTCAGTGGAATCCTCAGGGGGAATTCCGTACTTGCGCTTGAGCTCCTCAGCATCATAGGCGTCCAGCGCCAGCTGCCCCTCCTCGGTGGTAATTGCGACCGTCATTGCCTCGGTAATCGCATTGCCCGCGGTTGTCACTGTACGCGCCAGGTCCAGCCGTTCACCCTTCATAAAAATGATATCGGTAAACTCGGCACCGATATCCAGCAGACAGACAACCTCATCCGGGCGGACCCGGCCGTACTTCTTTACCGCCGCCTGCAGAGCAAACGGAATGACACTGATTGATGAGGGTTCCAGTCCAGCTTTCCGCAGTGTCGAGATGTGGTCGGAAACAATGTCCTTGCGCGCGGCGATGACCATCACATTGTCCTTGATCGCCCCCGCTTCGCGAACCGGACCGAGAGTCTTGAAGTCAAAAATGGCTTCATCGAGCGTAAAAGGTGAGTACTTGTCCAGCCGCAGCAGAATCGCATCCTTTAACTCCCGCCGGTTCATCTTGGGGAA
>VSSL01000491.1_pt1 | contig 11805 bp, 13 predicted proteins | sample 4557531 | NCBI WGS metagenome assembly VSSL01 (sample SAMN10986726, study PRJNA523729) | hot springs metagenome | isolation source: hot springs | place: India:Timba, Gujarat | collected 2018-05-31 | reverse complement strand
TACTATTTCCTTCCAGAAATTTTCGAAATGTGGACTGCCGAGGATGAACCTCAAAGACTGGATTTCAATAGTAGTTGCGTGTTTGTAAGTGGCGAACCGTTCTATTTGAAACAAGCATTCAAAGATTATAACATTTCAGACAAAATAATTTCACTCTATTTAAACTTTGCAAATGGTTTCGACAAAGAAAAAGGCAAATTTGTTGAGATTGCGAAAAAATTGGGTGTCGATAAAGAAATTGCAGAGAAAGCATTTAATGATGCTATTGAAAAGCAAATGCAATTTTTCAATCGTTTGGAGGAGGAAGGAGCCAAATTCCTTGACTTTTTGAAAGAGAACCCAGACAAATTTGCTGTCGTTTTGGTTGGAAGACCCTACAACTCTTTCACCTCGTTTACAAACAAAGGTATTCCCCAAAAGTTTGCAAGTCGTGGTGTTTACATTATTCCTTATGAATTTCTTTCGTTTAAAAATTACAAACTTGACGAAAGCCAGTTTTGGGAAGCAGGGAAGAAAATACTCAAAACAGCAAAAGCAATTCGAGACAATGAACAACTTTTCCCAGTTTATATTACAAATTTCTCTTGCGGACCAGATTCAATGTTAATTCCGCAATTTCGAAAAATAATTGGAACAAGACCTTCGCTTACGTTGGAACTGGACCAACACACTGCAGACGCAGGAATAAACACTCGAATTGATGCTTTTCTTGATATTGTCGACAATTTCCGTGCAGTTAAAAATCAAATTAAGCACAAGGCGGGTGAATTTCGCATTGCAGAAATTCAATTTGATGGGGACGATTCATTCTTTGTTTGTTCCGATGGACGAAGAATTCCGCTTCGAAGCAAAGAAATTGATGTATTGATTCCATCGATGGGGGACCTTGCCGCCCCTCTTTTCGCTGCAACACTGCGTGGTCTTGGATTCAACGCCAAACCGATGCCCGAAAGCAACCCAGAAATTTTGAAACTTGCTCGTAGTGTTTCTACGGGGAAGGAATGCCTTCCGCTTCTTCTTCTGGTCGGTCATTTATTGAATTATATCGAAAATCTTTGGGATAGAAAACAAAAGATTGCCTACTTCATTGTCCAGGGAGCAGGAAATTGTCGTTTGGGACAATATCCAGTGTTCATTCGCAACTTGATTCGTGACCGCAAGATTCCCGACGTTGCCACACTTGTTTTGATGAACGAGGATGGTTTTGCTGGGCTTGGTAGCGATTTTGCACTTCGTGGTATACAAGCAATTATTGCAAGCGATGTTCTCGATGATATTAGGAGTGCGATTCTTGCAAATGCTGTTAATCCAGAAGAAGGAATTGAAATTTTCCACCAGGAATATCAGAAATTACTTTTGGCATTTGAACATCAGCCTAAAAAAATTTACAAAGCCTTAAAAGATTTTGCACTGACAATAAGAAAGAAAGTTCCCTCGAAAGTTCCAATCCAAAAAGCCAAATATATTGCACTCGTTGGTGAAATTTATGTTCGCCGAGACCATTTTGCACATCGCTACTTAAATAAATATTTTGCTTCGAAAGGTTTTGTTTTGAAAGATGCCTACATTAGCGAATGGATTTTCTATGTGGATTATTTGTTGAAACTTAAATTGCTTGAACCAGATACCGATTTTCGCAAGAAATTGGAACGCTGGACACGTGTCCTTTTTATGAGAATAGCCGAACACAAGATAAAGAAAAATTTAGCACTTTCTGGCTATTACGAATATTCAAGAACTCTTATCGAGCCAATATTAAATCACAGCAAGCATTTGATTCCATTAGAATATAAAGGCGAACCAGGGCTCACATTGGGAATTGCTTTAAAAGATATTCTGGAGAAGTATTGCGGGGTTGTAAATGTTGGTCCATTCGGTTGTATGCCAACCAGGTTAGCCGAAGCGGTAAGTGTTCCAGAAATGAAAGTGCAAAACAAAATTACAGCAAGGAAAATGAACAATCCAGCATTCGATTTGCCACTGTTTGTCGATAGGGAAATGCCATTACCATTTTTGACAATAGAAAGCGATGGAAATCCTTATCCGCAAGTAATTGAAGCGAAATTGGAGTCCTTTGTATTAAAAGCCGAAAAAGTAGCTAATTTGATGGAAAAAATTAAAATGAATGGAAAATATAAAGGTTAACTATGGGAACTACTTACAAGCAGTCGGGTGTGGACATCGAGGCAGGGGAGAAAACTGTCGAACGAATTAAATCGCTTGTGAAATCTACTTACAACGAGCGAGTACTTTCTGAAATTGGTTTGTTTGGCGGGTTCTACGATGCAAAATTTCCAGAGTTCGAACATCCAGTTTTAATTTCCAGCACTGATGGTGTTGGAACAAAGTTGAAAATTGCTTTTATGATGAACAAACACGATACAATTGGTCAATGCCTTGTCAATCATTGTGTTAATGATATTTTAACGGCTGGTGCAAAGCCTTTGTTCTTCCTCGACTATTTTGCAATGGGAAACTGGACGTTGACGTGGCGTATGAAGTAATTAGGGGTTTAGTAATTGCATGCAAAGAAAACAATTGTGCTTTGATTGGGGGAGAAACCGCTGAAATGCCCTCGTTTTATGCGGAAGGGGAGTATGATATTTCTGGTACTATTGTTGGTGTAGTAGAAAAATCGAAAATAATCAACGGTTCGAAGATTGCTTCTAGTGATGTTTTAATTGGGCTGGCTTCCAATGGCTTGCATACAAATGGATATTCCCTTGCTCGAAAAGTCTTGCTTGCGAAATATAAAATCGACCAATATGTGGAAGAACTTGGTACAACTCTTGGCGAAGAATTGTTGAAAATCCACAAGAGTTATTACCGTTCGATTTATTCATTAGTTCAAGAAGGTCTTATCAACGGTATTTCACATATTACTGGTGGAGGGATATTGGGAAACACCAAGCGAATAATTCCCAATGGCTTAACATTGAAAGTTGATTGGAACAGTTGGGAAATGCCACCAATTTTTCGTCTCATTCAAAAACTTGGAGATGTTCCAGAAGAAGAAATGCGAACTGTTTTCAATTTGGGTATTGGCTTGATTCTTGTCGTTTCGAAAAGCAATGTAGATAAAGTTTTAAATTTTATAGAAGGAAAAGAAAAGTATTTCATAATTGGGGAAGTTGTGTAGTTCTGTGCGTTTTAGCAAGCGATTTCAATGCCAAGAACAAAAGAAGAATAGTTAAAACAATTATAAGACCAGCCCAGAACCAATTCGGAAGAAAAAGATTGCGTGCAACTATTTCAGTATCGGATGCTAATGACGATTCATTTACATTTCCACTTTTGGCAAATAAATATCCCAAACTTAAGTACACGCTCATAAATGCTTGTATTCCAATAAATTGAGAAGTTACGATTTGAGATTTTGTCCAATTTGAAATTGAAATAAAAAAATATTATCACTGATAGAAAAAGCAAGAAGAAGAAACCAAAGGTAGAACGTACCCACAGCAATGTAGAAACAAACAAAGCAGTGCTCGAAAGAAACAAAAGGAGGCGTGTGCGGGGTATATTTTTTGTGGATGTTAAATATAAATACCCAAGCAAAGGCGGAAGAAGTGGACCACTTATTGCAATTAATGCATTTCCCAGATTTCCAAGTGAACCGCTATTTGATAGTGTTGCAATTCCGCTTCCGTCGGGGAAAATTTGGATTTTGGATATCCCCCCGCCCAGAAGTAAAGCCATTATTCCGTGTCCCATTTCGTGGAACCAAGTACTTATTATTATAAATGGATATAGGAAAATATTCAAAATTGGGAATTGCATAAAAATAATATTTACCGCAATCAAACTCAATGCTAACTGAATTGGCGACTTTTTCATAAACCTAAAGAATTTATTTCGGAAATTAATTTTTTTGCGTTTTCGATTGCAAATTCAGAAACCATCTCTCCACTTAACAATCGAGCAATTTCAATTATCCTTTCTGTTTCGGACAGACTTCTTGCAGTAATTTCGAAATTTCCGTTCTTTTCTTTCTTTTCAATCAAAATGGTATGGTTCCCAGCGGAAGCAATTTGGGGTAAGTGTGTGATTGCAATGATTTGATGATTTTGTGCAATTTTTTTCATCAGTTGGGCAGTCATCGATGCAATTTTTCCACTAATGCCAACATCGATTTCATCGAATATCATAGTAGGAAATTTGTAATGTTCTGCTGAAATGCTTTTCAATGCAAGCATCAAGCGGGAAAGTTCTCCGCCAGAAGCAATATTGTCCAAAGGTTGGGGTTTCGAGGCTGGATTTGTTGAAATGAGAAACTCAATTCTATCGATACCATTTGGGTTCAACTTTACATTTTTCCCTTCGATTTCAATTGTCAAATCTTTAATATCGCTGTTACTTGATTCTTCAAATGTGCTCGATACTTGGAAGATAACGTTTTTCATTCCAAGCGTTTCGAGTATTTCAGGTATTTTGTCTTCGAGGGTTTGAATGCCTTCGAGCCGTTTATTGTGAATTTCCACTGCGATGCTTTTGATTTGTTCTTTTAGGTGCAAAATTTCATTTCTAATATTCTTTATTTCATCTTCAAGGGAGTATGTGGAAAGAATCATCTTTTGAAGTCGCTCTTTTTCCACGAAAATGTTCTCGTAGGAAAGATACTTCTTTTCAAGATACTTTAACTCGGAAAGCCTTGTCCGAAGATTGTTTATGTATTCGGGGTCGTATTCGATGTCGATGAATTTTTTTTTGTAATTCAGTTGAGATTTCAGTAATACTTTCGAGCACTGTCTCCAATTGATTTACCAAATCTTCCAAAGATTTGTCATATTTGAGTAAAGTCTCTAACTTTTTGATAGCAAATGAAATATTATCGACAACCGACCTGTCGGATCTATAGATGATTTCATTAACTTCGTTTAAAGTGTTGTTGATTATTTCTATGTTTTCCAGTTTTTTCAACTGCTGTTCGATGGTTTCAAGTTCTTCGGGTTGTGGATTAATTCGAAGTAGTTCTTGCAATTCAAAATCCACTTTTTCCTTTTCCTTTTGCATTAAAATCAAATCTTGTTCAAGTCTGGTTAAAGTATCGATTTTTTCTTCGAGTTGTTTTTTTCATTTGTTTGTATTTTTCGAGTAATTCTTCTGTATTGGATATGCTGTCCAAAAGTTGGATTTGAAACTTGGGTAATAGTAGTTGTTGATGTGTATGCTGACCGTGAAAATCAACAAGATAGTCTCCGATTTCCTTGATAACTGTCAGTGGATAGGGTGTATCGTTTAAGAAGCAACGTGAAGTTCCTCGTGTGCTTATTTCACGACGCAAAATAAATGTATTACCAATGACATTTTCAGTATCTTTTACGATGGAGTTTATGATATTTGGATTTTCGACGGAAAAAGTTGCTTCGACGATTGCTTTGGTTTCCCCGCTTTTGACCAAATCGGGCGAGGTTCTTTCGCCAAGAGTTGTCAACAATGCATCAATAACAATAGACTTTCCCGCCCCTGTTTCGCCAAGGAAAATATTTAACCCATCTTTAAATTCTAGATATATTTCCCCAATTAATGCAAAGTTCTTGATGTATAGGCTTTGAAGCATTTTTTTCTGAAAAAATATCATTAACTTACAAATTTAATAAAAGTTGTTGTTGAGGATGGCTTTTTTCGTTTTTTCTTTCGTGACCATTTTATTTTGGATAGGCTTGCAGATATTCTTTCGAAAGACATTTTTGGGCAAAAAGAAATTAAAATTTGGGATGCTGGCTGTGCTCTCGGTCAAGAACCTTTTACTTTTGCCATACTTCTTTCTGAAAAAGTTGGCTATTTCACTTTTAAAAAGGTTAAAATTTTTGCTTCCGATATTGACGAAACTGGGGAATTTCAAAAAACAATTGAAAATGGAATTTATCCATATCAAGACCTTTCACGTATTCCAAAAGATATTTTTGAAAAATATTTTACAAAAGTGAGCGAAGACAAATATAGGATTGTTCCAGAAATTCACACACGAGTTAAGTTTGTAAAACATAATCTTCTTGGTCTAAACCCTTTCGAAACTAACTTTGATGCAATTATTTGCAAAAATGTACTACTACATTTTTCCTATTTAGAAAGGGTTAAAGTTTTACAAATGTTTTACAATACTCTTAAAGATGGAAAATATTTAGCATTGGAGCAAACTCAAAAAATTCCAACAGAACTTGAAGATAAATTCAAGCAAGTGTTTAGTGATGTAACAATTTACAAAAAAGTCTGATGAGAATAATAACCTTGCCGTTCAACCCAAGCAAATACTCTTGCAATGTTTATTATGTTCTTGGCGATTGGAATCGTTTACAAGATGTGAACACTTTGATTGACGCTGGAACAGACGATTTTGTGATTCCTCATATCGAAAAGGTTTCAACTGGCGTCGGACAGAAAAAAGTTTCCCAAGTTTTAATCACCCACGAACATTTCGACCACAAAGGAGGACTAAAGTATTTAAAGGAAAGGTTCAACCCAATTGTATATGCTTTTAACAAGAGTGAATTGGTCGATATTCAAATACAAGACGGGATGGAAATATTGGTTGGGGACAGAAAAGCAATTCTTCTTCATACTCCTGGTCATTCAAACGATTCTGTCAGCGTGTATATTCCCGAAGAAGGTGTCCTTTTTTCTGGCGATTTGCCAGTTATGATTCACTCTTATAAAGATACGTTTACTTTAAGTTTTCTTAATACATTGGAAAAACTTTCTCAATTGGATATAAGGGATATATATCCTGGACACGGCAACCCAATCATTGGTAATGGCTTACAAGTTTTAAAAAGAAGTTTAGAATTTGTGAAATTGTCTAAAATTATCCAGTAAAACTTTGGTCTTGCTCTTCTCCAAAATCAATTTTTAAAGTTAGTTCTTGCTGTTTACTCTTTGCCTCAATTAAAGTGCGAATTTCTTCAAGGTTTGGTAATTCGGACAAGTTGTTTCAAACCAAAAGTTTTAAGAAATTCTATTGTCACACCATACATAAATGGTCGTCCGATAGTTTCTTTTCTACCAACAATTTTTATTAAATTCCTTTCGAGAAGAGTGTTCAAAATTTTCGCTGGTATTCGTTCCTCGATATTTCTTCAATCTCTGGTCTGGTGATTGGTTGCTTGTAGGCAATAATAGCCAAGTTTCAAGCATTGCTTGGAAACCTTTTCTTGTGTTTAAACTGTGGAAGAGAACCAAGAATTTTACCAAATTTCCTTTTCGTTGCAAAGGTGTAACCGTTTGCAACTTGAATAATTTGGTATTGGTCGATTTGTTATTTCCAATCTGAATTTATTTCTTCAATCAATGAAGTTAAGTATTCCTCGAAATTTGAAATTTCTTCGATAGCGTTGTTCGATTTTTTTGTTTTAAAACTTGTAAAATCGAGTTTTTTATCAATGATATCAATAATGTTTTCTAATGAAAGCGGCAGTTCGCTTGCAAAAATCAAAGTTTCGACTATCTGCTTTTGAGTTTCTTTGTCTAACGATAGAAAATCCGTTTGCATATTAGTTTCTTTGGAAATTTGATGTTAAAAACAAGAAAATGTCCATTTCTTGGTCGGCTTGATAAGCATAAAGAACCTTTTGTTTGATTAATTCCAAAATAGCAACGAAATAAAGAACAAGCACTGGCTTCGAGGCTCCGATGCAAAGTTTACGAAAAGAAATTTGTCGTTCAGTTTGCAGAACTTGTAGAATATTTGCCATAGCATCTTCAAGTTTATATTCCGTGGTTTTAATCTCGTGAATTACTTCTTTTTCATGTTTAGTTACCAATTCGTAGAATGCTTTTGCCAGGTCGTAAACTGTTGCTGGCTTGAATGTTTTCAATTTGGATGAAATTTCTGAAATTTCGCTTTCATATATTCCACGGAAATAAACATCTTGCATTCGTTCCAGATTTGTTTCAAGAAATTGGCTGACTTCCTTGTAGACTTGATATTCTATAAGTTGCTGGACAAGTCCACTTCGCGGGTCCTCGACAATTCCTTCGCTTTCTTGTTTTTCTATTGGTAAAAGCATTTTTGCTTTGATTTCCATTAATGTTGAAGCCATAACAAGGAATTCGCTCGCTACTTCTATATCAAGTTCTTGAAGCATATTTAAGTAATTTAAAAACTCATCCGTTATTCTTGCAATAGGGATATCGTAGATGTTTATCTCATCTCGTTTTATGAAATACAATAGCAAATCCAAAGGACCTTCGAATATCGGAAGAACAATTTTGTACATTGGTTCCTCGTTGTAAAAACAAATTTACAAAACTAATTTTTTTTCTTTATTTTCTAAAAAATTGTGAACAACTAAAATTTTTTTATATTAATTTCGTAATTTGATTTAGTTTAAGTTTGTTTGAAATGAGACGAGTATTAATTGCGATTCTGTTGTCTTTCTCTGTACTGATACTTTATGCCGTCGATGCTTACATCGAAAGTATTAATGCCACTTCTAATGGAAAAGACATAACAATTGAATTTAAAACAATCAATGAGAAAAATATTTCTCTTTTCGAGATCGAACGTTCTGTGAATAATGGTAATTTCAAAAAAATTACTTCTTTAATTCCCAAAGGCTATCCAACAACTTATAAATATGTTGACCAGGAAGCCTTTTTGAAAGGTGGCGAAGAAGAAAAAACGACAGCAAACAACTATTCCTATAGAGTTAAAATCATACTTAAAGACAATACCTATTTGTATTCCAATTCTGTAAATGTTGCTCATAAAGTTAATGGCATTTACCGAACCTGGGGAATGATAAAAGAAATGTTTAGGTAGAACTTTATCCTTATGAAAATCAATAGATTTTTCCTTTCTTTGTTATTTTATTTTATCACGATTTTTCCAATCTTTGCACACGATGACATTAAATGCCTAACTTTTCCCATCAGAAAAAACGAAAAGTTGAAGGAGCAAATTCAAAGCATAGTTAATTTTGATTCTACTGGTAGACCCAAAAATCAATGCGTTGCAATTTCCCCTAATCGACTTTTTGCTGTTCACTACGATACCTCGGGTCCGAACAAAGTCCCGTCTCTTGATGTCAATCACAACGGAATTCCCGATTATGTCGACTCGGCTTTGTATTATTTGGAGCGTGCGTATTATTTTTATGTTGATACACTTGGTTTCGACCCACCACCGACGGATAGTGGAAGAGGTGGCGGGGATGAATATGACTTTTACCTCTGGGAAATTGGAAATGGATTCTACGAGGAAGTCGCCTATGGTTGGACTGTTTGCGACCTGGAAATCAAAACTCCAAATATTTACTCTAAATATGCTTGCTTTTCTGTGATTGATAATGACTACAGTCCAAATGATACAACTTTTTTCACTTCTGGGAATAAAAGACAAACTTATAGAGAAACTGGCTATCTTGGGCTGAAAATAACCACTGCACACGAACTGCACCATTTGTTCCAATTTGGCTATGGCGATCCTCTCTTTCCATCAATCAATGAGATGACGAGTACGTTTATGGAATGGCGGGTTTGGCCCGAAACAAAGGATTACCTGCAATTTGTTAAAAGTTTGTTCAGCGATTTCTCCAAATATATTCTTTCCGACCCGACCTATTACGTTGGTTATCGGTATGCAATTTTTTTACAGTATATTCAAAAAAGATTTGGTGACCAACCGATTGTCGAACTTTGGCGTAACATTGGCAGAGGAAACAATCCAATGCTTTCGCTTGAACTTGCTTTAAAACAAAAAGGAAGTTCACTTTCAGAATCAGTTGCAAACTTTTTGCCTTATATATATTATTCTGGAACAAATTTCAAACCAAATTATCTTCCAAATGCAGAACTTTTCCCTCCAATAAAATACAATTATGAAAATGTTTTCGACGGTTCGCTATTACTTTCGCAAAGATTGAAACCGCTCGAAATTCGACCATTGCGTATTTTTTTCCCAGCAGAAGACCCAGAAACGCTCGACGACACTCTTGTTATTCTTCTTGCTAACATCGATTCTAAAAACGCTATTCAACAATTTTTAGATTCCTTAAAAGAGTGTACAATCGTTCTTTCTAAAACAAATTCAAGCGGAATTCAACTTTACCCAAGAGAAATTTATTACGATTTGCTTGGCGAAAAAAATCTTTTTGCCGATTCTTTGTACTTGAGTTTTGGATATAAGACATATTCAATTTCCTATGCTTTTCCAAATCCTTGGAGAAGAGGCAAAGAACCAATATCTTTCCCCGTCCCCGATAAAGTTAGTTTAAAAGATGTTGTTGACTTTCGTATCTATGACTCCCATCTTCAAGAGATACCATTACCAACAAGTAAGCAAAATGTTTCAATTGTGGATAAAAGAAGGGTAATTCATTTCGATACATTTCCGATTGAACTTTCCTCTGGTGTGTACTTTTTCAAAGTCAAATTTGAGGATAGCGAAGTTTTTGGCAAATTTTCCGTTATTTACTAATACATCCCTTTGGTTGAGAGCATATTTCGTAATTTTGCTTTTTTTAAGATAAGAAAATGGTTACTTTAAATGTTAACGTAGACCATATTGCTACCTTGCGACAAGCACGCGGTGGAAACGAGCCCGACCCAGTGGCTGCTGCGGTAATCTGTGAACTTGCGGGCGCCAATGGAATAGTGTGCCACTTACGTGAAGACCGACGACACATTCAAGACCGCGATGTTGAATTGCTTCGCCAAGTAGTTTCGACAAAACTCGACCTTGAAATGGCTGCTGTGGAGGAAATAATTAACATTGCATTAAGAATTAAGCCCGACCTTGTAACGATTGTTCCCGAAAAGCGTATGGAATTGACAACAGAAGGTGGGCTCGATGTTGCAAAAGATATTCCTCGATTCAAAGAACTTGTCGCAAGAATGCACCAAAGCGGGATTGAAGTTAGTTTCTTTATTGAACCAGAATTAAAGCAAATAGATGCAGTGCTTGAGACTGGAGCGGAAATTGTTGAACTTCATACTGGCGTTTATTCAAATTTGAGGGACATAAAGCAAATCAAATTAGAACTTGAACGATTGAAAAAAGCGGCAGATTATGCAAAAAATTCTGGTTTGAGAGTTGTTGCTGGTCATGGATTAAATTATCGCAACGTTTTCGACATCTGTCTTATTTCATCGATTGAGGAATTAAGCATTGGACATTCTATTATTTCCCGAGCCGCTTTCGTTGGTTTGGAGCGGGCAGTTCGGGAAATGATTGATGCAATAAATTATGCTGTTCTATCAAGGTAGCCTTAAATGTGTGGTATAGTCGGGGTTCTATCATTTAATAAAACTAAACAAAGCAGTATTGTTAACCCCGACATACTCAAAAAAATGTCCGATGTGATTTACCATCGAGGTCCCGATAGCAACGGGATTTGGGTTTCGAAAGAATTCGAGTGTGGTTTTGCTTTTCGCCGTCTTTCGATTATCGATTTAACTCCCGCTGGCAACCAACCAATGAGTACTTCTGATTTCAGCGTTACAATTGTTTTCAATGGTGAAATCTATAATTATTTGCAAATCCGCGAGGAATTGAAACAAAAAGGCTATTCGTTTCGCTCTCGAACCGATACCGAGGTAATACTTTACGGATACAAAGAGTGGGGAACATCAATTGTCAAGAAGTTGTCTGGAATGTTTGCTTTTGTTCTTTGGGACGAAGAAAGGAAACTTCTTTTTGGAGCACGCGATAGGCTTGGAAAGAAACCCTTATATTATTTCCGCAATTCTGATTGCTTTATTTTCGCTTCTGAAATAAAATCATTAATTCTCCACCCTTTGTTGCAAAAAGAAATTAACATTGATGAAATAGTAATTATTTAAATTTTGGGACAAGTTCCAACCGAG
>VSSL01000490.1_pt1 | contig 11808 bp, 16 predicted proteins | sample 4557531 | NCBI WGS metagenome assembly VSSL01 (sample SAMN10986726, study PRJNA523729) | hot springs metagenome | isolation source: hot springs | place: India:Timba, Gujarat | collected 2018-05-31 | reverse complement strand
GAGGCCGATTGTAGGAATAGCCAATTCGGCAAACGTAGATCGTTCCCGGTCATATCCACCTTTCCGCAATAGCGAATGCGGTCAAAAGCGGCGTAAGAAGCGCTGGTGGGACGCCATTGGAGTTCGGGGTCATCGGGGTGTGCGACGGCATCGCGATGGGGCATGAGGGAATGAAGTACTCGCTCGCGTCCAGAGAGTTGATCGCGGATTCAATTGAAATAATGGCCATGGCGCATCCTTTCGATGCCATGGTGTTTATACCGAACTGCGACAAAATAGTCCCTGCAATGCTGATGGCCGCGTTGCGGTTGAACATTCCCGCCGTCGTGGTGAGCGGCGGCCCCATGCTCAGCGGGCTGTACCATGGGAAGAAAGTAGATGTAATAGACGTCTTCGAAGCAGTGGGCAAAGTCAGCCAAGGGATGATGACAGAAAAGGAATTGGCCGACCTCGAGGAAAGCGCGTGTCCCGGATGCGGGTCATGCGCAGGCATGTTCACCGCCAACTCCATGAACTGTTTGACCGAGGCCCTTGGGTTGGGGCTGCCTGGAAACGGCGCAATACCTGCCGTATCCGCGGCCAGGATTAGGCTGGCGAAAACGGCGGGCGTTCAAGTGATGGCCCTGCTCAAAAAAAGGGCTGCATCCGAGAGACATTGCCACGCAACGCGCCTTTGAAAACGCGATAGCGGTGGACATGGCCCTTGGCTGCTCCACAAATACTATCCTGCATTTGCCGGCTATTGCCCGAGAGGCGGGCATTCAGCTCGATCTCGAGCTTTTTGAGTCCATCAGCGATAGGGTTCCCAACATCTGCACCCTGTCCCCCACGGGCAGACACCACATGGAAGACCTCGATGCTGCTGGCGGCATTCAAGGCGTGTTGAAGCGGCTCGCGTCCGGCGGGCTCATTGACGAGTCAGTCATGACGGCCATGGGCATTCCCTTGTCTGAGATTTTGGCGCACGCTCGCGTCGAAGACGACGGGGTGATCAGACCGCTCGACAAACCGTACCGCCCCAGCGGCGGCATAGCCATCTTGAGAGGCAATCTCGCCCCGGACGGCGTCGTGGTAAAACAGGCGGCCGTCGCTCCCGACATGCAAGTGCATGAGGGGCCGGCGCGGGTGTTTGACAAAGAAGAGGACGCGGTTGACGCCATTCTCACGGGAAAGATAATGCGCGGGGATGTCGTGGTGATCCGCTATGAGGGCCCCAGGGGCGGTCCCGGGATGCGGGAGATGCTGAGTCCGACCTCTGCGCTGGCAGGCATGGGCCTTGATGCGAGCGTCGCCCTGATCACCGATGGTCGCTTCAGCGGGGGGACGAGAGCGCCGCCATAGGCCATGTGTCGCCTGAAGCCGCAGCCGGCGGCCCCATTGCGCTCGTTCATGACCGCGACCACATCAAAGTGGACATCCCCGGCAGGAAGATCGACGTACTGATCGATGATGAAACCCTGAAGAAGCGCAAGGAGGCGTGGGCGCCTAAAAGCGCGACGACGTTTGGGGGCTACCTCGACCGATATGCACGACAGGTCGGGTCCGCTGCGGGCGGCGCGGTGTTTGAATGACGCGGATGGACGCGTAATGACAACAAGCGACGTGGATGCCCATTTCATGAAAATCGCCATCCAGCTCGCCAGACGGGCTGCAGAGTACGGCGATACACCCGTCGGCGCGTTGGTGGTGCTGGACGGTCAGATCCTTGGCAAAGGCTACAATCGCATCGAACGAGACCGAGATCCCACGGCCCACGCGGAACTCATTGCCTTGAGGGAGGCGGGAAGACGAAGGGGGGACTGGCGATTGCACGGCGCCACGCTATATGCTACATTAGAACCGTGCGTGATGTGCGCAGCGGCAGCCCTGCATGCACGCGTCTCTCGTGTGGTGTTCGGCGCGTACGATGAACGGTGGGGCGGCGTTGGCAGCTTGTTCGACCTCTCGCACGACCCACGGATGAACCACGAGTTCGAAGTGGCGTCAGGCGTTGAAGCGGACATGTGCGCGGAGCTGTGCCGAGCTTTTTTCGCCCAGGTGCGGCAGGGCAGGATACCAGGGCCGATCGAGGCGAGAGCATGCGACGACGCGACGGAGAATGGCTCTCGAAAGTAATCCGCAGGCCGCGTCAGCGATTGCGTCAGGTCATTCCGGACGCTGTGTTGATCTCGCTTTGAGTTCCCCAACGCGGGATCGCGGGAACAGGACGGCTCTGGAGCCACGGCAGAAAGGAATCGTGCTTGTGCGACCTGTTCGGGAGCGGGAACATATACAACTTCTCGACGCTTCTGTCGGAATGAGGCGCGGCCCTGCGTGAATATAATGACTTTTAAAGTCTGCGTCATCGCGCCTGATTTGTCATGCCGGACTCGATCCGGCATCCAAGTACTCGTCATGGATTCCCGCTTCCGTGGGAATGACATGCAGCGGCTCAACAGCGCAATGCGCGATTGTTTTCGAGACTGGCTATATTGATGTACATGACGCGGACGCCTGGCCTCGGCGAAACGTACCGGAATGGTTGCAGCGCCGAGGAGGCATTGGACAAGTTGTAAAAGCGGAGAGATGCCCGAGTGGTCGAAGGGGGTTGACTCGAAATCAATTGTACCCGCAAGGGTACCGGGGGTTCGAATCCCTCTCTCTCCGCCACCTCATTCCCAATGTCAGCTCCGGAAATTTCGCTCGCCATGCGGTTCGTTGCGTAATAACAGTCATGATCGTTACCGAGATCATTGCTCCGGGCCGCTCTTATACTTTTGAATCCGCTTTGTACGCGCACAATGAGCCGCACATGGTGCATGTTTCGTGATCTTCCCGACAGGTTCTTTTCCTGATCTCCCGGGCAAGGTCCGGATCGAGCGCCAGCCGTATTTGCTCTTCCCAATTTCGCTCCTTTCTCGCGCGGCTCATCTGTCTGTCCCATTCCCAAGCCCCGGGGGATTTCCTCACGAGGTCTGCGGCATGCGCAGCGGTTCTCGCCGCCAAGACGCCCATGCGCACATCATCGGCGTCCGGCAACCCCAGGTGCTCGGTCGGAGTGACATAACAGAGGAAGTCTGCGCCGGATGCGGCTGCAATAGCGCCTCCGATCGCGGAAGTGATGTGGTCGAGTCCCGGGGCAACGTCAGTAACCAATGGCCCCAAGACATAAAACGGCGCGCCATCGCATAGTTTCTTTTCCAGCATCATCTGCGCCGGTATCTGATCCAAAGGCACATGCCCTGGGCCCTCGATAATCGCCTGCACCCCTTTTTCTCTGGCTCGACGGTTGAGATCTCCGAGGGTCACGAGCTCCTCGATCTGCGCAGCGTCCATGGAATCTGCCAACGCCCCGGGCCGCAGTCCGTCGCCAAGACTCAATACCATGTTGTAATGCCGGCAGATATCAAGGACTTCGTCGTAACGTTCAAACAGCGGATTCTCCTTGCGGTTTACCCTCATCCACCTCGCCAAGAAACTGCCCCCGCGACTCACCACTCCACACACCCGCGGTTGATGGGCAAGGCGTTCCAACGCGGCAAGGTCACGCCGCAGTGCACCGTGACGAAGCTCACACCATCCTCGCCATGCTGACGAATAGCGTCGAGCATCTCGTCCGGTTCCATATTTTCGCCTCCGCCGCGTCTTCGCGTCGCGGCCACGATGGCCTCGTAGATGGGCACAGAGCCGACAGGCGCGGCCGACGCAGCGATGATCTTGCGACGGATTGACCGCAGGTTGCCGCCGGTGGACAAGTCCATGACAGAGTCTGCGCCGGCTTTTATAGCGGCCTCGAGCTTTCTCAACTCACGATCTTCATCATACAGGTCCTCGGAGGCGCCGATGTTTGCATTGACCTTGACCTTCAGCCCTTCACCCACCGCGACGGCCGCGCCGCTCGGAGGGGCCTTGAATATCGCGACCTTTCCGGAACGCAACCTCTCTTCCAGGGCCGTAGGTTCGACGCCCTCTTTTCGGGCTATGGCATCAATCATATTTTTCAAGTCTGATTTCTCCGGATCTTTTTGCCGTTAGTATAAGAGCGTCCGTTGCGCTTGTCTATCCCCCAGTCTCGGCGGCGGGTATTGGCCGATTCTCGACATTTCCCTCCCACCAAGGGGGCGTCGTCGAGTTTGTGTGTACTGTCGAGAGCCGCTCACACGACCAGGAAAGCTTAACCCTTGTCATTTCGAAGCAGCCGGCGGGAACGCAGCGAGAGGCGGGAGAGAGATCTTCGGTCTCGTGGCAAGATTTCTCGCTTTGCTCAAACTCCCATGACAAACGGATCATCACACGAGATGAAAATAGCGTTCTGAAGAGAACTATGGCATTTTTAGGTAAAATGGCAGGACGTACAGTCCTCGAAATCGCCGGCGGGTCATCAATTTCACGAGTAACCCTGAGACACGCCATAGTATTCCGGTCTCCGGGGATTCGCAAGCCGGTCAATATCCCACCCGTGGAAATTCTTTTCGTGCAAGAATATACTGCCCGCGCTGACTGGCATCAGCGTCGTCCACCCCTCGTCGCGCCGCGCTTGCTGGCGCTGATGCTTGAGCGCATGCCTGCAATTTGTGCGGGCAGTGTATGGAGAACGCTGGCCGTCTTGAGCAATGCCGTCTTGTCTCAAACAGAATTTCCTAATGAATTACATGAGACGCCCTATGGATTGGCGTCGCATAGGCTTTTTTCTCGTTGCCTTGTCTATCCTGGTTTTGACCGCCTGTCCTTTTCGATCCTTGCGAGAGGGCGACGCTCCGACGCGTTTGCCTCCTGAAGGGTACCAGAGCCTCGCTCGCTTTCCGTTTCATGAGGCGTGGTACGGCATCTACTTTGACGATGACAAAATCGGCTACAGCCACTTCAAGATCGATCAGCACAAGACCAGTTTTGTGATAGCGTTCGATTCGGTCGTACGGCTGAGAATAGGGGCTCAGACGAAAGAAATCGACCTGAAGGAGTCGGTACACGTCAGACCGGACCTCAGCTTGGCGTCTTTCGATTCACTGGTAATTATGGATAAGAAACAAATGGAGATGCATGGCGTGGTAAAGGGGTCTCGACTCGAGGTCGAGATCGCCGTAGGTGGTGAAACGATAAAACGAGACTACGAAGTTGCAACGACGCTCTACCATTCATCAGCGGTTTCATTGATGCCGGCGCTGAGAGGCATCAGGGACGGCCAAACGTACAGTTTTTTGACGTTCAACGCCCAGAAGCAGCAGTTGGAGAAGGTGGAGCAAACCATCTCTCGGATGACCGGAGTTCCTGGTCCCAACAAGAGCGTGTGGAAGGTCAGAACCGTTTGCGGCGACGCCGTGCTGCACTCGTGGTTGAACGAACAGGGACTGCCTGTCATCGACAAGGCCGCAAAGGAGCCGATTATTACGTTCCTTGAAGACGAAACGTCTGCCAAGAATTTTCTCAGACGCAAAAAGCAGGGGTAGCTGCTCCGCAATATGAGAATCTTAGCTCTTTGTCGGAACCAACGGACGGCGGCAGTCGATGGGAGAGGGTGAGGACACGACGCCTTCGACGCACAAGAATGGCGCAGACGTATTGCGCCGCTCAACTCTTCAGCATATAATTTCGTTGATCTTCAGAAGTCGATCACTTGCGCGGAGGTGCAACGTCCATGGATGTGTGTAAGATTACGTATTGCGGGGTTTGAAACTATCGACCGCGAGCCGTCGGACTGGCGGACGAACTTGAACGAGAGCTTGGCGTCAAATCTGAACTCATAGAATCGGGCGGCGGCGTATTTGAAGTCGAATATCAAGGCAAGCTCATATTCTCAAAGAAACGGCTCGGCCGTTTTCCCAATGAGGGAGAGGTAGCCGGGCTTATCAAGCAGGGCTGAAACCAGTTCGGGCAGACGGGTCCCACGCTTCATGAGTCAGGTTCTTTCGGGCTCGCGGCGACGCGGCGGCAAGCGCGTTTTTCTTCAAGCGCAAAGGAAGGCCACAGCATGGTAATACAATGCCAATCCTGCAAAGGACTTCTGCGATGCGATCCTGCAGCAGCCGCAGGCGATATGGCTCATAGGATCCGCTGTCCGCATTGCGGCCGAGAAGGCTTTATTCACAAGGTCTCGCCTCTCGAGCGGGACGCCGCCGCGGAAACTCTGACGCCAGAACCGGACTTGGACAAAAACATTCTCTTAGACGAACTCGGCGGAAATCGCCAATTTCATGAAAAAGAGCTCCTGTGGGCACAGGAGATGCATCAAGGATCCCGGGGAGAGGTGGATGCGATCAGCGGCATGCGGACGCCTTTGGTCGCAAAGCCAAAAGCGTCCGGCGTGAACTGGGTAAGATGGATTGTCGCTTCCTTTGCCGTCGTCATCGCTTTTGCCCTTTTTGTGAATTTGGTATTGCCGGGGCCGTCGGGCCACAAATTCTTCGGAGGGGTCACATATCAGAACCAAGAAAGAGGCGCTGGTACGCCGGACGAGAATAGACAAAAATGATCTTACTCAGGGAAACGCAAGAGAAAAAAGAGCGCCTCTTTCTTGCGCCGTACGCCCTCGCTTCAGAAAGGACAAAGGGTAGAGAGTACCCGGAAAACGAATGCCCATACCGGACGGCCTTTCAGCGCGATAGGGATCGGATCATTCATTCCAAGGCCTTCAGGCGACTTGAGTATAAAACCCAGGTGTTTGCCTATTACGAGGGGGACCATTATCGGACCCGCTTGACGCATACATTGGAAGCCGCCCAGATCGCCCGCAGTATTGCCCAGTATCTTGGCGCCAACGAGGACTTGACCCATGCCATTGCCTTGGCGCACGATCTGGGACACACCCCGTTCGGTCACGCGGGCGAACATGCCCTTCACGATTTAATGGGGCCGCATGGAGGGTTTGAACACAACTATCAATCCCTAAGGGTTGTGGATTTGCTGGAAGCGCGGTACCCCGAATTTCCGGGGCTGAATCTGACCTATGAGACGCGCAGCGGCATTATCAGGCATTCCACAGTGTATGACAACCCACGGCCTGACGTCGCCGTCGCATTTATGCAAGACCCTCAACCATCCCTCGAAGCCCAAATCGTCAATCGCGCCGACGAAATCGCCTACAACTGCCATGACATAGAAGATGGATTGCGATCAGGCTTCTTTCAAGAGGCGGAGGTGTCAGAACTGCCCCTTTGGAATGAAGTCACTCGGATCATTACCGATCGCTATCCTCATCTGGATAAAGACACCTTGCGCTATCAGTGTATTCGAGCTCTTATCGATACGTTTATTCGGGACTTGGTCCAAGAAACCGAAAATAGGCTCGCGGCAAGTGGATTCGATTCGCCTGAAGCGCTCGCCCAGGCCCAAGAACCTGTGGTGGATTTTTCTCCAAGGATGAAAAACTGGAAGCGTGAGCTAAACGAATTTCTCCACACGCGATTCTATACCCATCACAGAATTCTCAGAATGCAGTTCAAGGCGTACAGGCTCCTTCGCGATTTGTTCCAGGAATATGTAGAGCGACCCTCTCAGTTGCCTCCCAGCGTTCAAAAACGAATCAACGAGGGCGAGGAACCCGCGGAGCGGATAGTATGCGATTACATCGCGGGCATGACGGATCGCTTTGCGCTCGACGAGCATCGGAAGCTGTTTTTGCCGTATGAATACTGAATTGCGCTGGCGCGCAACCGCGCTCAAGCGCCGTGTGATGAGCGCGTCATGGCATTTCGCTGGGCGGCGATGCGAATAGCCTTTTTTTAGATCAGCGGGGCTATTGACATTCATCACAAACTGAAATTCAGGATCAAATTTCTTCAAGAACTCTTCAGATACTCGCCTCACCTTCACGAGATCGTACAGGTCCAGTATCCGCAAATTTCCCTGGCGAAGTAAATCTTGTACAAACGGAATACAGGTTTTGGAATAAATTGCGTGCAACGGTTCCAGTCTGGAATCGATGCACGGTATGACCACGTCATAGTCGTCCACAAGGTCGATCATCCCTTGGATAATACCTGGGTTGAGGAAGGGCATGTCGCAGGCCACCAGAAACCCAAATTGTGTTTGGCAGTGGTAAAGGCCGGTGTACAACCCGCCAAGGGAACCCGCGTTGGGAATAATGTCCGGGAACATGGGGAGGCCGAGGAATGCAAAATCGTCCGGCGTGTTTGTGATGAGAATAGTCCTGGGCAGCGCCTGGGTCACGACGTCGCGAACACGTTCTATTATAGGCTCTTGCCCCACGTGGAGGAGCGCTTTGTTCACTCCCGCCATCCGACGTGACTTACCGCCAGCCAAGATGATTCCAGTCGCTGAGGCGCCACGGTTGGTTGGTTTCGTGTCGTGTACGATTCTCTGTTCCCCTTGACAATTCACTGACGGTGTCCCTTTATCGACGCAGCATATCGATGACCCCTCGAGTGGAGCCGCCGCTCGTCCCCCTCAAATAGGATGCAAGTTTCAATATAACCATAGCGGCGTGGCGCGATCTTTCCACGTTATCTGGCTGGGGGCGCTCTATGCGGCCTTCCTGTCCCAGGAGCGCTGGTCGTTTTAGGACCACCCAGAGGCGTCTCTTTTTTCAGTTCTTTGTACCTGTCGCCGAGCGGGTGCGTCCCAACGAGGATTTTGTTCATACTGCCTCGCAGGTCCGAGAGTTTTTTCTTATAGTCTGCCGCAACGTCTCGGCAACCGATTTCCCCCGTAAGCATCACGAGATCTTTGGCAATGCTCTGACGCATTTTGAGAAGCTGGTTGTAATGCGCAAGCTGCACGCCTATGGCGGCGTCGAGGCTATTGAGGGACTTGAATTGCGGATCGTCGCAGAAATCTATCAATCGAGTTCCGTATTGGTAGTAGTCGTTCAACGTCTCTTTGAATTCCCTGATGCTACGATTCACGTCCGTCAGAAGTTCAGCGAGTTCTTTGTATTGCTGACTCTGTGTGGCAGGTTTATTGAACATCTTGAATTGAATCCGATTGACCCATAGCTCCTCATCGAATGCCATGAACCCTTCTTGACGAATGCGGTATAGGAACCTTCGTGGAGCAGCGCCCGAGGTCGCGCTCAGTGTCTTGTCTTCATCAGGGTCTAAGGTAAAATCTTCTATGGAGATAGTTTGGGGAGGCTGCGTCTTCACCGTAATCTGGAATTCCCCCACCCGATCGGGCTCTGGTTCCACTTCGGTCTGCGCCCATGCGTTGGCGGCGCTGATCAGGAAAACGACAACCGCCGTCCACATCATTATTTTGAGGCGGAGAGCCATTCGTTCTTCTCTCAAAAAGAACATGCGTCGATGATGTTCACTTTGTAGAACTCGATTGTACCAATTTTGGGCATAGGATGCAAGAATGTCTTGCCTCACGAGAGCCGGAACAATTGAGTTGCATTGTTTGAAACCCATATATACAATAATGAAAACATTGCGGGAGCGATCCGTTGGACGACCAGATCATATTGGCGGCGTCAGAGAATTTTGGAAATGTAACCGTGTGTCCAGGCGGCGTGGTGCACGTCAATCTGGCCCATGTCAGTTTGAAATTGCTGCCGTCTGAATTTATCAAACTCAGCGACCTCATCGCCCAGGCAAGGATAAGATTTGAACCGCCTACCAGACCGGGCGGTAAACCGAGCCTGCAGGTCGTTGGCCCTCGCGCCACTGAAGACGCCGACAATCCGGAGAAATGAACCTTACTTTCCGGCTCTTTTTTCAAGTCTTGTGAGCTTGGTTTTGTTCATGCGCAAGCCAGCGCCCGTTCAGATGTTCCTCACGGCGCGCAGCCTCAAGTCCTTGCTTTTGATCACGGGCTCGCCTATATTTCAGCCGTTGTAGGCGATCACGACTGGATGTTTGCCCGGGCGCGATGGTCCGCAGATCGCCTTCCTTTAACCAAGAGGTACTCGATATGAAACTATTTTCTCTTTTTCCACATTTGATGCTCCTTGTGGTGAGCGCATCCATAGCGTTGGCGCAGCCTGCGCCGCAGGGTGGGGATGTGTTGGCCACCGTGGGCGGCGTCAATATCACTCGGGAAATGCTGGATAACATCATCGCTACCATCCCTGAAGAAAACAGGGTTCCGTTTCTTACCCCTGATGGCAGAAAAAAGATCCTCGACGAAGTGATCGACTTTGTATTGCTTTCGGAAGCTGCAAAAAAGCAGGGACTTGATAAAGAGCCGGCGGTGAAGACTCGGCTCGAGTATGCTCAGCGAGAATATCTGGCTCGTGAATATTTTCGGAGGAAGGCGGCATCGAGCCCTCCCATCTCCGAGGAAGAGCTGCAAAAATATTACAAGGAACATCTCAGCGAGTTTAAGCCCCCTGAAGAGATAAAGGCCCGCCACATTCTGGTAAAAACTGAAGCGCAGGCCAATAAGGTCTTCGAACAGCTCAAAGGCGGCGCGGATTTTGCCGAATTGGCCAAAAAAACTTCCATCGACCCGGCTGCTGAAAAAGGTGGAAAGCTGGAACTCATGGACGGACGCGAATGGCTTCCCAGGGGATCCTTCGAAAAAATCTTTTGAGCATGTGCTCTTCAAGATACCCAAAGGGCAGATCGGCGGTCCTATCAAGACTCAGTTCGGATGGCATGTGCTCAAGGTCGATGACCGCAGAGAACCTGAACCGCCTAGTTTTGTGCAGGTGCGCAGTATGATTCGCAACAAACTTGAGGAGCAGAGGAACGCCGCCCTCCATCAGCAACTCGTCGATGAAGCCAAGAAATCGATACCCGTAGTCATTAAATAATGATTCTCCGTCCGGCCTCGATGGGAGACGATTCATGAAACGTGACGACTGTACCCGGGCCCACCTAGGGGCGCGCCGCGCCGTGATTGCAGCGGGCCTTTTGCTGATCCTGTGTTCGGCCTAATGCCTGCCCATGCCGGCGAAGAGCCGGATGCGGCCCCCTCGGAATCACGTCATTCCACACAAGAACAGGCTTCAACCCATGGACCGAAGGTTTTCGAGGCCCTGTCAGCCTACTTCGACGGCCTCCATGGCAGGGGAATGCCTCCTGCAAAAAAAAAGACCTTTGGCGCCGAATGATCAGCATCGCGTAAGCCCTCCTGAAGCGCCAGATCGTGAGGCGACGTTGCATAACATACAGAAGGAACTGCGGACAGCAAAGGGCCTCACCGTGAAGCGAATTCAAGAAGGCGAGTGGGGACTCGCGTCGTTTTCTTTAGAGCGCTCGAAAAAAACTGCAACACAACTCTCGTCGGATCGGGAATCCGAAAATCTTGTGCGGCTGGAAAAATTCATGGAAGGCGCGGCCAAGAGGTCAGGCGGGGCCGCCGAAGGTCTAGCCGGCGTCGTGGTGAACTCCATTGGCATGAAAATGCTCGTGTTGCCAGGCGGGACCTTTACGATGGGCAGCTCTGATGCGGAGTTCCGGCGGGTCCGAATAGATTGGAACGTTGAGGAAGACATGGTCAGGCCCGAAACGCCCGAGCATAGCGTTGCGATCAGCAAACCCTTTCTCATGGGGAAGTACCTCGTCACGGTGGGCGACTTCAAGAAGTTTGTCGATGAAACCGGGTACAAAACAGTGGCAGAAAAACAGGGTTGGGCCTGGAGTTATGACGATGAAAAGAAGCATTGGGAGAAGCGACCTGGCGTATCATGGCGCGATCCTGGTTGGAAGACCGGAGACGACTATCCTGTTACCGTGGTCTGTCATGCTGATGCCGAGGCGTTTTGCAACTGGTGAGCAAGCGCGAAGGCCGCAAATACGAGCTGCCTACGGAGGCCCAATGGGAGTTTGCGGCAAGAGGCGGTCAGGACCAAAAACGCTATCCCTGGGGAGATGAGTATCCGGACGGCCGAAAACTCAACATGGCAGATCGTCGCTCTCCTGTGCCGTG
>VSSL01000489.1_pt1 | contig 11823 bp, 16 predicted proteins | sample 4557531 | NCBI WGS metagenome assembly VSSL01 (sample SAMN10986726, study PRJNA523729) | hot springs metagenome | isolation source: hot springs | place: India:Timba, Gujarat | collected 2018-05-31 | reverse complement strand
TTATTAGTTCTAAAAATATCTCAAAAGGCTATGATGATATTTATAAAATCTGAAATTTATATTTCAAGAAGCAGTTTATTTTTTACTTTTCCAGATGTTTATTTATTTTTGAAACAACTTTCTTGGTTTGTTATTATTTCAAACTAAATAAAAGTATTAGTAAAAAATTATTCTTTTATTTTTCCTCTTCTCATTACAAGTTCTTCATCAAAATAAACATCCGGCTCTTTTATTAATCCATCAAGATGACTGCCGACGGAAATTTTTCCACCCATAGAAAGATTATTTCCAAATGCTATATGAATTGTACCAAAAACTTTTTCATCTTCTAATATCTCTCCGCATAACTCAGCTTTGTAATTAGTTCCAATACCAAATTCTGCAATGGCTCGTGCTTCTCTTCCAGCTTTATCAAGCATATCTATTAACATTCTTGCTTGTTTTCCTCCTTCAATCTTTTCGGCATATCCGTTAATAACTTCAATATGTATCGGCTCTGAAAGAATTCCAATTCCAGCCATAGAGCCATCAATAACAATTTTCCCATAAGATTTATCTTCCCAGGGTGCAAGATATACTTCCCCAGAAGGTAAATTTCCCCAGCTACCCTTTTCCCTTAGTACTCCTGTACTTTCAAGCACTTTTCTGTCCTTAATTGGCATAACAATATCCGTTCCTTTGTCTGTAACAACTCTTACCTGTGAGGTTTTTCTTAATTTATCAGCAAAAAATTTAGTTAATTCTATTATCTTTCCAGAATCAGCATTTAAACATCTTACCATTGTTTCAGTCTTTATTCCCGGCATAGTTCCAATCCTAACCCCTTTTTCCGCAGCATCTCTTCTTGCTTTCGTATGTGTAAGAGATTTTGCGGTCGGGCAAACTACTACATCAACTGCCTTCATTAATTCTGCTATCTGAATAGGGGGCTCTTCTCCATTAATTTCCCGTGATTTCATCTCAATAAGAAATGCCTCTTTGCATAATTGTTGTCCTGTTACAAGCAAAATATTTGCAATTTCTCTTCTGGTTTCATCAGTTACAATTAATAGAGTCTCATCTTTTTGAAGGCCCATATAATCAGTTAATGCTTTATATGCAGCGTCAATAAGTTCTTTATTCATATTATTTTTTTAATTAATAAATTAAAATTTTAGTTTTTCTAAAATATTTTCAAATTTTGAACATTTATAAGGATGTATTAATTTCAACGGGTTCCTTAATTGTTTTTTCTCCCGAAGAATTCCTTCAATACCGAAAGGATCAGAATAGAATTCTGAAAGTGTTTTTTTCTCATTCCCAATTGCAAGTTCTAAATCTTCGGGATTGTTTACCCCTATAAATTCAAACTCGGCAGAAGTTAGTCCAATGCTTTCTCTATGAAAATCATATCTCTCTTTTTTAAATTTCCATGTTACTAAATATGTTTTTTGTGGTAAATCATTAAACAATTCTGAATACCTGCAAAGAGAAAACAATAAATTTTCAAATGAGTCTCTTGCATATTCTTCGAGAAAAACTTTTTCTTTTACATTTTTATTTCCAAACCAATCTTTAAGTTTTGCTATTTTATAATAACTTTCCGCTTCACTCAAACTTTTTGCTTCTTCTCTGGTTCTACCGCCTGAAATAATCAAAACAGAGTTCTCTTTTTCAGACAGCATTTTAATTCCTGCTTCTAAATGCTGAATATAATATATAGGCTCACCTTTCTGAAATGAAAATAAAACCCATTTATCATCATTATAAATATCATCTATACTATTTCCAATAAACACAGCGTGACAGGCAACAATTATTAACTCCGATGTTTTCATAATAATAATGTTAATAAAAAAGTAATTATTAATAAAATGTAATTTAATAAAAAAAGCATATTTGTTATATTGATTAAGTATGGATAAAAATAATAAACTTGATGCACTATTTATAGGAGCTCATCCTGATGATATTGAATTAACTTCTGCAGGAACATTATTAAAATTGGTAAAGAATGGCTACAGATGTGGAATATTAGATTTAACTCTGGGAGAACTGAGTACCGGTGGAAATTTAAGTATAAGAAAAAAGGAAACCGAAAAGGCAACCAAAATACTTGGTATTAAGATAAGGGAAAATCTTTGTCTACCTGATGGTGACATTCAAAACACGATGAAAAATAAAATAAGATTAATCCGAATAATAAGAAAATATAAACCTGAAATTATTTTTGCCCCTTATCCATACGACCGACATCCCGACCACATTAATGCAAGTGTTCTTATAAGAGAATCTGCTTATTTCTCTGGATTATTGAAATTAAAAGTTGATAATACAACGCCATTCAGACCAAAAAAAGTTTTTTATTTTAGTCATGCTTATGATATACCTATTAGTTTTATTATTGACATAAGCGATACCTTTAAAACAAAAATAAAATCCATTAAAGCATACTCATCACAGTTCTATAAGCCTGGTATTAAGGAACAATATAAAACCTATATTAATAGTAAATTATTTTTTAAAAACCTTGAGGCAAAAGCAAGATTTTATGGTTTCAAAATCGGAGTAGAATATGGAGAACCTTTTTATTCTCCAGAACCATTAAATTTAGAAATTTCAAATTTATTTAAATTATAAAAAATGTCTAATATAGATTCAAGAAGGATTTTGGTTTTTGATATAGAAGTCGCTCCTTATGATTTTTTCAGTCGCTATGATGAAGATACTCAGGACTACCTGTTAAAATGGGCAAATGGTGATGAGCAAAAAGAAAAAGATATTATTGAATCGCTTGTATTTTCTCCCTGGACTTCTTTTCTCGTTGCAATTGGAATGCTTGATTTTAACGAAAACAAAGGTGCTGTACTGGTAAATACAAACCAAGAAGACAATATAGAATTAGAAAAAAGTTATGAAAATATTAATTATATCTGTAAAGATGAAGGAACTATTTTAAAAATTTTCTGGAAAACTATATCAGATAAGGGATTTAATCTTTTTGTTACTTTTAATGGCAGGGAATTTGACTGTCCCTATTTAATGTTAAGATCCCTTATTCAAAAAGTCAGACCTACAAGAAATCTTATGGCAGGCAGTGATTTTAACTTCAGAGAATATCATATAGATTTACTAAAAGAGTTTACATTTCTAAAGCACTCACCCACAGGAGCAAGAAGAAAGTTTTCTCTTGACTTTTATTGTAAACAATTAGGTATAGAAAGCCCAAAGAGCGGAGGTATTACAGGTGATATGGTGGGTGAATTATATAAGAATAAGGAATATCAAAAAATTGCTGACTACTGCATTGGTGATGTGTTTGCAGAAGCGGAACTTTTTAAAATCTGGAAAGAATATTTATATTTTTAAAAACAAAACATAAGGAGATATTTAATATGAAACCAAATCAAATGCAAGAAATGCTAAAGCAGGTAAAAATGATGCAGGATAAAATGCAAAAGATTCAGGAAGAATTAGAAAACAAAACAATTACAGAAGAAGCTGGTGGTGGTATGGTAAAGGTTACTATAAATGGGAAAAATCAAATCTTAAAAATAGAAATAGAAAAAGAAATAATTAATCCTGACGAACCTGAATTACTGGAAGATTTACTCATTGCAGCAATAAATAAAGCTTATGAAAGTGCTCAGAAATTATATAATGAAGAAATGCAAAAAGTAACTTCCGGAATGATTCCAAATATTCCAGGACTTAATCTGGGCTTTTAATTTTTTAAATAATAGAATTTTAATAACTATGACTAACATTTCTGATTCTCTTGACTCACTTATAGAAGAATTATCATCGTTACCACAAATAGGAAGAAAAACAGCAAGAAGGCTTGCTATGTTCATTATTAAACAACCGAGAGAAAAAATAGAAAAACTTTCAAAATCTTTACTTGATGTAAAAGATAAAATAAAATTTTGTAAAATCTGCTGCAATATCACAGAAACTGATATTTGTAAAATATGCTCCTCTGAGAAGCGTGATAAAACTACAATCTGCGTAGTAGAAGAGCCTCAAGATGTGCTTGCAATAGAAAAAACAAACGAATATAAAGGGCTGTATCATGTATTACATGGAAGAATTTCTCCTCTTGATGGCATCGGACCTGAAGATATTAAACTTAAAGAGTTATTAGAGCGGTTAAATGAAAATCAAACTCCTCAAATAGAAGAGTTAATTCTTGCATTGAATCCTACTGTAGAAGGAGAAACAACTATTTTATACCTACAGAAATTATTAAAACCGCTTGGTATTAAAATATCAAGAATTGCAAGGGGATTACCAGTTGGTTCTGATATAGAACTTGCAGATGAAGTTACTCTTGCAAAAGCAATAGAAGGCAGAATTCCTTGTTAAAAATTAACAACTTTATTTATGAATGAATGGTATGAAAAATGGTTTTCAAGTGAATATTACTTTGAACTCTATAAACACAGAGAAGAAAAGGATACAAGAACATTTGTAAATTTAATACAAAGAAATCTTGACTGCTCTACAAAAACATCTTTACTTGATATTTGTTGTGGGGCTGGAAGGCATTCCTTGGAATTTGCACGAAGGGGATATGATGTAACGGGAATAGATATTTCACCTTTTATGATTAACAAGGCGAAAATGGCTTTAAAAAATAATAAAGATGTTGGAATAAAAATAAAATTTCTCGTAATGGATATGAGAAATTTTAATTTTAATAATTCTTTTGATATTGCAGTCAATATATTTTCAAGTTTTGGTTACTTTATAGATGATAAAGAAAATTTTTCACTGTTCTCCAATGTCAAATCTTCACTGAAAAAAAATGGATATTTTGTGTTTGATTTTTTAAATAGATACTATGTTATAAAATACCTCGTTCCATTTACAAAAACCATATTACCAGACACCATAATCTTACAAAAAAGAAGAATTGAAAATAATTTTGTGTTTAAGGATATTTACATCTGTAAACGAAATAAATACAAAGAATGCATAAGAAAAAAGCCTGATTTTATTGAAAGGATAAAGTTATATGGTTTTACTGAAATCAGAAGTGAATTAAAAAAGAATAATCTTGAAATTATTGAGACATTCGGTGACTATTATGGAAATAAATACAATGAACTAAATTCTAAAAGACTTATTATTATTGCAAAAAAGATTTAAAATATTACCAATTTACTTTTTAATCGCTTTTGCATTAATAAACGGTTGCTTAAGGGATGTAGAAACCCCTGTTGAACCACGCTCAACTTTTATTCCTCCAACATCTCCCCAATATGTTATTATTAACTTGCAATCTGCCATTTTAGAAAAAAATATTAATAATTATCTACTTTGTTTTGTAGACACAAATTTTTCTACAAGGAAATTTACATTTCTTGCAGAAGTTTCTGCAATTTCTCAATATCCAATTCTGAAATACTGGAATTTTACAAATGAAAGATATTATATAACAGCACTAATTTCGGCAACTCCTGCTCAATCCTCTTCAAATTTATTTTTCTCAAATACTACTTTAAACCAGACCTCAGACTCAGCTATATACGACGCTGATTACCTACTATATTTTGACCACACAAGACAAAATGTTCCTAAAACTGTTCGTGGCAAACTCCGTTTTATTATGGCACCAGACTCAAGAAATCTTTGGTCTATTCACTACTGGTCTGACTTAAAATCCTTTGAAACAGACACCACCTGGAGTATTCTGAAAGCTAATTTTCTGAATTAAAAATGTTTTTTAACCTAAAACTTAAATCAGGATTTAAATATTAACAGATATTTACTATTTCTATTTTTATAATTACTTGTTATATTTTAGTAATGAATAATAGAATATTATACGGGAAAAAAATTTTACTGCTAATTAGTATGTTCTTTTTAGTATATGTATTTTATTCCTGTGATAATATTTTCTCTCCTAAACTTGATAATACAACTACAAATCCCATCATAACCGACCAGAAAACTATTGAAGGTTTATTTCAAAATTTTAAGTACTCCTATACATTTAAAGACACAATGGTTTATAGCAACCTTCTTACAGAAGATTTTGTGTTTACGTATAGGGATTATGTCCTTGGATACGATGTCTCCTGGGATAAGCCAACTGAAATGCGGGTTACAAATGGCTTATTTCAAAACTCACAAAAGACTGAGGTTGTCTGGAATAATATTATAACGCAATTTGGTGATTCACTAAATTTAAGTATAAGACGTAGTTTCAATCTTGCGGTAACATTCAATCCATCAGATGTAGTAAGAATTAACGGGTTTGCTGACATGGTTCTAACTCGCTCATCAACGGATGATAAGTGGCGAATAAAAAAATGGCGGGACGAAAGTTTTTAATCTTCTCTTAATCTCTCATCTAAATCACTAAAATAATAACGCTCGTATTCAGTTGCATTATTAATTACATAATCAATAATTTTCTCCAGACGGTCTTCCGGTATTTTATTATCTCTGATTTTTATTTTATACTCTCTTAAAATATTTTCTTTCGTTGTTAATATTATTAATGAAGGGTCATTATTCTGTCCATAACTTGATGCTCGCTTATAACCATAAATATCCTTATATAATTCTATATAGGGACCATAATCATCTCTGAAAACTGTAAAGGTTCTATAAATTATTCTTACAGGAAATTGATCCTGTGGTTTTAAGTCATAAGTCATACTTCTGGTACTTGAAAGCCAGTAATGTAAATCATCGGACTTAATCACTCTTTTTATAATAAACTCTTTCATTTTTTGAATGTTATCATTTTCATTCCTGATGCAACCGTGAGAAAGATTTCGCATTTTGGAATGAAGAAGATATTCCTTATTTGTTCCGTGAAAATACCGTAAAGAGTTTTTATCAAAATGTACAACAAATAAACCGAGTGGGTTTTTCGGTCCAGGGGGAACAACAGGCTTCTCTGGTTTATCAGGGTCTTTCCAGGATGGCCAATTTCTTATTCTGTAAGCATTGAAATTCCCTGTATAAGTTTTATCAGATGCTGTACCTACAACATTATTCCATATGTCAAGAAAAATTGTATCTTCCTGATATAATTGATATAAATAAGAACGAAATTCAGGTATGTTCAACTCCCATAAAATCTTCATTGTATCTGCAAGAAAACTTTTGGGTACAAGATAAGTAATTTTATATATATCATTGCTGCTCTCTGAACTGTCTCCTTCTGAGGCTTTAGAAACAGGGGTTGCAGTAGCGGTAATTCTTCCAAGCCATTCATCAGAAATAAGAGCAATATGATCCTGTAAATGTTCTTTTATAGAATAATCTGCTTCTGTTATGCTTGATGTTTCGACCATCAAAGTTTCACATTCAAGTGATTTTAGTGTTATAGGGTCTTTAAGCTCCTGTGCATAAACCGTATAACCTAAAATAAGTAATAAGGGCAATATTACACTTATTTTTATATGCATTCTCATTTTAAATACAAATATTATATTATCAATAAAATTAAACTAAAAAATAAATAAAAAAGTTTATATAAAATCTGAATTTTTTCTTAATAAAACTTTTTCTGGTATATTAGATTAAATTAGTTTAGGTAATATTAAATCTATTTTAGCTTTTGCTTTTGTATAGTTTTGTTTTTTTAGTTTTTCCCTTTCTTCTTCTGTATAATCCTCTTCCAGCATTTTATCAGCAATTATTTCCCGTGTTAAAAGTCCTATTCCCATAAATTTGATGCCTGCATGAACAGCAGCAATATTCTCCGGAACCAGTGAATAACCAACAACATCAGCTCCAATTTCTCTATAAAATCTTGCTTCAGCTTCAGTTTCCGATTCAGGACCAATTAACCCCAAATAAACAGATTCATTCACCTTGAATTTGTTATCCATAAAAACTTTGCAGGCTTCTTCAAATAACTTTTCATCATAAGCATTACTCATATCTGGAAACCGAATCCCAATCTCTTCATCATTCTCACCAATAAGAGGATTATCACCCATTAAATTTATCTGATCATAAATTAGAGTTATGTCACCTGCTTTAAACCTTGGATTTAAATTTGCAACATCATCAATTGAAATAATTTGATTTATATTTAAAAACTTAAATATATAAACAAAATGTCCCAAATCCCGCATTGATAAGCCATCATAAAAATGAAACCTACCATTATAATTATAATATCTTTTTTGTTGCACTTTGCAAAATAAAGAATATGGAACACTTCATTATCTACCCCAATATGTGGTGGTATATCTATAAGTTTAAATTTCTTTATAACTTCAAAGCATGATGGTAATTTAAAATTCGGTTCTGTAATTAAAGCAATTTTGGGATTAAATTTTGCAGGAAAATTCGCTTTTAAAAATTTTACTGATTCCAGTACTTTTTTTCTTTGTTCTGTCATATTAAAAATTTTTTTCTGTTTAGTTATATGATTTTAATTTTTCAACAACTTTGGTGGTAAGTAATGTAAGTTTAGGTTCTGCTATTCCAGCAACTTTTACAATTTCGTCTATATTAGCAGGTTTCAGTGTATCTGGATACCCTTCGTCTGTAATAATTGATAAACCAAGTGAATCAATACCAAGTTTATGTGCAATTATAATCTCCGGGATTGTAGACATACCAACAGCATCGGCAATCATTTTTTTCAAAGCTCGATATTCTGCTCTTGTTTCAAGATTTGGACCCGTAACTGATAGATATACTCCCTTCTTTACAGGAATTCCATTTTCAAGAGCAGTTTTTTCAGCAAGTGCAATTAGTTCGCGTGAGTAAAAATGTTTTGAACTTCTGCTATCAAATTTTATATTTCCACGCAAAGGAGTTTCGAAATGTAAATTTATATGTCCGGAAATAATCATTAAATCCGACTTTTTTAAATTAGGATTTATTGCCCCACAAGCATTTGAAACTATTAAATACCTAACTCCGAATCTCTTTAATATATGAATTGGAAAAGTTATTAAACTATGAGAATAACCTTCATAAAAATGGAATCTTCCCTGCATTGCAATTACTTTAACACCAGAAAGACTACCAAATATTAGATTTCCCTTGTGAAATTCAACAGTAGAAACTGGAAAGTTAGGTATAGTAGAATATTCAATCACCTCTTCTATTTGTATCTCTTTAACTAATCCACCAAGTCCTGTCCCCAAAATAATACCAACTTTATAATTCCCCTTTATCTTTTTCTTTAAATATTCTACTGATTCAATTATTTTTTGCTGCATTAAAATTATTTTATTTCAAAAGTATCATCAAAAGATTTTTTGGAGTCGTCATAAGGATTATCAATGTAAACTTTCTTTACAGGTTTTCTTTCTTCCTGTTCCTGAGTTGAATTAGTTTCTTGTTCTTCATCTCTTTCTTCAAGCGGAGTCACCTGTTCCCGCTCTGAATCTGTATGTTCAACAGTTGATAACTCCATCTTAATAATCCTTCTGCTTTTTAGAAATTCCTCAAGTTCGTTTATCTTATCAGTTAAATATAACCTTAAGTCTTCTATTATTTTATCGTTTCTTAGTTTAATTTCTTCCAGTTCTTGTTTTTTATTCAATATTTCATCCTCTATATCCTGCCGTACTTTTCTTGCGTCTAACTCTGCCTCTTTAATAATTATTTCCGCACGCTTCTTTGCGTTCTGTATTACCTCTTCGGCAATCCCTTGCGATTTTATTATTGCTTTCTGTAGATTTGCTTCATTTTCTTTATATACTTCTATATCTGCAATCAAAGATTTAATTTTCTCGGCAAGATTTTTATTATCTATCAATAATTTTTCATAATGTGTACTAACTGTATCAAGAAATGCATCAACTTCATCTATATCATAACCACGCAGTGAGCGTTTGAAGTCCCGTTTTTTTATTTCTTTTGGTGAAAGGTTCATATTTCTATATTTTTATTTTTCAAAAGAAATTTTTTTATTTTTAATAATATTCACGCGCTCCAAATATTGCACTGCCTATTCTTAACATATTAGAGCCTTCTTCAATTGCTATTTCAAAATCAGATGTCATTCCCATTGAAATATATTTGAAATCTGAATGTTTTTCTTTTAGTTCATCATAAAGGTTTTTCAGTGTTCGAAAATTTTCTCTTATTATTTTTGTATCTGAAGTCAATTGAGCTAATGTCATTAGTCCACATAATCTAATGTTTTCCAGAGAACTAATTTCACGACAGAGTCGTGGTGTTTTTTCTGGTTCAATACCTGATTTCTGTGGCTCATTGCTTGTATTAACCTGTACTAAAACATCAATTATTCTATTATTCTTTTTTGCATACTTATCAATTTCTTCTGCAAGTTTGAAACTATCAACTGAATGAATTAGATAAACAAAATTAGAAATATATTTCACTTTATTAGTTTGTAAATGTCCTACTAAATGCCAATTAATAGGAACATTTCTTATTTCATCTTTTTTCTTAATCAATTCCTGAACCCTATTTTCACCAAAATCTTTATGCCCGGATCCAAAAAGTTCAAGAATATATTCTGCAGGAAAGGTTTTGCTAACTGCAACAATTTTTATCTCATTTTCATCCCTTCCACACCGTTGACATACTGCCTTAATTTTAGATTTTAAATCTAAATAATTTTTTCTTATATTATCTAAACCCATAGAAAATAAAAATATGCTTAATTTATGCAATATTCAATTATAAAAGAAATATATTAAACAAACAATAATTTAAAAAATAATTAATTAACTATCACTATGTTAAATAAATTTGCAGAAGACTTAAAAGCTCAACGCGAAAAATCCGGCATATCCTTAATGGATATAGCAAATGAAACGCGACTTCATTACACAGTTTTTGAAAAACTGGAAAATGGAGACTTCGGGTTCCAACCCATTCCATATATAAGGGCTTATCTGAAGCAATACGCTAAATATATCAAATTGGATCCCGAACAGGTATTAAGAGATTTTGAAGCAGCAAGAAAAGGAAAATACATACCTAAAACTACAACGCCTAAGATATATGAAGAGAAGCCTGCTATCGAACCCGAAGAAATAGTTTCAAAATACGAATCTGTTGAAATAGAAGAAAAGAGCGAGAAAGCTATTGAGTCAGCTTTTGAAAAACAGGAGGAGGAAAAACAAGAGAAAAAGATTTATTCTTCCCCCCAAAAATTTCAACCGACAAAAGAAATAATATCGGAAACAGAGAAAAAACCAAACTTCAAAAAATCCTTTAACGAGAACATTGTTTATTTTAAGTATGGAGGAATCTTTGTTATAGTTGTAATAATTCTTGTTGGTTTATTCTTTATTGGCAAATCGCTCTTCTTCAGCAATGATAGTCAGGAGGAAATAGTAAGAAAAACTGCAGTTCAGGAAACAGAAAATAAAAGCACAATAGATTCAATAAAAGCAGCACGTGAAAAAGAAGAGGCGGAATCAAAAAATATGATGGTACTAAAAGTTGTTGCAACTGAGGATGGTAGAATAATTGTTTCAACAGATGATAAGATAACAAAAGATACAGAAGTGGTTGAAATGAAAAAGGGACAGGAAAGAATATGGCGTGCAAAGAATTACTTCATAGTAACATCAAAGAATACAAATGCATTTAAAGTTACAATTAATGACAAGAAGGTAAAATTCAAATATAAAGACACCAAAAATACTAAAATTAGACTTGATAACGGAAAAGTTTCTGTAGAGTAAATATTTTATTCATAAAAAAAGAATGAGCAATAAGAATAATCACAGCGGTGATTTATTCAATCAACCGATTCCTGATTCTATTATTAAAGAAGTAAATAGACTCAGGGAAAAAATTAACGATGCTGATTACAAGTATTATGTGCTTGCACAACCAGATATAGATGATTATGAATATGATATGTTAATGAAAAGA
>VSSL01000488.1_pt1 | contig 11841 bp, 11 predicted proteins | sample 4557531 | NCBI WGS metagenome assembly VSSL01 (sample SAMN10986726, study PRJNA523729) | hot springs metagenome | isolation source: hot springs | place: India:Timba, Gujarat | collected 2018-05-31 | reverse complement strand
ATATTGATATAAATATTCTTAACGATAAATTCATCTTAAATTTAGGGATAATGGTATAGGGATAAGTAAAGAGGAAATTCCTTATATTTTTGAACCATTTTATCGTGGTAAAAACATTAAAACTATTTCTGGAACTGGGCTTGGCTTGTCGATTGTAAAAAACGCTGTCGATTTGCTTGGTGGTCACATCAATGTTGAATCTGAATTAGGCAAAGGAACTACTTTTGAAATAGAGTTGCCTTTGATGTAGTTTATGGCAAAGGAATTTCCCTTGCTCCGAAAAGATTAATTATTGTTTGCTCTACTTCGCTATAATTATTTTGAGAGGATTGGTCTGTTTTCTCCTCGCTTTGTGTTTTTGAATTTTCTGATAAATTGGTCTTAACTTTGGAATTAACTTTTTCCGATTGAATTATTTCAATATCATAATCGCTTCCAAAGAATTCTTTAACCGCAATTTTTAATGCTCTTTTCTTGGAATTAACATTTTCGAAAACAAAATCATTTTTAGCAATGATAATAATTTGTTTGTTTTTGAACTCAACATCCAAAAGATTACTCGTGAAAAAGCCCTTTAATCCATTGAATTTTTGTGTTATACTTTTCGAGAAATTTATCCCAACTTTTCATTTCATTTGATTCTATGGATGTATTCGAATCTTGTTTCGGTTTTTCGGTTCGTTCGGGCAAATTTGTTGAAATTGTGGTCGATTTTAATTCCCTCAATTCTTGGATAAGTTCGTTAATTTCTACAACAGTAGGCATTTCAATAATCTGCAATAGTAACAACTCGACCCTTATTCTTGGCAAAGTTGCAAACTTAATTTGCTGTTCAACAGAGGAAATTAGATTCATAATTCGAATCAAGTCCTTTTCATTGAAATTTCTGGCGGTATCTACGTATTTGTCGAATATGGATTTCGGAAGGTTCAATTGCTCTGGTTTGGATACAATTTTGAAAAAGTAAATATTTCGAAAATGTTCAAGTAAGCCAGAAAGGAATTCAGAATAATCATAGCCGTTTCTGGTTAGTTCTTCTGTAATTTCAAAAGCCAATTGAGGAGTTGCCAGTTTGAAATGCATCGGATACTTTGAAGTAGTACTCGTTATCGATAATATGGAGCAACTCTTTGACCTTTTCGTATTGGATTGTTTTACCAGCGGAGGCTACAAATTGGTCGAAAATGCTTTGTGCATCACGCATCGAACCATCGGCTTTTTTTGCAAGCGTGTACAAACTCATATCGTCGATAGTGATACCTTCCGAACGAGCAATCTTTGAAATTTGTTCAATTATTGTGTTGATTTCCATTCGATGGAATTCGAATCGCTGGCATCTGCTTAAAATCGTTGGAAGCACTTTGTGTGGTTCGGTTGTGGCGAAAACAAAAATCAAGTGGCTTGGTGGTTCTTCAAGGATTTTAAGCAGTGCATTAAAAGCCGATGTCGAGAGCATATGGACTTCATCGATGATATATATTTTGTATTTCCCGCTGATTGGTGGATATTTGGCATTTTCTCTCAAAGTTCGTACGTCATCGACACTGTTGTTCGAAGCACCATCGATTTCAATCACATCGAGCGAGCGTCCTTCGAGGATAGAGATACAAGATTCACATTTGTTGCACGGCTCTGCATCAATCGGATTCTGGCAATTTACAACACGGGCAAGAATTCTTGCGGTCGTGGTTTTGCCTACTCCACGTGGTCCAGAGAAAAGATAGGCGTGGTGGATTCTGTTCATACGAACAGCGTTTTTCAATGTTTGTGTTACGTGTTCTTGACCAATAACTTCGTCAAATCGTAATGGACGCCACTTTCTTGCTGTAACGATATATTCCATTTTATACGAATTTGTAAATTTTTAAATTAACAAAAATCCTACTGGTAATAATCCGATTGAAATAATGATTAACTGGTTTAAAGGATTAATATTTTGTGGAAACAGTGATATGATAAAATTACATAAATTGCCTTTTTTTCGTCTTGATAATTTAACTTTTTGAAAATGTTTATGAAAAAAGTAATTTTATTCATCATCTGGGTTTTTGTATTATTCTATACTGGATTTGCCACGGAAGGAACTTTAAACCAGTCTATTTATTTAAGATTTAAACCGAATGTCGATTCGAAAGAAATCCAAAGCATCTTGCAAAACGAGAATTTTATTAAGTTCAATCAACTTTTGCCCCTCGAAGCCTCAATTAAATACAAGATTGGGAAGGGAGAACAACTGTTGAGTTTTAACGATGAGCAGTTGAAGAAGATTTTGAAGGCAGAAGAACCATTATTAAGAACTTATGAGGTTTTTGTAGGAAATGTTAAGGATATTCAAAAATTTTGCAACGACCTGTTGAAGAAGTACAAAGAAATAGAAATTGCTGAACCAATTTATCCCGACGAGCCTTTGTTTATTCCAAACGACCCGTATGCTTCCAATCAAACAATGCTTGCTAATATTAAAGCATTTAATCTTTGGGATACAATACAAGGCGACACAAATATCGTTATTGGCATTGTTGATACTGGAATTTTACAAAACCACGAGGATTTGTCTGGTTCGATTGCACCGAATTGGGCAGAAATTCCCGACAATAACATCGACGACGACCAAAATGGATTCGTCGACGACTATCTTGGTTGCAACTTGGCTTATGGTGAAGAACCGAATGGAGGAAATACCTACCATCCTAATGCCCACGGAACTGGTGTAGCGGGAATTGCTGGTGCAACAACAAATAATGCTAAAGGAATTGCTGGCGTTGGCTACAAGTGTAGAATTTTCCCAATTAAAGCATCGAAATTGTCGAATAGCGGGACAATCGACTATGGTTACAAGGGGATTCTTTATACTGCCATTTGTGGTTTTAAAGTGGTAAATTGTAGTTGGGGAAAAGTGAAAACGCCATCACCAATTGACCAATCTATTATTGATTATGCAATAGCACGGGATGTTGTGGTTGTCGTCGCTGGAGGAAATGTCAAAAATAGCCCAAGCGAAGTGTATTATCCAGCGGGCTACTTCGGTGTACTTGCCGTTGGAGAGGTGAACCAAGTCGACTATGTTACCCCGAACTCTATTGTTAACGAAACAATTCGGATAATGGCTCCTGGCGTTGGAAATTACATAACATTAAATTCACCAAACGGTTACGAAATTTCGAATACTGGAGGAACATCTTTTGCCGCCCCCGTTGTTGCTGGCGCAACTGCAATAGTGCGTACCGTATATCCCAATCTGGACCCTTTGCAGACGATAGAATATGTTCGTCAACTTGCTGATGAAATTTCAGAATTGAATCCATCGCAACCATATCTGATTCCAGGAAGAATCAATATTAGTAAGTTGCTGGAAATTAATCCATTCTCAATTCCTGGAATCAAGCCTATAAAGATTAACTTCCTCCATCCCGACGGCAAAGTTGACGATAGGTTTTGGCTTGGAGATACTGTGCTTGTTATGATTGATGCACACAATTATCTTGGAGGAGCCCAGAACTTACGTTTTCAACTTTCCGTTGCCGACATATTCGACAACTCACTTGAAGTTGTTGACAACGAGTTTTATTTGGACAGATTGGAGGCTAATGCTGATTTCAAAATTGGTCCCTTTTCGTTTCGCATAAAAGAAAGGAACGAATCGAAAACATTTTTGCGAGTGGATATCTTCGGAGAACAGAATTACCGTGACTTCTTTTTAATTCCATTCATTCCAACAAATTATGTCACAACATTTGAGAACGATTCAATAGTTTTTTCTATAAGCGATAAAGGAACGCTTGGTTTTTACAACACACCAAACGAAAAAGTGGGGAAAGGTGTGGCGAGCAAAACATTGGGAAATCAATTGTTCAAGGCTGGGTTAATGGTTTCCGAAGATAGTAGTAGAATTGTTACTGCACTTTTTGGATTGAACCCAGACAAAAGCGATTTCAGAATTGTGAAACCTTTTGCCTATCCGAATAAAAATATTGGTATTGTCGACGACAGTTTAGCCTCGCCTTTGGAAAGGATTGGAGTTGAAATTGAACAATTCGTTTATGTTCCACCTTTTGGAAACAAATTTTTTAAGATTTTCTTCAGAATTAGAAATATTTCTAACAGAACTTTAAAAAACCTTTCTGTGGGGTATTATCAAGATTGGGATGTTGGGCAATCATCATCTGATAACTTTGTATATCTTGAACCAGAGGCGATACCAAAGACCATTTTACCAGTTTCCGCTGCTGTGGAATTTATTCAATCTGGCGATTCTTCTGTTTTTGTTGGTGTTGGAGTACATTCGGAAAATTCTGCAAATCAACCTCAATCTGCTGGGTTAAATTCTGATTTTACTGTTACATTTTCCAAAGATAGGCAAATTCTTGCTTTGAATTCTGGCACGAAACTGCAATTCCAAGGCAAAGACGATATTTCAGTTGTAACCGGAATGAAGTTCCCTGGAGCATTTCTTCCTGGCGAGGAGCGAACTTTTTCAATGATGATTGCAATTAGTACCAGTCGGGAAGATTTGCGGAAAATTTTCCTTGAAAATATTCTTCACACCTCTGTTGATAGCAACATTGAACCAAACGTTTTGACCTTGTATCCAAATCCAGCAAAAGATTATTTATATATTGATAACCTGGACAAGGACTTCTTTTTCTCGGAGTTCCAAATTTATAATACTCTTGGTAAAATTGTTTGTGAAGGAAAATTACAAACAAATAGGATTGATGTTTCAAATCTGGAAGAAGGTGTTTACTTTATTAAAATTTCTGCGAAAGGGAAAATAGTTTATCAAAAGTTTGTAAAAATGAAGTGATAGAAAATGAAATCATATCGCAAAGAACTATGGTTTAATATTCCAAAAAGAAGAGCATTTGTGAACATTACGCCTGAAGTTCAAAAATGTGTCGACGAAAGTGGCATCAAAGAAGGACTTTGCCTTGTGAATGCAATGCACATCACTGCCAGCGTGTTTATTAATGACGATGAAAGTGGATTGCACCACGATTTCGAAGTTTGGTTGGAAAAACTCGCCCCCGAAAAGCCTTATTCACAATACAAACACAATACGTTCGAAGACAATGCTGACGCACACTTGAAAAGAACAATAATGGGTCGGGAAGTTGTGGTTGCAATTACTAATGGTAAATTGGATTTTGGACCCTGGGAGCAGATTTTCTACGGCGAGTTCGACGGTAACCGCCGAAAGCGTGTACTTGTCAAAATTATTGGTGAATAAGATGGATTGGACACAACTAATTGGTTCGATTGCGGCAATAATGACCACTACGGCTTTCGTTCCCCAGGCTGTCAAAATTATTCGAACCAAAAGCACAAGAGATATTTCGCTGGGAATGTATTTGATTTTAACTACGGGAATTCTTTTCTGGTTGATTTACGGAATTCTTCTTCGTGAACCCCCAATCATCTTTGCTAATACTATTGGTTTTACTTTAACATTTACTATTTTAATTTTGAAAATAAAGTACAGAAAAGCAGATGGATGAAATTAGGACTGAAATACTTGTAATAGGTTCTGGTGTCGCTGGTTTGGTTGCTGCTTTGACAGCAGCGGAAAAAGGAAGAGAAGTCTTAATCATCACCAAATTGCCTTCTCTTTTAAGCGGAAATTCTCCTTGGGCACAAGGAGGAATAGTTTACTTGGGAAAAAACGATTCCCCCGAGAAGTTGAAGCAAGACATTTTCGAGGCTGGGCATTGGCACAGTTGGCCCCCAGCGGTGGAATTGCTTGCCGAACACGGACCAAGGCTGGTGCGAGAGTTGCTAATTGAAAAGTATGGAGTGCCGTTCGATACAACGGACTCTGGTGAATTACATCTCACTGCCGAAGGTGCCCATTCTACGCATAGAATTGTGCATTCCAAGGATAAAACTGGCGAAACAATCCACAAAAAGTTAATTGAGGCAGTTTTAAATCATAAAAACATTAAGTATCTTGTCGACCACACTGCTGTCGATTTACTAACCCTTTCCCACCATTCCAAGCGTTCAATTGATATTTATGAAAAACCGACTTGTTTTGGTGCTTTCGTTCTCAATAATAAAACTGGTAAAGTTTTTCCAATTTATGCATTTAAAACAATTCTTGCAACTGGCGGTCTTGGACAAATCTATCTGCACACGACAAATCCGCCCGAAGCAACTGGCGACGGAATTGCAATGGCATTTCGCGCTGGGGTAAGGCTTTTGAATTTGCAATTTATTCAATTCCACCCGACCGCATTTTATAACGAACGGGACCGATTCTTGATTAGCGAAGCAGTTCGTGGCGAGGGAGGTCGGCTTATCGACAAAAATGGTTACGAATTTATGAAAGACTTCCACGAACTTGGTTCTCTTGCACCTCGCGATGTTGTTGCACGAGGTATTCATCAAACTATGCTAAAAACTAACCACCCGTGCGTCTACCTTGATATTACGCATAAAGACCCAGAGTGGATTAAATCCCGATTTCCAACCATTTATGAACATCTCCTCAACGCTGGTATTGATATGACAAAGGAACCAATACCCGTTGTACCCGCCGCCCATTATTCTTGTGGCGGTGTTGGGGTTAGCCTTCGTGGCAGAACTTCCCTCGCTCGGTTGTATGCCGTTGGCGAAGTCTCTTGCACTGGTGTACACGGAGCGAACCGTCTGGCTTCCACTTCACTTCTTGAAGCAGTGGTTTGGGGTTACAACGCTGGATTGGATGCTTCCGAAATTCATAAGAGCGATGAATACATTCCAGAGATTTTTCCTTGGAAAGAGGAGCAAGAAGAAATCGACCCAGCATTGATTGCACAAGATTGGTTGACAATTAAGAACACAATGTGGAACTATGTTGGGTTGGTTCGAACTCGCCAAAGATTAATGCGTGCTACGACAATTCTTCGTCATTTGCAGAATGAAATCGAGCAATTTTATCAGAAAGCAAAAATGAGCAAGGATATTCTTCAATTGCGTAATGGAATAATTACTGCCATCGCTGTTACTAATGCTACAATTGAGGATAAAGTAAGCCGAGGGTCTCACTATCTTGAAAATTAAAATACCCAATTTCATCGAGAAAACCTATCGCTGGGTCGATAAGTTTATCGAAAGAATCGACAACCACCATATTTTTCTCCTTTCTGCTGCAATTTCTTTTAACATATTGCTTTACATTATACCTTTGATTCTTGTTGGTATTTATATCGCCACGCTATTTTTGAATAAAAATTCCTTTATGGAATTGATTTCCAATTTGCTCTTTTCTTTTTTGCCAGAAACAGAAGAGGCATACTCTTTTGTTAGCAATCTACTTCTCGAAATTAACAACATTTTCAGTGTCAGCAGTTTCGTTGGGATTATCGGAATTTTAGTACTTTTATGGGTATCCTCTACTTTGTTCAGTTCATTGAGAAGCAGTTTAAATGTGGTTTTCGAAACCAAAGCAACGAGAATTTTTGTTATCTATAAACTTAAAGATATTTTATTAACGCTTGTGCTTACAATCTTCATTTTGTTGCTCACTTATCTTCTTCCAATTTTAATTATTATAAGTAAAACAATCATAAATGTTTTTCCAGAGTATATATCGAATTTGCTTTCCAATCTGACTTTACAAGGAATTTGGTTGGCATTATATTTCCTCTTTTTCGTTTTTATATATCGATTCATTCCAAGCACAAGAGTTCCATTCAAAATTGTTCTTATTGCTTCGGTAATTTGCACTTTGCTTAGCGAAGTTGCTCGCTATGGGTTTACGATTTATCTCAAAAGTTTTGCAAATTACAGCAAATTCTATGGGACTTATGGTTTGATTGTTTCGATTCTAATTTGGGTCTACTATCTTTTCTTTATTATTCTTTTCTCTGCTGAATTAACATTGTATCTTTTTCCAAAGTTTTATACCAAGGATAATGTTGGTAGTGAAGTTTAAACCAATTAGCAATAATTTAAAGAAGTTTATCGTTTCGTTGAAAGACAAGAAGCAAAGGAAAGAGACTGGGCTTTTCATTGCCGAAGGTTACAAAATTTGCGAGGAACTTTACAATTCCAACTATCCGACTGAACTTATTGTGGTCGAAGGAAATGCGAAAGAAACGACGATAGCACTTGCTCGAAAATTCTTTGAACGTGGCGTTGAAGTTTACACCGCTCGTCGAAGCCAATTTATACAACTTTGTGAAACTGAAACTCCGCAAGATATTCTTGCTGTTGCCCGCTCGGAAAAAATTGAAGTACCGATTGAATACCCAATTATCGTACTTGATGGAATTAGCGACCCAGGGAACTTTGGAACTATAATTAGAACTGCCGATTGGTTTGGTGTACGTACGATTGTTACTTCGCAAGACAGTGTCGAAAAGTATAATTCAAAAGTAATTCGTGGTTCGATGGGTTCCTTCTTTCGGATTAATGTAATTCAAAAAGAAGACCTTGTCGACTTTATCCAAAAACGAGTTGGAGAAGCAAAAGTCTTTGCTGCAACACCAAATGGTAAACTTCCTTTAAACAAAATTAAATTCCCAAAGAACTCGATAATCATTTTTGGCAACGAAGCACGTGGGATTTCCCCCTATGTTCTACAACTTGCCGAGACAAAATTCAAAATCGAAGGAACTGGACGTGTCGAATCGCTCAATCTGGCTATTTCCGTCGGTATTGTTCTTTACAAGTATTTTAATGAAAAGTATGAAACTTAAAACATTTATCTTATTGTTGACCCTTCTTCTGTCTTGTAAGGAATATCAAACATTTAAACTTGTCGAGTACGATGTAAAAAGGCTCGATTTGGCAAAGCCACAAAGTATTTTTTATTCAGTTTGGGATACAGCATATTTTTTAGCAACGCAAGACGGGTTCATTGCCGAATTGGATACCAACTTCAATGTTCTTGCCAAAAAGGAATTTAATAACGAGTCTTTCCAGTACATCTATGCAGACGAAGTCTTTGTTTATGCGATTTCTGAAAAGGAGTTAATTACTCTATTGAAGAGCAATTTCGAGGTAAAAAATAGAGTTTCGCTTGCAAAACTTGGTTTGAAGCAATATAGAATTGTTGGCTTCTACTTTAATCCTTTGTCGAAAACTTTCGACTTTGTGGTTACGAGGATAAAGTTGTCAATTTTTCAATACAACCCAACAAATTTCAAGAAAATGAAAACACAACGCATAGGACAAGGAGCCCAGGTCGAAAATGCATTTCAATTTTCCAAGCATTTGCTATTGATAGATAACGAGAAGAAAACCATACAAGTATGCGATATATCGCAAAACTTTTCTGTTTCGAAAACATTTAAATTTACTGGAACCAATTTCTCTTCGGGTACGTTTTTCAACCCAAATACATTGGTATTGTTAAGTGGTGAAACACGCCGAGTGTTTAAATATCACATTAATCTTCAATAAGCAATTCGAAAACCCGCAACCTAACCAAAAGTTGTTTAAAATTGTATATTAGAATTAATCTTCCCAATATTCAGTGCCGTTTTTGTCAATATAAAATTCTTTACCATTAAACTTAACCAAACACACTCCATTTCTAAATTCCCAAACTTCCTCGTATTTTGGGGGGATAATTTGCTGTCCGTTTTTATCAATGAAACCCCACTTACCATTAAGTTTTACACCCGCTAAATTTTCTTTAAAATCTCCTATAAAATCATATATGCAAGGTATGATTTCTTTCCCTTCATTTGATATTAATCCCCATTTTCCGTTTTCAATAACTTTTGCAATACCTTCTTTAAAATCCCAAGTGCGATCATATTTGCAAGATAAAATTTCATCTCCGTTTTTATTTAAAAAACCAAACTTCCCGATTGAGTTTTACTTTTGCTAAACCTTCGTTAAAAAAATTCTGCTTCATCATATTTACACGCAACCACTTCCAAGCCTTCTTTGTTGACAAAGCCAAATTTTTTTCCTTTTTGAACTAAAGCAAGACCTTCGTGGAAATCCCAGGCAAAGTCATATTTGCATTTGGTAATTTCCTTATCTTCTCTATTAATTAGGACCCATTTATCATTAATTTGCACCCAGGCGAGTCCATCCGAAAAAGGATCAGCAGATTCGTATTTTGGTTTAATCACTATTTTTTTATTCCTATCGCAATATCCCCATTTGTCGCCTTTGCGGTAGGGGATAAGTTCTGATGTTTGAGCCATAAGGCTCACGCTGATTGCCATCAATACTATGGCTAAAATTAAATAAGTTGACTTTTTCATAATACACCCCCTTTTTTGTTTAATAAACTATAAATTTTTATTTTACTCTTCCCAATATTCTGTGCCGTATAGGTCAATATAACCCCATTTGCCATTGAGTTTTACATAAGCAAGACCTTCTTCGAGAGTATAGGCAAGTTCATATCTCGCGGGGATAATTTATTTACCATTATTGTGGCAATAACCCCACTTTTTCTCTTTTTGCTTCTATTGGGATTTTGACTTAGGTTGACATTTAATGTTTGCATTGAAATTTCTTAAAAATTTCTTTAAGTAAATACAAATTAAAAAAACAGTTTAAATTTTCCTACAAAAAAATTTTTACGAATGATATTGGGTTGGATAGGTCAATTTCTTTGTGCGATTTTGATTTAGGATTTTATAAAGCAATTGAAACAATAAAACCGAGGCTGCCTTGCGACAGCCTCTAAAAGAAGTTTATTAATTCTCAATATCTAATCATTGGTCTACCACGTTGCGTTAGGGAGAAAAATGCCGAGTGGACTACGACGTTATCGTAAAGTATTGAAAAGCCAGCAATTTTGTCGCTTTCGTAGCGAATATCCCAACCGTAGGTTGCCGATTGGTGCTTTGTTTCGTTGGAATTTAAAATTAAATCGAAAAAGTCTTTTGCAACTGCAATTGGGTCGAATTCCTTCGCTTCTTTTTCTACTAAAGTAGCATCGAAACTATACCCACGAATAAGTTTTTCGTGCACTTTGGAATAGAACTTTTCGGAGTAGAACAAATCCATTCCAACTGGCTCGCCGTTGAATAAAACCAAAACACCTTTTTGTTTTTCCATCATAGGGAAGGATTTCACATAAGTATGAATATCGATCCTTTTTTTCTCAAAAGCATCTTGCAATGCAGAAGTTTGGCTGTGGGTTCCCAAACGATTATGATAGTTATCAATAAGAGCCCAAACCTCACTTTGGTTTGAGTGATAATTTTTATCTTCTCTCAAATGTTTTGTAACTTGGTCAATTTTTGAGGCTCGCAACAGTGCGGGTGCAATGCTATTTGAATCGATTTCGGGTAGAACTGGTTCATTTTCTTTACTATTGGAACTAACTCACAAATGTTCCTGACGTAGTATAAGGGTATCGATATCCCCAACGACCAGACTCGCAACAACTCACGGGAATTTTGGTTTCGCTTTTTTCTTTGATTACAACAGTTGTATTAAGAATACGGTTCTGTTTCAAGCCGATTATTTCTTCACCCTCGAGGATAACAACTGGTTTTTCGCCGAAATTTTTCGCCAGAAGAAAAGGAACTGTTCCAGAGGCGGAAGTTTCTGTGATTTCAAGACTTTTGGACTCGATTGCCTCGTTCAAGGATAAAAAGTCAAGATGAGAACCGTTGGAATTGACGAAGAGAGGAATAACAGTCATACTTTCGAAAGAAATGGGATTTCCAAATTCGATTTTGGAAATCAGAGATGCAACTGCTGTATCCATTAAAACTCCTTTGATTTGTTTAACAAAAAGTTCGACTGATGTGATGCTTTTGAATCAATCGAACAAATCGGAGTCTGGAAAGGATACCGTTGAAATCATAATGGGTAACTACTCTTTAATAAAAGCAATATTACTCAAAAGCATCACTATAATAAACGAGCAAACTTTGAAATTAT
>VSSL01000487.1_pt1 | contig 11855 bp, 7 predicted proteins | sample 4557531 | NCBI WGS metagenome assembly VSSL01 (sample SAMN10986726, study PRJNA523729) | hot springs metagenome | isolation source: hot springs | place: India:Timba, Gujarat | collected 2018-05-31 | reverse complement strand
TTGCCCTGTGTATCAGTTTTTCCCTCACTGGAAAAGCGGACATCGTGACCATGACCACGTGGGCGGAAAAAGACATCGCCCCGCGGATAAGACGAATACAGGGCGTGGGTGATTGTCAGTACGACGGCGGCCGAAATCGCGAAATGGTGATCACCTTTGACGCGGATAGGATGAAGGCAAGGGGCCTGACGGTATCCGACCTGAAAAGATTTATTGACCGAACCAACCTGAACCAGAGCGCCAGCTATTTCGTTGAAGGGACCCGGGAATGGTCTGTGCGGACAGTGGGGGAGCTGCTCAACGCGGAGGCGTTTCGAAAAGTCAGGATCTCGAAACCAGGCGATCCCATTGTCTATCTCTCCGACGTGGCTCGCGTCGAAGACAAATACGAGAGGCCAGATTCATACTGCCGCATCAACGGCGCAGAGGGGCTCATCTTCAACGTATTCAATCAGGTGGGCTCAAATCTCGTCCAGACGGTCGATCAAATAGATGCGGAGCTTAAAAAACTCCAGAAAGAATACGGGCCGCTCGGCGCGTCTTTTCATAAGACCTACGACCAAAGCGCATATATTCGCGACTCTGTGAGAATTGTGCGGGATGCGCTCATCGAAGCCATCATCCTGGTCCTGCTCGTTCTGTTTCTCTTTCTGAAGAACTGGCGAAGTATTTTTATCGTGGCTACCTCTATCCCAGTGTCGATTATCGGCACGTTCATCGGCATGTATTTGCTGGGCTATTCCATCAATGTGCTCTCTCTCGCGGGGCTCGCGTTCTCCATTGGCATGATTGTCGATGACGCCATCGTGGTACTGGAGAATATCTATCGCCATCGTTTCGAAGAAGGGAAAACCATTGTGCGGGCATGCGTGGAAGGCGCCCGAGAAGTCGGAATGGCGGCATTCATGTGCACTCTGACGACAGCGGCAGTGTTCATGCCTATCCTCATGCTCCGGGGAGAGATTGGCGCCCTTTTCGGCCCCGTCGCATTCATCATTTCTTGCGCCATCTTCCTTTCCCTTTTCGACGCCTTTACCGTCGTGCCAATGCTGGCGTCCCGATGGATGACGAAGCCCATGGAGCCGTCTCCAATGTGGAGAAAAATCCTGGCGCCTTTGACCCTGCTCGACAAACTAAGCGGCAAAGTGTCCCAAGGGTTGATAACCCTTTTGCATTATTTTTTAGGTGGGCTCAGACAGAAGCTCGCGCTTATCGCAGTAGTGCTCGCTTTATTCCTTTTCTCATACAAGATTCTGCCGGGTATGGGATATCTCCCCACAGGCGGCGCCAACCTGCTGCGAATCAACATCGAGACCCACGAAGGCCTTAGCCTGGACGAAAATAGCCGCCTCATGGCAATCCTCGAGGACCGATGGAAACGCATCAAAGGGGTGCGTCACGTCGTTTCCACCCCCAATCGTATGGTCTTTCGGAACCTTATCTATTTGGTATGCGATCCTGAAGAAGAAAGCGGCGTCTCGATCCAACAGATTGCCCAAGAGGCGTTCCGATCCTCGCGGGACTTGCCCCTCAAGTCTGTCAATCCTGTTCGCTTTCCGCTCTTCGGCAACATATATTCTCGCTCCAATGTGGTTGACGTTCGGATCATGGGAAAGAGCTACGATCTCATCGATGGAATTGTCAAACAGATCATGCAGATTGGCGCTGAAACCCGCGGCGTCGTATTTCGTTACACAGACCTCTACCTCAGAAAACCCCAAGTGGAAATTCGGGTAGATCAGGAGCGGGCGGCCCACTATGGCTTTGACGTCAAAGACGTTGCGGATGCAGTGGAAGCAGCTATTGGGGGACAAAGAACCGTATCGCAATACGACGTCGAAGGCAGATTTTTCTATATCAGGGTGAAAGAGGACGAAAACCTCTTTCGGTCCGTGGCCGATGTCGGCAATATCATCCTCACGTCGCCGCAAGACAATAAGGTGCATGTGCCTCTTAACAGTCTCGCGAGCATCGTGACAACCTTTGGCCCTCTGCAGATCAATCATTACAACGCCAAACGCAGCGCCCGGGTGCAATTGACGATACAGGATCGGCCCCTCTCCGAAGTTTTCGAAGAAGTCGTCTCGCGCATCAGGAGAGAGGTGCCCTTTCCGTTGGGATACGACATGGTCCCTTTTGGAGCGGTGAACGAACTGTACAAGCTTGTGGAAGCGATGCGGTTTGTGTTCCCTGTATCAGTGCTGGTCGTCTATCTGCTTCTTGTCATGCAATTTCAATCGTTTCTCAGGCCTCTGTCCATCCTTTTAAGCGTTCCTCTGTCCATCATCGGCGCCAACTTTTTGGTGAAGGCAACCAATGTTCCTTTGGATTCGTTTACCATGCTTGGATACATCATGATGGTGGGCCTGGTCGTGAAAAATGCTATATTGCTCATCACCTACGCAGTGCAACTGATTGAACACCACGGCGTTCCGCGGGATCAAGCCCTTATTTTAGCGGCTCAAAGGAGGATGAGACCCATCTTTATGACGGCTATCGCCATGGTCTTGGGCATGCTGCCGTTGGCTCTCAAACGAGGCGCTGGCGCGGAGATTTACAATGGCCTCGCCACCGCGGTGGTCGGAGGTCTTTCCATAGCAACTCTTTTCACCCTTATCTTCATTCCGGTTGTATATACGATTCTCGACGATCTGAAGAATCGTTGGTGGAAGGTCAAACCGCTGACGCTGGATGAGATTGACAGGACAACATGATCCTCAGAATTAGTGCAATCTTCTTGGTTATTTTACTGCTTGTGGGATGCGGGTCGAAAAAAAGATCTGAAATTGGCGCCCCCCGCCCATCAAAGTTGGCGCCTATGAGGTCGAAAAAGGCGATTTGGAGCAGGCGCTCGACGTCTCCGGAACGTTCAAGTTTCAGGCAAATACCACGGTGGCCGCGGAAGTTTCCGCGCAGATCGAGTCCATAGACGTCGCCGACGGACAATTCGTGGAGGCAGGAGATATCCTCCTCACCTTCGACGAGGCAAAGATTCGGCAAACCGCAAGCGAGGCGGCGGCGAACCTCCAGAGAGACGAAGCCCTGCTGACGTTCCACAAGGCAGAATGGGAGAAAAACAAGGCGCTGCACGAGAGCGGCTCCATCAGTCAGACTCAGTACGATCAAAAGCTTTCAGCATACCAAACTGCCCTGGCGCAGGTGGAAGCGGACAAGGCGCTGCTCGCCAAAGCGCTCGAAGACCAGGCCAAAACCAAAGTCAAAGCACCAATCAGCGGCGTGGTGTCAAAAAGATATGTAGAAAAGGGCGACTGGGTTTCCCCCGGCGGCAAGCTTTTTCAAATTAGCGAATTCAACCGGATATACCTCGAGGCCTTCATCACGGATGTCGATCTCGGCAAACTGCCCTTGAAAAAGATTCGAGAAACGGGTCTGACCTGCACCCTGACCGTAGATTCTTACCCTGGCGCGCAGTACAGCGGGAATCTGAGCTACGTTCAACCGGTGGCCAATGACATGAGGCTCTTCGAGATTCGTATTTACCTCGCCAATCCAGACATGAACCTACTCCAGGGAATGGTAGGAAGAGCTCGAATTGTATATGCGGTGACGCCTGAGGTGCTGCGGATACCCTTGCGAGCCCTCTTGGATGACTGCGCAGTAACAGTCCCAACAGAGTGGTGGTTGTGGACCCAGAACAGAAAGCCAGACTTACGACAATCCGCGTCGGATTGCAAAATCGAGAATTCGCAGAAGTCATCGAGGGGCTCAAACCAGGAGACAGGGTCGTCGTTGCAGGGAAGGAAGTGCTCTCTGAAGGCCAACCTTTGCAGGTGGTTGCTTCTCAGGAATGAAAGCCGCCAATGCGAGACACGCGCAAAATAACCATGGACGCTTCATGTCATCAAAGAGTATAATACATCGCCGTGAGGGAACTTGACTCTCAGCCGCAGCGCGAGAGTGGCGGAATTTGGCAGACGCACCGGACTTAGGATCCGGCGGGGCAACCCATGGGGGTTCGAGTCCCCCCTCTCGCACCAAAAGGAGCTAGCGTAGTTTGTATTGGAGATGGGTGATCGCTGTTGGATGCATGGTTGTTGTGTTGAACGCCGCGCCTGTCTTCGCGGGCGAAAACCGACCGGACAGGCTTCAATTCAAAGGCAAAAACCAGCGTGAGACGTCGCGGAGAGTCGTCCAGCGGCCGTTGCCGCCTTTGCCAGCCCCCCCTGCACTATCGCTTGCGCGCTACCCCGCAGACCTACAAAGCCTGGCAGAGGAAAAACGCCTGGGACGACTTCGACAATTTCCTGAGAGACCCCTTTCATCGGGAAAGCGACCTAGAATACATGCTGAGGACTTTTTGAACGCTGCCGGAATGCCGTGAGGATGCGAATACCCGCGTTATTTGTCTTTACCCAATCTCCAATTTTGATACGTGCTGTAAAGAGATGGGCCGAAGAGTATCGCGAGCAAAACAATTGTACCGATGACAATGACGACGACCTCTAGGACGTCTGGGGACGACATGATAACCGTGCCCTCCATGATGATATCCAACGAAATCAGTATAGCGGGTTCAGAAACCTTGCACAAGAAACTCGTCGGCCTTGAAACAACACCGCTGCCATCCAGCGAGGCTCCGGAGATCTCGCCGACCTACGGTGAAAGGGAAGCCTCTCTGTCATGGGTGCTCCGGACGACAGGAAGGACAAGATGTCGTTAGAAACAAGAAGCTTGCCGCTCCTTTCAGAGGCGCTGACCACGCTCGAAGAAGGTTTCAAAAATCTGCCGATTTCTGACCCACCGACGGATATAGAGGCCATCAAGCAGGTTTTGCAAGACGTTGCCCATAGAATGCAAGATAACTATCCGTACTTTCATCCTCTTTACATCGGGCAAATGCTGAAGCCACCTCATCCCATCGCCCGACTCGCCTACATGCTCTCGATGTGGATCAACCCTAACAACCACGCCCTTGACGGCGGTCGATGCAGTTCGAGCATGGAGAAAGAGGCCATCGCGGCCTTGGCCGCGATGTTTCATTGGGACACTCACCTGGGGCATCTCTGCAGCGGGGGTACTATGGCCAATCTCGAGGCCTTGTGGGTTTCCCGCTGCCTCCATCCCGAGAAGCTCGTGGCCGCTTCAGAGCAGGCCCACTACACCCATGAAAGAATCTGCAAAGTGCTGCAGATCCCTTTTAAGAGCGTGCCATGCAATTCTGCGGCGCAGATGGACATGAACGCCCTTAAGTCGTTGCTCGACCAAGGAAACGTGGGCACCGTGGTGGCGACCATAGGAACCACAGGGGCCGGGGCGGTGGATCCGCTGAGCGACATTCTCGAACTTCAGGAATGCTACGGCTTCAGGATTCACGCGGACGCAGCCTATGGAGGCTACTTTACGTTGGTTGACAACCTGGAAAAGCGTACGAGAGAAAACTTTGATCTTTTGAACAGGGTGGATTCTCTCGTGGTGGATCCCCACAAACATGGCCTTCAGCCCTATGGCTGTGGTTGCGTCCTCTTCAGAGACCCCGGCGTAGGAAGGTTTTACAAACACGACTCGCCCTACACCTATTTCAGTTCCTCTGAACTCCATTTGGGAGAGATAAGCCTCGAGTGCTCGAGGCCTGGGGCCGCAGCAGTCGCCCTGTGGGCCACCCAGAAGCTCCTCCCTATGGTTCCAGGCGGAGAATTTGCCCAGGGATTGGCTCAATGCCGAGCTGCAGCCCTTGCGTTGTACACCCGACTCCAGAATGACGACCGCTTTATGAGCGCCCTTGCGCCGGAGTTGGACATCGTGGTATGGGCGCCCACGGCCAGCACATCCTCAGAAGCGTCTCGCCTCTCCGAGCGGATATTTCATGAGGCGGCGGCGCGGAACCTCCATACTGCGGTGGCCAGCTTCCCCAGGAGCATGCTCCAAACCCATTGGCCTCAGCTTAAGTGGGATAGCGATTCCGTTCATTGCCTGAGAACCTGTTTAATGAAACCGGAACATCTCGACTGGATGGACGTCATCTGGGGCGCCCTCGACGAAACCGCCAATTGCGTCATAAAAAGGTAGCCATTCCCAGCAACAAAACCCGTTTATCGATTCGTCTTTCGCTAGTGATAGTCGTGCGTGCCGAGAACGACCTTTATGCCGGTCTTTTCCTGTATCATGCTTGCCAGTTCTTCGGGCTTGAAGTATGGACAAGCCGGTTTTGCCGTCGCAAGGCACGAACTCAGATGCACAACATCCGGTTTCATCTCTGAGAGCTTTGCCGCCATGCCGAGGGTAGGGATGACCGTTCGGCCGGGGCACTCGCATGCGACAAAGGATACCACTGTGGATAGTTCCTCAAATTTTCCTTCTCCCATAGCCGCAGCCTTGAGACAACGCCATTCCCCTGGGCAACCGTACCCGCTCTCCATGTACGCGCCGCATCCGACGACAGCCACTTTTTTCATAGTGCGCCTCCCTTGTACTCTGTATGTGTTTCCTTATTTGCCATTTCGCGTCTCGAAAGTCTATAACGGCGTGGGACTAAAGTGAACCGATTGCTGGGAGGCTTCTACAGGACTTCTTGAAAGTTGTGTCGGAATGACGCGCGAGGCGACATCAATATTATGACTTTCAAAGTCCCTGTCGCCCTACTCGATATGTCATGCCAGACTTGATCCGGCATCCAGGAAACGAAGAATGGATTCCCACTTGCGTGGGAATGACATGGAGCAGGACAAAAGCGCAATTCGCGTCTATTTTCGACAATGCCTCTGAGGGCTCGGACAAACTGCCCGAGTAATGTCATTCAAAAATAAAAGATTTTTCTGAACTTGGTGTTTGCGCTTCGTTTACAAGTCTTGGCAAGTTCCTCGTATTTCACCAGAAGGCGGTATCCTTTTTCGGTTGCAGGAATCATTTCGTTTCTGAGCGGTCAAAGCAAGACGGTAATATGCATCCGGCTTGCCGCGCCTTGTCCCTAGAGGTTTTTCGTGGCTACAGGGGCTCGCCGCTCACCAGGCTCTGGCGACAATAGAGCGCGGCCCCTAATGCGCCTATGAGGTCCGGTTCCGGTGGAATCAGGATCGTGGCATTCAACTCTTTTTCGACAAGGGCTGCGACGCAGCGGTTTCTGGCCACTCCTCCGGAAAAAACCAGCGGCGACTCTGTGGCGACCCTCTTGAGCATCGAGACTGAGCGCTTGACGACTGACAGGTGAAGGGCAAGGGCGATGTCTTGAGGATTGTGGCCCCGAGCCATCAGGGAGGTAGCCTCGGCCTCGGCAAACACGGTACACATGCTGTTGATGGCGAGGCCTGAATTCCCCGACAGCGCAAAGTCGCCAAAACGCTCAATCGGGACTTGAAAACTCGTCGCCATAAATTCCAGAAACTTGCCCGTGCCCGCGGCGCATCGATCGTTCATTTCGAACTTCCGTACTTTGCCGCGTTCATCCAGGGCTATGGCCTTTGTATCCTGGCCGCCTATGTCGAGGATTGCTTTGCATTGAGGAAACATTTTTCGCGCGCCCAGGGCATGAGCCTGAATCTCCGTGATGGCGTCCGCTTCAAAGTTCTCCTGCACGAGCTTTCTTCCGTATCCCGTGGCCACGAGTCTATCCCATTGACGCGCGGACAGGATGCGCTGGCATTGCTCGTGAGGGTTGAATGTGGTCTCTGTCCGGCGATAAGAGACAATGTCGCCGCTTGTCGCGTCCAACACCACCAGCTTTATTGTGCGAGACCCGACGTCTATGCCTGCTGCTTGCAACCTGATTCACCTCGATCGAGGGCTGTCGCCGCTCTCTGGAAAAAGCGTACGTCTTTATGCGTTCACAGCCAGTGTTTTTAAGTTCCCCCCCGCGTAGCCGTTATTTAAGGCGTTCGATGAATGCTTCCACTCGAGTTTTGAGCTGTTCAACATCTTCCATACTGTAATCAGTGTCCACTCGAAGAGTGGGTATGTGTTCGCCTTCCAAGGCTTTCTCAACGCTGTACGATTCGATTTGATAAGGTTGACAAAACTGGAGGCCGTAATGGATGACCCCATGGGCGTTATACTCGTGATACATTTCCTTGACATGATCGAGTCGATCCGGGTTCGGCGTAAAAATAGCGCAGTCAATCTGGAAGTGTCGTTCGACAATGGCATCCATCAGTTCGTCAACCGTTTGTCCGGAGTCGTCGGTGAGATTGCGAGTTCCTCGTTCGCCCACGCAGGATTCTTCGCCGACTATGACTGCGCCGGAGGTCTCGATGATCCAGGGAAGCTTCCAATTAGGCACTGCCATCGGGCAACCGGAGAGCAATATCCTCGGCGTTCCTGGCGGAAAAACGCCTTTCTTTTCCTTTATTCGGTGTTCGAGCTCATCACAAATTTTATTGACAGACTCCGTGAAACGTGCCGGATCGTCGTAAAAATATACCTGATTGATGAGCAGGGCGTCTAATCCCGATATGGGCGCGGGATCGGCCTTTCTGAGCTGTGAGAGTCGATGGATGGCCTTGCGTTTGGCGTTGACAATGTCGATCCCTTTTTTCAGCATAGCCGCATCGATGCGCACCCCGCAGAGATTCTCCACGGCTTCTTTGAAGCGATAATATTCAGACTTCAGCACTGCCCTGCCTTCTGCAGACTTCGTCTGAGGCAGGTCCATGACGTAGAGATTAGGGACTAACGTGTTGAGGACCTCGTAAGATTTCTTCTTGCCGTCGCACGTGTTTTCTCCCACAATCATGTCGGCAGATTCTATATAGGGACAAACCTTTCCGAGCTTGAATCCGAATGCGGACTTGATCAACGAACACGTGTTGCGGGGTAATATCTTGTCCACTTCTTCGGTGGCAAAATCAGCGCCAGTGCAGAGCCCGACGAGGGTGGCGTCGGCTGCTCGGACGATCTCCTCCGGCACAAACACGCAAAAGGAGCCTATGACCTTCTTGCCTTCTTTTTTTACCTTCCAAGAGTTCTTTGATGCGGAGGCCGTGAACTTCGCCCATCACAAAGTTGAAATAGTCCATCCCAGCAGGACGATCTTTTTGACTCAGGAAGATATCCCGGTAGACGTTCCCCAGCACCTGCAACAAAACGTCGTGGGCGGCTAAATCAAGCCCGAGGTCCTTCCACATTGATTCATAAGCTGCACTCATCGATTTACTCCTGTTCAGACGGCGTATGTTTCGACATGACAATAGCTATTGCCGATACAGTCTATTCGTTCTACCTATCTCATTGGCGACTGGCTGTCAAGACAAGGGCTGCCCGTAAAAGCCTTTGGCTATTCCAAGGATCCCAAGACTGATTTGTGGTTCCGCTATTTTGTTGCAGCGGTCTCCCGGGCTGTGGGGTCGGGACCACAACGTTCAGGTGGGAGATAGCGTTTTGGGTACAATGCGGCCCTCACGCAGAATGAATCCAGTTGGCGTCTCACGTGCGCCAAACCGAATGCTCGACATTGATTTCGGGGGAAATTGTTTTAGATTTCCTGACGTTGAATTCCCTCCCCCTTACGCTATTGACCCTTTCCAAGGAGCGTGCATGTCTGGCGACGAGTGGAGAAACAAGCTCTGTTTCGGAGACAATCTCCCCATTTTGCGCGAGAAGATCGCAGACGAGAGCGTCGATCTCATCTATTTAGATCCGCCATTTAATTCAAAAGCCAGTTACAATGTGCTCTTTGCTGAGCCCAATGGGTCGCGCTCATCAGCCCAAATCACCGCGTTCGACGATACATGGCATTGGGGCGAGGAATCCGAGGCCACATATTCTGAGCTGGTCACGAGCGGCCCCAGAAGGATTTCGGAGTTGATGGAGGCCTTGCGGAGGTTTCTCGGCGAGAACGACATGATGGCATATTTGGTGATGATGGCCGCCAGGCTCGTGGAACTTCACAGAGTATTGAGGACTACCGGCTCCGTATATGTGCATTGCGATGAAAGCGCAAGCCATTATCTCAAGATCCTTATGGACTCGGTTTTTACCCCTCGACGATTTGTAAATGAAATAGTGTGGAAAAGAACAACGGCGCACAATGACCCCAAAAAGTTCGGTAGGATTACTGACAGAATCCTCGTGTATTCCAAAACTGCTGACCGCACTTTTCATGTGACGACCAAACTATATTCAGATGAGCAGTTGTCGCGATACAGATTCGAAGATGAGAGAGGGAGATTTCGAGCCGAAAACTTGACAGCGCCTCATTTCTCTGCCGTTCGAACTTTTGTGTGGCGAGGTACTCATCCAGGAAAGAATAGGCAGTGGCGATATTCTTACGAGAAGCTCGAATCCCTATATAGTGAAGGCAGAATTCTCCTGCGCAAGGATGGGTGTCCTAGAAAAGACGGTTTGAAAGAATATTTAGATGAAGCGCCGGGAGCTGTCTTGCAAGACCTTTGGACTGACATCAGACTGGCGCCCACGTCAAAAGAACGCCTGGGGTACCAAACCCAGAAACCCGAAGCGCTGCTGGAACGGATCATACTCACCTCGAGTAATGAGCGAGATGTGGTTTTGGACCCATTTTGCGGATGCGGGACGACGGTGGCGGTGGCGGAGCGCCTGAATCGTCGATGGATAGGCATCGATATAACTCACCTGGCAATCGCGCTTATGAGAAACAGACTTGAAAGCACATTCGGCGATCAGCTTTCCCCCTATGACGTGGAGGGCGATCCCAAAGACCTCGCCGGCGCTCGAGAGTTGGCTGCACAGAATCGGTATCAATTTGAATGGTGGGCCCTCGGGCTCATTGATGCGCTCCCTGCCCACGACAAGAAACGGGGACCCGACCGGGGCATCGACGGGTACCTCAAGTTTCCTGGGGAGAAAAGAGGAAGCTTCGAGACCATCGTGTGTCAGGTGAAGAGCGGCGCGGTGAACGTTGCAACCGTAAGAGAGTTGAAAGGGGTTATGGAGCGTGACCGCGCTGCCATGGGCGTCTTGGTGACGTTGCAGAGGCCCACAGGGGCCACGCACAAGGAGGCAATTTCTGCTGGCTTCTACCAACAGGAAATTTTAGGGGCCTCGACGAAATTCCCCCGATTACAAATTCTTACCATTGAAGAGCTGCTCAAAGGGAAAAAGGTGCAATACCCGAGTCTCAGCTATTTTCAGGGGCTCAAGGCCTCCCGCAAGAGCAAGAAGCCGCCTCCCAGTCAGACTGATTGGATAAACGGCCAGTAAACTTCGGCATGACGACTGGTGGAGATGAAGGGATTTGAACCCTCGACCCCCGCGTTGCGAACGCGGTGCTCTCCCGCTGAGCTACATCCCCACGCAGATACCAATGATCTAGCATCCACGGCGTTGGGTGTCAAGCGCCGCCCTGCCTTTCAGCCGCCGTGGCGCACGATGCCTCCATTCAGACCGAAATAGCTTGCCAATTTAGGTATGACAGTGCAATCTTGCCGACAGACGCGGCAGGTCGAGGACGGGCTTTCGCCGCCGCAATCTTTGCGGGATCGCGTCGCGGCTTCATCTGAAGGGACTGGAGCAAAATGAAAGCAGTTGCCTTTGACGGAGAGCTGAGGCTCGAAGACAGGCCCAAACCTCTACCACGCCCCCAATGAGGCGCTCATTGAGGGTTCGCATGGCCGGTATCTGCAAGACCGACGCGGAAATCCTTCGCTGGTTACATGGAATTTCTCTGGCATCCTCGGTCACGAATTCGTAGGGGTCGTAGATGACGCGCCTGACAGATCTCTCGTTGGAAAACGGGTAGTAGGTGAAATAAACTGCGGCTGCGGCGTATGCCCCGCTTGCAAGAAGGGGCTGGCGCGGCATTGCCCCCACAGGACGGTGCTGGGGATACAGGGCAGAGACGGGGTCTTTGCAGAATTCACCACGCTCCCCTTGGAAAATCTTTTTGTCGTGCCGGACGCTGTATCCGATGAAGCAGCAGTGTTTGTCGA
>VSSL01000486.1_pt1 | contig 11859 bp, 11 predicted proteins | sample 4557531 | NCBI WGS metagenome assembly VSSL01 (sample SAMN10986726, study PRJNA523729) | hot springs metagenome | isolation source: hot springs | place: India:Timba, Gujarat | collected 2018-05-31 | reverse complement strand
CAAATTTCTCTCCGGCGCTTCCGTCTGCATTCTCGGCTCCTTGCATACATTGTGGGGGACCCGGGTCCTTAGGCGCAAAAGACGGACGGCATCCCCTGCAGCAGTCCTTCTTCTTCGGCTCCCGCCACGTCAATGGCTCGTGCGGGACATTCCGCCGCACAGATGCCGCAGCCCTGGCACGCTCCGGGGTCCACCCGAAGAGGCCCTAAGGGTGGCACGATGATGGCCTGCGCGGGACAGACACCCACGCAGCTCAGGCATCGCGAGCATCGACCGGGATCAATGACGGCCGTGAAGGCTGCTCGGTGCACGGCCCCTTGTCGAAGAACCGCCAGCATTTTGGCCGCCGCCGCATCCCCTTGGACCAGGGCTTCGGCGATCGTCTTGGGAGAATGGCATTGACCGGCGATGAAAACGCCTTCCACGGCCGTCTCCACAGGGGCCAGCTTGACGTGGCGTTCCATGAAAAAGCCGTCGGCACTGAGCGGCACCCGGAGGATCGAGGCAATGTGATGGTTTTCCGGGCTGGGGACCGTCGCCGTGCTCAAGACGAGGAGATCGGCCCGTTCGTGAAAGGAAGCCCCGGTGTCGGGATCGTCCCAGCGGACATCCATCGTCGAACGCCGCCCGAATCGGGTCGGCTTCACCACGGGCGGCCGGTTTTCGTCGTAGCGCAAGAAGCGAATGCCCGCATGCCGCGCTTCTTGGTAGATCATTTCCGTCAGGCCGTAGGTGCGGAGATCGCGGTGCAGGATGGTGATTCGAAGGTGCGGGAAATGTTCCTTCAGTTCCAATGCGTGGGAGACGGCCTGCTGGCAGCAGGAGCGGCTGCAATAGGGGCGTTCGTCGTTTCGTGAGCCCACACACTGGATCATGAGGACGCCGCGGGCCTGCGCCAGATGCACGCTCCCCCGGTCCAGCGCGGTCGCCAGTTCCGCCTGGGTCAGCACCAAGGGGCTTCGCCCGTATTCGTAGAGATTTTCCGGTTTCCAGACATCGGCCCCGACGGCGATGAGGATGGTCCCGACGGTTTCCCGGATCCGTTCCACAACCCCTGAAGACTCGGTGGGGCGCCGCCGCAGTTCCACATGAAAATTCCCCAGGCTTCCGCGGCAGTCCGCCAGTTCGGTATGCCTCAGAACGCGCAGTCGGGGCTGGTTTCGAATGCGGCTGAGGAAATGGCGATAGAGTCGGTCCACGTTCACTTCGGGCTTTCCGAAATAGGCTTGGGAGAGCCGACCGCCGAAGGTGTCCCCGGATTCTGCGACAAGAACCTCCATGCCGTTGTCCGCAAGGCGCAGGGCGGCCGTTAGAGCGGCGACGCTGCTGCCCAGGATGAGAGCCGACGGCGTGATGGGAATGGTCATGGACGCAGCGGCGGAGGCGGCGCGAACGTGCGCGAGCGTTCCGGCCGTGAGGGCTTTGGCCTTCACCAGGGCCTCATCAGGCCGGTCCCGATGCACCCAGGAACATTGCTCCCGAATGTTGACCATGCGGACATACCCGGGGCCGAGCCCCGCCTTGGCCAAGACGTCCTGAAAGACGGGAAGATGACTCCGGGGCGAACAGGCGGCGACGACGACCCGGTTCAGCCGCTTTTCGCGGATGATCCGGGCCATGCGGGCGGTGGCGTCCATGGAACAGGAAAAAAGGTTTTCGGTCGCGATAGGCCACATCGGGGAGGCTTTTGACCCATCGGACCAGTTCGGCCGTATCGATGACTCCGGCGATGTTCGTGCCGCAGCGGCACACAAAGACGCCGATCCGAAGTGGGGTGTCCGATGCGGCCCGGGTCGGGATCCGGTCGGGGTCTTCGGTATCCTCGTCGGGGACGGCTTCCGGGGGCGGACTCGCGGGTTTATCCCTCAAGCCCTTCTCGGGCCGGACAGTCAGGCGAGCGGCGGCGGCGATGGCCGCCGCGCACGCCTCCTGAACCGACGAAGGGATGCTCTTTGGCCCCATGAACGCCCCGCAGGCGTAGACTCCGTCGCGAGACGTGTGAACCGTGTGATGTTCCTTGATGCGGACAAACCCGAAGGGATCCGTCTGAAGGCCCAGCACTTTGGCGATCCGAAGGGCCTCCCGGGAGGGGCGCATGCCCATGGCCAGGACGACCAGATCGGCTTCCGTGCGCCACGGGACGCCGCCGTGCGACGCCAGAACTTCCACGCCCCCATGGGTTTCCAGAGGCACAATATCCGCCACGCGGCCGTGGATGAGCCGCACTTTGTCCATGGCCTGAACCCGGCGAAAGAAGGGTTCGCAGTCCCTGCCGTGCGCCCGCACGTCCATGGCGCACAAGGTGATGTGCTCCACATGGGGCAGGGCCGCCGTAAGTTGGATCTGCTTCAAGGCGGCCGCGCAACAGTACCCGGAACAATACGGGACGCCGTGGACGGGATCCCGTGATCCCACGCACTGGGCAAAGACGATGCGTCGAGGCGGGGCGTTCAGACCGTGGGGATGCAACACCCCGCGGGTGGGGCCTGTGGCGCTGAGATAACGCTCCAGGGCCAGGTTGGTCAGCACGTGTGGGGAATCAAACCAGTGCGGATGGGCCGTATCCTTTCGGTCAAGGAGATCGAACCCGCCCGCCAGAATCACCGCTCCCGCCTCGAGTTCCATCACGCGAGGCCGCTCGTCGAAGTCGACGGCCCCCGTGGGGCAAACCTCGGCGCACCGGCAACAGGCCTCCCCACGGAAGTGCAGGCAGTATCGGCGATCGATGGCATGGGCGGAGGGGAAGGCCTGAGGGTAAAGGCTCCGAATGGCCTTGGTCGGGCCAAGCCCCAGATTGAAGGGATCGGGTCTTTCCGCCGGGCATGCCCGGGCGCAGGATCCGCACCCGATGCACTTTTCCGCGTCAACGAAGGCGGGTTCCTGGGTAACGGTGCATAGAAAAGAGCCGGCGCATCCCTCTACGCTTCGAGCCGAGCCCGCACCAGCACGCGGATTCGCGGGTGTCGGCCGAAGGCGAGAAGGCGAGGGGAGAGGATGCACAGCGAGCAATCCAACGTGGGATAGGTCTTGTCCAGCTGGGCCATGTGGCCGCCCAGCGCCAAGTCCTTTTCCAGGAGCACGACGGGGTGACCAAGGTCTGCGGCCTGGAGGGCCGCATGCATGCCGGCCACACCGCCGCCTACGACGACGATCGTCTGATGCGGATTCCCGCACGGACTTTCCATTGGGTGAGGACCGCTACCCATGAAGGTCCCTCAGAGCCTCTTGGACGAGTTCGCCGAAAGGGCGAGCCGGATCGGAAACCCGTCGCACGAGCCGTTCCAGGACGGCGCATCGCAGGGCGGCCAGCTGCCTTTCCACGGCCGTGATTTCCTCCGCCGTCGACGCGTCCAGGAAACCTTCCTGAACCGCCAGGTGACGAAGGGTGCCGTTAACGTCCGCAAACCGCACGCCTTGCGGGCAGGAGAACGAACACCGATGACAGCGGAGGCAGAGCCATATCTTGGGCGATCCGAGGACGCGCTCTCGAAGCCCCAGTCGGATCCACTGGATGATCTGGGCCGGGCTGAAATCCTCGTCCACCGCCCCTACGGGGCAGCAGCCCGTGCAGGTTCCGCACTGATAGCACAAGGACAGGGTCTCCCCGCCGGGGCCTGCCATGACCTCTTCGGCAAAGTCGGCATCGCCCTGAAGGAGCGGGATTTCACCAGCGGTGTGTTCCATCGTCGTTTCCATGCGTCCCGATTTTCCCCGCACAATCTGTCACGTTCGGATGGGGCTAGGGGGCGGACACCCAGGTCCGCCCCTACCGTACCTCCGCCTCACGATTTCGTCCGGCGATTGGGGGCGGTGACACAGGTCCGCCCTTACCGTCCGGCGGTCATGTCCGCCGGTCATTTCGAACAGGCCCGTCCGACGACCCTTTGCCCGATGCGTCCGTGTCTGCTCCGCCCTTTAGATGAGCACAATGGCCTGCGTAGGGCAGTGATCTTGGCATTTGCTGCATTTGTCCGCCGCCTGCAACAATCGGGTGCATAGGGTTTCATCGGCCAGCACCACCCGCCCGTTGACGATCCGAAGCACCACCTTGGCATCCCTAGCCGGGCCTTTGCCGCGACGGCTTTCGGGGTCGTTGGCCGTATGGTATTCGCACACAATCAGACAAATGCCGCATCCGCTGCACTTGTCCGGGTCGATGAGATGGCCGGATTTGGCCCGTGCCGCGATGCTTTCCAAAAGGGCCGCCAAAGCCGCCCTTTGGGCGGCGTAGGCTTCCTCCTGAAGCACCGGGCATTCCTGCGGGCTCAGGTCTCCGGACAGGAGGAAGGCCGCAAAATCGGCGCAGCTCATCCCGCACATCTGGCAGTCCGTCTTGGGCAAGTGCTCGAGAATCTTTTGAATCATGCCCTACGGTTCTCCCGGCCTCGGTGCGAGGCGCCGAAGGGTTTCCGGCCGAAGACTCATGCCGTCCAAAAAGGGGATGAACAGCGCCGAATCGATGTGCCCGGCCGCCTTTGCGTAAAATCCGTCGGTCCCGCGGGACGGGGCGCAAACGCCACGGCGGGCGTCATAGACTTCCCGGCCGCCGACGTAAAGACGCTCACAACGGCTGAGCACTTTCGCCCACTCTGCGGCCGTTTCTCCCTTCGGCTCCCGATATATCGCCACGTTGGCCCGCGCCCCGGGCGCAAGGTGTCCCCGGTCCGAAAATCCAAGGGCCCGGGCCGCGTGGGCGCGCGTCGCCAAGAACCATTCCCGTACGGTCCACACGTCCAAAACGGCGCGGATCAGCCCTTTCCAGTCCTCCACAAGCGCCAGGTTGGCATGCCGACATGAAAAGGCCCACCCTTCGGGGATTCCCTTCTCGAGGAACCGGAGCATTTCCGCGTTGTCCCGAAAATCCGCGTCCGGAAGCGGTGCGGCTTTGAGCATAAGGAAGCCGCCCACATCCCAGAGGCGACCTCCGCCACCGCCCGCGGGAGGCACCCAGGAGAGCTCAAGGGCGTTTTCCGGCCACGCCAATCCCAAGTCCGCGGTTAAGTCGGGGCGGATGGATTCGACCAAGGCCGAGAAGGAACACGTTTCCCCGTTTTTGTCGAGCCATGAAGCGCGCTGGACATGCATGCCGGGGGAAAGGACATCAAGATCGTCGGATCGGAGGGAGCGCGCCGGGAGGGCGATGGGCCCCGAAATTCCCTCACAGGCTGTGCTCAGAAAGGGCATAAGATCCTTCGCCGCCTTTTCTCGATGCCTGTAGACTTCATTCCGAAAGCGCACGCGCGGTTCGGGAAGGAAAAAACCATGAGCTCCAAGGATTCCGGAAAGGTGCTCCAGCGCCCTGTGCGCAGCCCCGGCATCTTGGGCCTCCAGCCACGCCGTGAGATCATCGAGCGGGAGAGCCAGGCCGACGGATACATCCGGGCCCGGCATGCGGGCCCACTCGGCCTGCACGGTAGCCCAGTCGAAAACCGTCGCCCAACTTTCGTGCACATGGCCGAAGCCTCTTTCCACATAACGGCGGGCAAGGGTTTTCCCGTCGGGAAATAGCCCGGCGGCCCGAAGGGCCCACACTCCCGGAAAGGCCGCATGGGCGGCGCAATCGACGGCCGCCGGCGTCACCACCATCCCCGTAGCGTCCACGATTTCGTCCACGTCCGAAATGTCCTCCGGCGCGACGATCCTGTCCCCGCACACGGCGATGTCCCGCTTTGCGCCCTCGCACCCCGTGACGGGGTCAAAAACGGTGCCGGATCGAAGGATCAGCGTTTTCGGCTCCACAGCTTGCCTCTCTAGGGAAGGGGTTCGAACAGTTCCCGGAGGACGGCCTCGTCCGACGGCAGCGCCCCGTCCCACAGGTTTTCCGCAAAAAGCGTCATCCCGTCCAGCCGGGCGGCCCGGCCCGAAACGTCCAATCCTTGCAGCCCCACGGGCAGCACCACGTCCGCTTCCGCCGTGGTCGTCGTTTCATGGGCCGAAAGGGCCACGACGGGGATCCCGTGACGGCGGACGGCCTGCTTTTGGTCGTCCGTAAGAAACCAAAAGCAATCCCCTGAAAGAGCCAAAAGCACATCTCCGGGGTGCGGCTCCCAGTGATGCACATCCCCCAGCAGGCGCCATGACGGGTTGGCCAAACCGCCCGAACCCACGAACGCCTGGAGGAAGCCCATGCTGTTGAAATCACACGGCAGCGGCATGAGGAAGGCGGGGGCCGAGAGACCGAGTTCGGCGACCCAGGAAGCCAATTCATCCAGCACGGCGGCCCCGTGCCCGTGGTGCAACGGGCCACGGCCGAAGAAAAAGACCCGGTACCGACTGCTCTCCACGTCTTTCAGGAGCGCCGTCAAGGTCTTCGCAGACAGACCGCCCGGGGCTTCCAGGGCGAGGCCGGAGTGGGCGCGGCGCAAGGCCTCCACACATGCCTTTTCGTGATCCGGCGAAATCGCCGCGAGTTCCGTCACGCGGGCCATTTCCGTCGCGTGGACATCCACAGTCCAGGCCTTCCGGTCTTCGGCGCCTCTTTCGGTGAAGCGCCCTCGCGGAAAAAGCGCATACCGGCCTAGAAGGCGCGGCGTGCTTCGCAAAGGATTCGCGCCCCAGAAGATCACCAGATCAGCGTGGTTCCGTACGCATTCCAAATGGGTCAGGGCGGGAGCATGCCGTCGGTAGGTTTTTACGAAGGCCTCCAGAATCGGGCCGTCGGACGGGATCCACAGGGTTTGCCGATCCCGAAGCCCCTGCATGAGGAGCCAGAGGGCTTCCGTGGACATTTGGCCGAGGCCGTAGGCTACAATCCGCCGGGCGACAAAAAGATGCTCTCGGCTTACAGAGACGGCTTCGACGAGGGGAAGATCGTGCCATCGACGCCGATCCACCCGCCGGCGGCGTTTCGACATCGGGCTCGAGGCAACCCGTTGCTGAACTTCTTCAGGCCCAGGAATCGGGCCGCTCCCCATCGGCACGCATTGGCCACTTCCACGACGCGGTCGTCCTCGATGACGGCGTCGAGGTCGTCGCACAGGCAGCTGCAGCCGCAGCACACAAGGGACGTGGCGGTTCTCTCCGTCATGGCTCAAAGCCCTTGGCTGGGGAGGTCGAGACCCGGCGCAGCCATTTGGCCACGTGGGCCGCCGCGGCCGACGCTTCGGTTACCGTTTGGGTAATGTCCCTGGGGCCGTGGCATCCTCCGACGAGAAAAATGCCGGGGACGGAGCTGTGCGTCTGGCCGCCCCAAAAAAAGGCTTCTTCGTAAAATCCGTACCGGTCCCGCTGCGGCGGCGTGCGTACGACCCATCGGTGATTCGCCTCAGGTGCTTCGACTCCCACGGCCAAAACCACCAAATCCGCTTCCACGGTTTGGGTTCCGGGATGAGCGGACGACCGATAGTGGACCGAAAGCCGGCTCCCATCCGTCGCCCGTTCCACGCGGTCCGGCAAGGCTTTCACAAAGCGCACGCCGCGCTCCCGCGCCCGAAGAAACAGGCCCTCGAAACTCTTTCCACTGGTGCGGATGTCGTTGAAGAAGATCGTGACGACGGCTTCCGGTTCGTGTTCCAAAACAAGCATGGCTTCCTTGATGCTCGCCGTACAACAGGTCACCGAGCAATAGGGGAGGAACCGGCGGTTTCGGGACCCGGCGCACTGGATAAAGACCACCGACCGGGGGCGGGAACCGGTTGGGGTGATGAGGGCTCCTTGCGTCGGCCCGGTGGCGCACACGAGCCGTTCGAATTCCAGGTTGGTGAGCACTTCCGGAAAACGACCGTAGCCGTAGGAGCCAAGACGAGAGGCCGTGAAAGGTCGTGCCCCTTCGGCGAGGATCACCGCCGCCGTGTGCAGCCGGCTCACCCGCGGTTCCTCGGAAAGGCGGATGGCCTTTCTTTCGCACGCCTTCTCACACAGGCCGCACTCAATGCAGTGCTCCTTTTGGATGGCGGCCCGCAGCGGCACGGCCTGCTCGAAGACGATCCCCACGGCTTTTCGCGGCCGGAGCCCTGCGTTCCACACGCTGGGGACGATCACGGGACAAACGGCACTGCACGCGCCGCAACCGGAACATAAGTTCATGTCCACGTAACGGGGACGATGTTCGATTTCCGCCAAGAAATGCCCCGGCCGGCCGCTGATTCTCTTCACGCGGCTTGAAGCGAGCACCGTGATGTTGGGATGCGACGCGGCGTCCACCAGTCGCGGCCCCAGGATGCAGATGGAACAATCCAGGGTGGGAAACGTCTTGTCCAACCGCGCCATGTTTCCGCCCAGGGAGTCTTCGATTTCCACCAGGGTGACCGGAATGTCCATGCCGGCAAGGTCCAGGGCCGCTTGGCACCCGCCCACGCCGCCGCCGATCACCAAACACCCGGGCGCTTTGGCGCCGAGCGGACGGAGCGCCCTCTGGGGGACGCCCGCGGACGGAATCCCGCAGACCCTGGAGAAGGGGGGACTCAGGGCGTGAAGGCGGCTCTTGAGGATGCCGCTCAGCGCGGCGGGGTCCCGGGCATCTCGGAGGTCTACCAACGCCCACCGCAGATCGGATCGGTCGTGGAGGGCTTGGTCGAGCAGGTCGCCGATGAGAAAAGGCGAGCAGGCGCCGATGACGAGCCGCTCGACGCCGTGCAGTGCCGTTCCGAGCATCTCCCTGGGGAAGGTTTCCCGGCCGCACAGTGCATCCACCAGGCGCACGGATATCCCCTCGGCGGAAAGGAGCTCGGCCGTGTGGTCGAGATCCAGCCCTCCGTGCCTCTCGGGACATCGGCACAGGAGGATGCGCGCCCCAAGGATCGAGGGATCGTTTTCTGGTCTCGTCATCATTCCGCAACCCTGTGGGCGGTCCCGCCCTCGGACAGCACACTCCTCGTCCGGGTTTCAACCTCCAAGGCCTGCGCCAATCGCCGCACGATCTGCTGAAATTGCGGTCCTTCCGTTGCCGAAATCCAATGATAGGAAAACCGTTCCGGATCGTATCCCTTTTTGGAGAGAAGCTTTCGAATCCCCGGGACGCGGCTTTCGAACCGGAGGTTTCCGGAAATATAATGGCAGTCCCCCGGCGGATGGCATCCCGCGACCATGACACGACCGGCGCCCCGCTTGAACGCATGGAGCACCAGCCGGGCGCTGACGCGCCCGGAACAGGGGACCCGGATGATGCGCACATTCGCCGGGTACGACATGCGCGATACCCCGGCCGCGTCGGCGCCTGCATAGGCGCACCAATGGCAGCAAAAGGCCAGGATCTTCTGACGGGCGCCTTCCGCAAGGGCCGCGTCCACCATGGCCTTGAGCGCCTCGAGAGGATAGCCGAGATGATCGGCGGCTTCCGTCGGACAACATCCGGCGCACACGCCGCAGCCTTTGCAGGCCGCCGTTTCCACATAGGCTTTGAGCTCGCCGTTTTCGTCTTCCCGAGCCGCGATGGCCTGGTACGGGCATTCGGCCGCACAAGTGCCGCAGCCCACGCATCGGTCTCGATCGATCACGGCGATCATCCCATCCAGGTGCAGAACGTCCTTGCACAGGAGCTGGTAGGCTTTGGCGGCCGCACCCACGGACGCGGCTACGGTTTCCCGCACGTCTTTCGGCCCTTGGCACGATCCGGCCAGGAAGACTCCTTCCACAGCCGACTCCAGCGGGTGGAGCTTGGGATGGGCTTCCAGAAGAAAGCCGTCCTGGCTTACCGCCAGCCGCAAAACCCTTCGCAGGGATTCGCTGTCGGCGCGGGGCCGAAGCCCGACGGCGCACACCAGTCTGTCCACCGGAAAGCGCAAGTCTTCCTGCAAAAATTCGTCACGCCAATGGACGATTAACCCGCCTTGGGGATCGGGTTCCACGGCGTTCAAGATCCCCCTGTGGAAGTGGACGCCCATGCGGCGGGCCCGGCCGTAGAGTTCCTCTTCCTGGTTTTTGTCATAAAGGCGGATGTCTCGATGAAAAACCCGAACATCCATGCCGAGGGCCCGAAGGGCCAGCGCCTGCTTCAAGGTCACGGCACAGCAGATACGCGAACAATGCGGGTATTCTTCATCCAGACGGGATCCCACGCATTGGAGGAAAGCAACGGTGCGGATCCCTTGCAAAGCCGACGGTATGCCGTTTGGTTCTCGGCCGTCCTGGGCGAAGAGCTCTTCCAGCCGAACCGAAGTCATCACCTGGGGCAGGGCGGCGAAGGGGTACCGGGAAAGGTCCGGCGTGTACGGTTCGGAACCGGTGGCAACCACCACCGCGCCCACCTCTTCGGTGCACGAGCCGGCTTGGCCGGCAATCGATGCCGTAAAGCAGCCTACATACCCACGTACGTCTTCAAGCGTCGACGACTCCAGGACCCGAATGCGGGGATGGAGAACCGCCCGTGTGATCAGAGGCCGGACGAAACACGAGAGCGGATCCGCATCGGGAAGCGGGATGTTCCATCGTCCGGCCCGACCCCCGAGATCGGCGCTTTGTTCCAGGAGAACGACGGGCACTCCGCAATCCGCCAATTCCAGGGCGGCGCTCAAACCGCCCACGCCGCCGCCCACGACCAGCGCCCGACGCGTCACCGGAACCAGGCGGTCGTGCAAGGGCGTCAGCCGGGCCAACCGTGCCAAACCCATCAGCACGAGATCCACGGCCTTGTCCAAAGCCTCCGGGCCGCGATGGACCCAGGAACAGTGTTCCCGAATGTTGGCCATTTCTAGGAGGTAGGGGTTGAGGCCGGCTTGGGCGATGGTTCGTCGAAAGGTCACTTCGTGGAGTCTGGGAGAACAAGCGGCCACAAGAATGCGCTCCAGGCCGTATTCCTGGATGTCCGCCTGGATTTCCTTCTGACCCGGCTCGGAGCAACAGAACACGTTGGTCTTGACCACCGTTGCATCAGTACGTCGGGCCACGTGATCCCGCAAAGCCTGCACATCGATCACGCCGGCGATGTTTTGGCCGCAGTGACAGATATAGACGCCGATGCCGCTCATGGGGTGGGCCCCGCCTGAGCGCATGGGGAGGGGGATTTGTCGGGGAACGGGGTACAGGCCGGAGCCTCACGATGCATGCCCCCCGTGAGGGCATTCCGGATGCGATCCCACAGGGCGCATGTGTCGCCCTCGGGCACCAAAACGGCCTCCCGGACCACTCGAAGGGCGTCGTGATCGCACACGTTGGCGCAGGCGCCGCACAAGGCGCAGGATTCCCGACTCAAAACGACCCGGCCTTCACGCCGTTCGATCACCTCCACCGGGCAGACGTCCATGCATAGGGAACAATCCTCGGGACAGCGGTCTGCATCCAGAAGCACGCGACCCCGGAAAAGAGGGGTCACTCGGATGGAGCCGTGAGGGCACGACTCGAGACACCGTTCGCAGCGCAGACACGGCATGGGATCGGGTGAGGTTCCCTGCGGCGTTTCCCGGTAGACGCCGCGAGGGCAGTTTTGGACGCAGCGAAAACAATACTTCGGGCACTCGGTTTCCCGGTTTTCCACAATCCGGCGCTGCTGCCGGCACCAATGGTTTTCCTCGAATTCCAGGAGTTCACAACGGTGGGGGCACCGATCCACCGCAACCCAGAGTTTCTCCGGGATGGCCGGAAGGCCGCCGGACCGGCGCAACAGTTCCTTCGTCTGTTCCTCATAGTGCAATTCAACGGCGGAAACAGGGCACACGTACGCACAGACTTCGCAAAAGACGCAGCGGCTGGCATCCAAGCGGATCTGAAGGCCCTGCTCATCGGCATCGATGCGCAAGGCTTCGCGGGGGCACGCCAGAGAGCACAAATCGCAGCGGATGCAACGGTCTCGGTCGATTTCCAAAGACAGCGTCACATGGTAGAAGCGCAGGCTATGGAGGATGCGATGGGCGTCTTCCCGTTTCATGATCCCGTACGACGGTCCGGAGCGCGCGCATAATCGAAAAAATTCACATTCCTTTTTTT
>VSSL01000485.1_pt1 | contig 11863 bp, 17 predicted proteins | sample 4557531 | NCBI WGS metagenome assembly VSSL01 (sample SAMN10986726, study PRJNA523729) | hot springs metagenome | isolation source: hot springs | place: India:Timba, Gujarat | collected 2018-05-31 | reverse complement strand
GATTATACCTCTTGGAATAAGTTTTCGAGAGGTAAGAAAAACCATCCACCGTGAGTGGAATATGTTAACGAATACCACGCAATGCGTCAAATTTACCGTTTCAAAAATAAAAAAGAAATGAAAAACTTTCTTGATTTTGAAACATTTTTATCAGATCAATATGCAACAGAAGCAAGCAAATCTGGTTTTAAGGGCGAGGCTGTGGATTTGTTGAACCCAATTGTTGTCGATCCAGTTAAAAGCATATACGAGGTTAACAAAATAGATTACTGGGGAAATCCAGTTTTTGATGAAGCGACCGGTGAGCCGGTTAGGGTAAAGGTGAGGGTCAGAACTGCTGATTTTGGTAGGTTTGTCAACAAGCTTCTTCCACTTTATCAACTGAAATCCACTCTTTATCGTTTGGCTAACTCCGATAATATTGCCCGTTTCGTTAAGGCGGAGGGCGAAAGAATAAGATCTGCCATAGACGAACTTGAATCTCACTTTAATGATTTATCACTTTTTGAGGGATTTTTTGAAGATGTATTTGGTGCATTTGATCCAGAAGCATATAAATCCCTAAATGAACTGAGGACAAATATTTCTAAGTTACAAGAGTCGATCGGGATTTTATCACCCCCAGATCAATTAGCGATTGAAGAAGGAATTCGTCAATTAGCCGAAAAACTTTCTCTTCCCAAGTTTCCGTTTCAAACAAGGTTTAATTTTGGTGGTGCTTGGCTACCTAAAAACAAAAAGCAATTCGACCAATATTTTGAGTTTTTGAAAAAGGATTATCCTAAAAGAATAGCACGAGATATTGAGAAAGCTGAGTTGGGAAGAATCTTTCTCGAGGAAATTGACCGCAGAACATTTTTTGGATTAGTAGATGATACGCTTGAAGGTTTGTCTAAGCTGTATCAACGCACCGTTGAAGTTCCGTTCTTGGTTGATATTGGTGAGAAGGGTAAGCGTGTCATCAACTTCCTAGACGGAATGGTTAAATATGCTTCAACTGTATTTATGGGGTTAAACCTTTCAGCTGCAATATTCAGCAACTTTTTAACATCTGTAGTTGAAACTTCTGGATTTGGGTTTCCAAGATCTGTTTTTTTGAAGTTTAAGAATAGTTTATTTGGTGCTTTCAAGCTTGCTTTGCATGACAGAATCGATAAGGTTATTACTAGATTAAAAGCGAAACCAGATACTATTCTTAATATTTTTGAAGAAAGAATTGACAAACTCAGTAACGCATTTTATTTCTTTGGCAAACCCATTAAAAACCCCAAAAACGAAAAAGAAATTCTTCATAATCAAATGATTGAAGCAAAAAACAAAGCGCTTGGAATGCTTTTACTTGGACACGAAAACCTTTTGTCGAAAGATTTTGCTGTGATTGGCGATATTTGGAATAAGCCCGTAGAATTTTTCCTTAAACCCAATGTAGCAGTTGAATATCTAGCCCGTTATGGCGACATTATTTCTGCCATAGATTTCTATACCAAAGAACACCCATTCAATCCGGCAATCCAAACATTAGAAGAATATACAGGAGATATAGCTGCTTTTGCTTCTGCTGTTTCTAAAAGAGTAAATGGGATTTTTGATCCGGAATTTATGTCTGACACAGAATATGGTGTGGCTAAAATCCCAGGTGTTCGTGGTCTTACCTTGTTACTAAAACCTTATATTCACTCTTTGTATAACTCATTTTCTGCTATACGTGGGTTACTCGCAAAAGGAATAACCCCACAAGTAAGACAAGAGTTGCTTGGTTTACTTAAAATGGGGTTAGTTGGTTTTACTTTTTATGGTTTGCGTGGTGTGAGATTTTTGTCAGATATTGTATATGTACTCGAGGGTGCAATCGAGTTGCTTACCGAAGACAAAGATGTTGAATCTGTAATTCGACACAGTTGGTTAGATAAAAAGATGACCCAATTACGTGAAACATTAAGAAAAGGCGGGTTAAAAGAAGATCATATAAACGCCATATTTAACTTTATAGAAGAGGGTATGGTTGGTTCAAAGAGCTTTTTTGATGTCTTAACGGGTGTTGACGAAAGCATCTTCAGAAACACACTTACCGATATTCCATTCTTTAATTTCTTTGAAAGGGTTAAAGCTGGGCTTACAATTGATGATTGGAAAAAGTTTACAAGTGGGGAATTTTCGAAAGATATATATGAAATACTGGGGATTCTTCCCGGATCTAAGCTTTTCCGAAATCTCTATTTAGCTTACTATCAAAACAAGGATAGGGTGTTTTACAATTCAAAAGGAGAGATAGAACGCACATACACCACTCCCCTTGATATTTTGAGAACCGCCGTTTTGGGTCAACCCAGAAGATTAAGTTGGTGGGGACACGAACAAGCCCAGCGTGATTATACCTCACATATGTATGGTTGGGGAACTGGAGAAGATTACATTAGATCTATTTTAAATCTTGGTGGCTGGGGCGTTATTCCAATTCAATTACCAGTCTATGATATAAAAGGTAAAAAAGTTACTATAAATGATTTTGTTCCATATATGCTTGCTCCAGTTGCCAACGAGATTCGTGATAAAGCCGTGATATATTTTGATGAAAACCTTGAAGAACAATATTATCGTGGTATTGAAAGGTTTGAAAAATGGAAGGAAGAGCACCCAGAGATAGTTGAGAGACTTAACAACATAAGATACGAACTGCCAACCTATGCCGGAAAAGATATTTCTTCTGTTGACGATTTGTTTATGAATTATTATAACCAGTTCTTTGCGTCTTATACAACCTGGAGAACATTTGACGATAGAAAATTTGAGTTTTTTGATGACGCAATTCGTTATTGGGGTAAGGTTCAAAAAGAAGGGAAACAAGTAGAAATTGGTGGCAAGGTTTTTTATGAATATGATAATGTTTTATACGAAAAAAGAGTTGTTGATGTGATGAACGAGGTGGCAGATGCAAGCAATAGGGCTCATAGTTGGCTTGATGTCTTTTCTGGAGATACACCACCAGACCCAAACGTAGAAGCTATAAAACGGGAAATAAGAAGCAGCAAAAAAGAAGTTCGTGACGGTATAAATTACTACCATTATAAAGGTGTTGTTATTTCTGAACCATTCGTAGATAGTTTCGCAGAAAAAGAAGCCAAGAAAAGACCCTCATATGCAACATATCAATCTAGCCCTTGGTTCAGATTTAATTTGGTTCGTGAGATGGAACAGCTAGATTGGCAACATCCAGAAATCAAATACAATAGTGTTGTGTTTAACAAGAGAATTTTAGATACATATGGATCACCGCCACTATCCGCAATTCAAGGTGTGGTTGATGAAAGAATTGATGATATAGCCCTAGATTACGCTTTCTTTAAAATTTCGGAGCATATACGTCCACGTCAAGGATTATACAACACAAGAGGTTTGTTAGAGAAAAAATAAATCAAACAATGGAATTAAGTGATTTTATAAGAAATTATGAACAAATTAAAAACAATCAAGTTTATTGTAACAAAATGTTCAAAATTGGTTCACTCCTTCTTTCGGGTCAAATAACAACTGGTGAAGCAATAATAATTACCGACCTCGATATTGATAAGATTAACGAAGCGCTCGCCGTTGCTAAACACTACCGTCTTCGTCCCGATGATTTTACAACCGATTGCGAAAAACTCAATTGGAATTGGGATCTTGTTGTTGATTATGTTGTTACAAAAACAAAACCAACAGAAGTTAGTGGCGATTTTCTTGAGAGCGCCATCCGAAAACTTTGTTTAAAATATGAAACCACAAAGGACGTAGAAATTTTACAACAACTAAACAGAATTGAAGTTTTAATCAACAGATACAAACCCCCAATCAAAATAGATTCGCTTGACGAATATCTTCGTTATTACGATTGCCTGGGTTGTGGAATTGTTGCCCCACCATCTGGGCACCAACTTTATCGACATCCAGTTAACCCCAGTATTCAGTTTCCTTTGTGCGAAAATTGTTTTGAATTGAATATAGTTCCGAGTTGGAATAAAATAGCAGAGGTTTATTTGAGCTACATTTTGCTTAACGAAAGAGCTCAATTATATGGAGAATGAAAAGACCAAAGAGATAGAATTTTACGAATTCGCTATGATGGGTGTTCGTGTTATCCAGAAATGGCTTAAGTCGATTATTGGATTTAGACCAACGGTGGAACAAGTTGTTGAGTTTGTTATCCACACCACACGTCCACCAAAGGCTTTTCATACACTTCAAAGCGATAAAGAATTTTTACGGCTGAATTACGGTAAAGTAAAAATAGAAATAACCGAAGAGATGTATAGGGTTTTAAAACTCACCTGGGAAACATACACCTCTTCGGTTGCTAAGATTAGCATGGAACTTCTCCTAACGATTCTGATTCTTGCACGTGCTGTGTCTGTTGAATTTCCTCAAGGTCCTTTATTATTCGACTTTCAAAATCTTTATCAAAATTAAACAACAAAGCCCCGGAGGCTGATTTTTTGATCTGGAATATGGGTTTATCATCTAATACAAAACCAACCTTTTCTTTTAGTCTATCCACCAAAACAACTTTTAATTCTTCAATTTTCTTTTCCCATTGTTTGCTTTGTTTACTAATCACATTTTTTTGGTGTTTGGCATAAACAAATTCAGTTAAAACACTAATATCTTTGGCTGTTGGGAAAAGATAACCAGCGGATTCGTTGTAGCGAAGGCGATAAAAATCAATCTTTTCACCATCGTATTCTGGGTTTGGAGCCACTTGTGCTTGGATGTGATTAACATAGAATGTTTGTGCCAGATCAAATAATGATGGATATAGGTTTTCCCATTCTGTTATTTCAAAATATCCAAATGTGTCTTTCGCTAAAAACGCTTGGTATACTCTAATTCGTATGTCATTCCAGTTGTTTGTTTTAACTATTTCAGAAAGTATTCCCGCATAATAGGTGCACTGTGCGATATAACTATCATTTCTGCTTTTTGCAATTTCTCCGGTTTCGTATTGCTCTGCTGTTGTTTTAACCTCGAGTAAAATTAACTCGTCATCGGCTTCGGGATTGGTAAATAACGCATCTACGGTTCCGATTATAATTGGGTTGTTTGGGTTAGCGAGAAGCCGTTCTTTTCTACTAATAACCCCATAATCATCTACTTCGTATGGTATTTTGCTTAGTAATTTAAACCCTGTTGCTTCGGCAAAATATTTAATCACAAGTGGTTCCAATTGTTTTCCTCTTTGCTGACTTGGTGTTGGTTTAGTTGGCTTTGGGTTTATTTTTTCTTCGTAAAGTTTCAAACGAGTCATCCAGGGGCTAAGCCCCAGGATGACGCCTATTTCTGAACCCCCTATGCCTTTTTGCCTTGCTTGAAGCCATTCTTCTTCAGAAAGCAATGGTAAATTCTCATAAAATTCTTTAAACTTTTCAATTGATGTCATTGTTATTCTCCTTCTTGTTTAACAAAATATTCATTTGGACTTTTAGATACAATGCTATACAAAATTTCATAATATCTCTTTGGCATTTGTGCAGAAGATTTGAACCCAAAATCTTTTACAAGTTTGTTTAAGCTGTTCATTACTCCAGCCATTAATCTTAGCCACCATCATAATCGCCTTTCTTTCGTCGGTGGAAAGCTTGGGCTCCTCGATGTTCTCCTCTTCATAAATCGGTTCTTCATCAGTAACTATAACTCCAGCCTCTTCGAAGATACTCTTTTCTTTCTGTGCTGGTTGTTCAACACTTACTTCGGCTGGTTCGGTTTCAATCACCGAAGCAGTAGGGACGCTGTCAGTCCTAACCTCGAGTTCTTGCTTCTTTTGTTCAATCATTTTAACATCTAGAGTTGCTGAGGCGCTTTGTGGAATATGTGCATCTGGTATTGTGTCAAGTTCGCTCTCATCAAGAAACCCAAGCCCGATAATCGAAAGCGTAACTCTTCGTTTTGCCTTAGTAAACGCCTTCATTAACAGATTAGCTTTTGCATCTGGTGGAATGTTCGGTGGAATAGGAACCACCCCAATATCAGTATCTTCTCTTCCATCTGGAAGCTTTGCTGTAGCTTCTACTATAAACAAACCATCTCTCTCCTCATATCGTGTAACCGAAACGCTTACTTTGAAGTTTGTTCGAAGCTGAGCCGCCCCAGCCTTAGTAACATAAAGCAACATTCTTGTTTTTCCACCCTGCGTAAATGTTATATATTCGAAAGGTCTTGTCAGCGGATTAAGCCCGAGTGTATTGCAAAGATTTTGGTAATAGCGGATGCGTTGATCCGGTGTTAGCCCAGCAAGATCTTGTTTCAGCAACACATTTTCAATAATCTCTTGTGGAACTGCATTATAAATAGCCAGATTTTCCATTTTAACCTCCCTTCAATTATTGATTTAAACTGTGATTTAAATTATACATCACATCTCTTAAACAGTAATTAATTTCACAAATGATTTGTTGTCTAACTTCTGCAACAACCTCTTTAACCACCGCTTCGATCTTCTTTTTGAGTTTGACTTTCGCTTCGTTGTTGGGGAGCTTTAACAAAATATCGGCTATATATAGTCCATATTCTTCTGCTTCTTCACGAGTTAAATCTGTTCTTAAGTCGCTTATAAACGACAACGCCATCTCAAGACTTTCAATCTTATTAGATAATTGTTTGATTTTGTTGTTTGTTGAGTTTTCACTTTTTGTTATTTCAAAGATTTCCATATTTCACTCCTTTATTTTTGTTTAATTGTTAAAGAAAGCGAATTAGACAAGCTTTCATCACAACATTGCTTCATATCTGTAAGCCCACTTATGTAACCATATTGGTAGGCTTTATACAGATAACATTCCAACAGTTCACGCAAGTCATTAGAGTTGGTATTGTGCTCGTTTAGCAGCTTCTGGATCTCTTTCATAATATCTTCTACAACTTGTTGAGAATTATTGTCCATTTCACCCCCTAATCTGTTGAAATATAAACTATTAGCGAAAATAACCAAAACATCATCAGAAAGAAATTGAGTGCGAGAAATGGATAACCCATCCTGCGAAAGTCTTTGAATTCGGTTATGACGAGAATTATGAGGTAGAACTGAATTGCGATAAGACATCCAATGCAGAGAAAAGTTCCGATGTTCAGAAACTTTGCAACGTTCATAATTCCTCCTTTGTTTTTTGACCAACAATTCTGTGTTCTTTATGTTGATTTCTATCAGATTTTGTAATTACTAGCTCGGCACAGCTTTCGTTTGTATCTAATAAAAAGTTGTATTCAATAAGAATCTCTATGTCTTTTCTTAATTTTATGTTGTGGATATAAAAGCAGTTAAACGCCTTCCTTCTTGTAAAACCAACTATCACCACATCTCTGTTGGGTATCTTAGCGCCTATGGTTCTAATTATATCTTTTTCCAACCCACACAAACTTACTTTCATATCGACACCCTATTTAATTTCTTTTTATAGCTGTATTCTCTATAACCCTTGTTGTTAAATAAAACTAATTTAAGCGTAGCGCCGTTGCCTGTTCCCGGTCTTGTTTTGTATACTGCAATGTTTACTATTCTTGTGGGTTTATGTGGATACTTGGTATTAAGTATTTTAAACTCCATCGAGAATTCAAAATCTCTTGCTATGTCTACAGATTGAAATACAAGCCCCTCTTTTGTTGTCAATCCATCTGTTGTTATAATATCGTGAAGAGTCACAATCCTAACAATGTGCTTCCTTTCCGGCTTCATATCACCCCCTTATATTCTTTTTGGCTATTTCTAATTAAAAAGGCATCTTCTTTTGTATTCCTATCTGTAACACCAAATGTATAACCCCAACCATCTTTGTAGTAGCCAATTACAACAAACCTTCTATCTGTTGTATCATAGGGGCTTGTCTTACTTCTTTCATATAAACAGAAATCAGACCTGACAGGTGTGGATGTAAAACTACCAATAACAATCAATGTTGTTTCGTTGCCCTCTATTATCATTATCGAATTTTCATCGAACGCTTTAACCATCATTTTTCCCCTCACCATTTCAATAATAAAAACGAATTAATTTAAAAATTATTTTTAATTATTTTTAAAATTTTTAAATTTTTTTAAACTTTTTTTAAATTTTATATTTTGGAACATTAAAGGTTTGACTACCCAGGGTGATATAAGCTCTTCCTTCTCCTATTTTTTCTAACCAATTTACCAGAACCTTTCTTCTTGTTTTTGGGTTAGTAAAGATTATACCTGTTTCTATGTTGTTGAGAATAAAACTCATCTGCCAGCTTTTTGAAGCCTTAGAGAAAATCTCATTCTTTTTCTGACAAATCACTTTCTATTTTCTTTCTTCCAATTCAACTGATAAGACCCATTGTTCATTCCAAATATATAATATTGTTTTATTACCATACTTGACAGTGCCAAAGCCACAGGTATAGATTGTAATAATTCTATAATCACAGCCATCTTGGTTGTTACAGGTGACTGATCCCCGAAGCTCTTTTTCTTCCGGTTGATTCTTTGTAAAAAACTGAATTATGCCATTCAAAAAACTTTCTGCTTTAAATTTGTTTGATTGGTTACTCATTTTACTTCCTCCTCTTCTTTAATGGCTGCTTTCACAGCATATGAATTACAGATTTTTGTTTGATATAGAAAAATTTTGGGGCGATTATCTTTGATTGAAACAAAGATGTGGTAACTATAAAATGTATTGCAAACAGAAAGACGAAAAGCTCCAATCGTCAAACAAGACTGAAGACTTAGCACTGGCAGTGTTCCATTTTCAAAAAGATTTTTCTCAAATTTTCCAATTGTTACTTTGTTAAATAATTCAACTTTCATTTTTTTCTCCTCTTTTTAACTTGAATTTCTTTTTCTATAATCCGAGATTTTTGTTCTTGTCCACGTTTATATAGATGAAGACCTATTTTTATTCGAGCTTCTTTTTGGGGTCTTATGATATGCGTTCCATTTATCATCAAGAACCCTTTCGCTCCACCTAGTCGAAAGCTGTTGGTGTATGTCCCTCGGTATACAACAAAGAAATCCTGAAATTTTTCTGGCATAATTCCTTTCTCTGATGATCCATAGAGTTCTATGTATTGCTCATCTGTAGTGTTTGTGTGATAAAATCTTACCAGCATAAGACCTCCTTTATCCTATTCTGACTGCCCTTACTTCTAAAATATGTCCGTATCGATTTGTGACTTGCTTTTCTGCTTTAAGTTTGTTGTCATAATAATACGATATTTCGTATCGCAGTCCGCTGTCTGGGTTTGATATAATCAGAGAAACAGCCTGTCCCCAGCGGTTTGGCTTTTCTGCAAATAGGATTGTCTTGGGGCTGTATCCATAATTTTCTACATACATTGAATCCGAAAAACCAACTCTATAGACTTTCATTGCAACCTCCTTTCAAACCTTTGTTTTTTGAACTTCAAATCTGTTTTGACCAACATTAAATCTAAACTGTGTGTTTTTCTCGTAGTTGGTCAAGATGAATGGATAACTGTGAACATAAGAAGCAACTTTCATTTTACTCACCCTCAACTCTAACAACATCATTGATGTTTATTATTATGTCTTTTCCTGGAACCTTAAACTTTCTATCGCCAACTAAAAGCCATACAACCGGGAATGATAATCTTTCGCTTAGCTCTGGCTTCCAGTCCCAGATTTCACCGTCGGTGATAACAATAGCGAGGTCCATATCCTGCTTTTGTAGATAACTCATCATCTGGCGAATTTCTGTGCCACCACCAACACCTTTAATCTGATTTTCGTTTCTTGGCAAATATTTGTAAAGCGTGAATCCCGAACTAAACGAGCCAAACTCAACTATGTATTTTTTCATCACCAATTGCTTTCCAATACCCAAAAATACCGGGATATAGTTTGCTACGCTCCCGCTAACATCCACCCCAAAAAACACCTTGCCAACTCGTTTTCTGGTTAGCCCACGCAACCCTTCATACAAACCTTCTCTTCGGTAATTTCTGGTATGTTTATAAATATTTCCTTGTTTTTGGCATATGCTCATAATTCTATCAATTGCTACGATGGTTCTTTTTGGTAGTTTGGCTTTTATTTGCTCCGAAGATTCTACTGCCAGATCATTGCTTCCGAGTAAGTCGTGGAATTCTTTTTCCAGTTCATCTATACCTGCTTCGCTTAGACGCTTTCTTATTTTTTGGATTTCGGCGAGCGCTTTTGTTTTGGCTACCGGATTGTTGGTGGGAACCAATATAACATCAAATAGTTGGAAATCATTGCTTTCTTTTATTTTTGAATATATTTCAAACTCTGATATACCACCAAGCCTTTCTGGAAGATCATATCTTTCTCGTAAATCTTCATAAATAACACCGTTGAGCTTACGAACTATCTCTCTATCGCTCTCTTTAAAGTATTGATTGACAACACTATCAAATACAATGTTCCAGACTAACCTATCTTCAAACTTTTTCAATATATCACCTCGGATGACGTGGGCTAATTCGTGAAGCCAGATCACCCTTTTTTGTTCATTATTAAGATTGTTATAAAAATCTGGGTTATATTGCATTTCTATTCCATTGTCTGTGATACCAACTCCAAGGGTTGGCATATCATAATTCTCCTTGAATGAAATGTTTTTAAGCACAAACTCTCTCAACATCTCTGGAACGAGGTTAATGTCACTCATCATTTTGAGGCTCCTTTCTTTGTTTCACGTTTCTTTTCTTGTTTTTTTACCTCTTCAAAATAGTCGATTAACCTTTCTACAACAACTTGGTAGGATTCAAACACTTCATCACAATCTGCACCAGCATAAATGTCGATTGCTTTTCCCGGAGATTCCTCAATCTTTTGGTAAAGATAATCAAATCTTTTCTTGTGGAAGTTTACCCATTCTTCTATTGGGCAGTTAGTTAATATTCTTTCCTCGATACAAGCAACAATGTGTGGTTTGCAAAGCTGTGTAATCGCACCAGCATTTTCCACAAGAACCGGTATGTCTATCTCTTCCGCTAACGATGGGTTTGTATTCAAAGCCTCAGCCAGCTCTTCGGCTGTCAGCAAGAATCTTGGTCCTAAGGTTTGAACCAAAACATCTTTGAATTCTTTTGGTAGTATTCCTGATACAATTTCTTCCCATTCGGACTTCGTAAGAAAACTAAATATTTTAGCACAATATTCCATCTGTCTGGGCGTCGGTGGAATTAAAGGTAATTCAATCTTATCATTTGTTTTAATCCAACTAAAATCCCAGCCAGTAATTTGAGATACATAGTTAAAAGCCTCTGACTCGGTTACCGGAACAAAAACCATTCGAGCTATCAAAGCCTTTCCTGTTTGTGTCATTGTCCACAGCTCCGGTTCAATAGGTTGCATACCAGCAACGATTATTGAACCTTTGGGTAGCGGATGGTTGCGGATAGTTTTTGAGGCGAATAATGTTAAAATTGTTGCGAGCTCCTCTTCTCTTACCTTGTCTAATTCGTCAAAGAAATAAATTGCTGGCTTATTCATTACCCAATCTGGAATAGACCAAACTGTCTTTCCATCAATTACACGGGGAATTCCAAGTACCTCTTCTGGCAGAGAAGAATGTAAAAGAATTACACGAAGCGGAAGCCCCAACTCTTCTGCAAGTTGTTGCACACGAGTTGTTTTACCAGTTCCAGAGGTTCCATATAAACAAGGAACTAATGTCTGGCAGTCAACTCGCTTGTTGACTTCGATGATTTTCTTAACTTTTTCGTAAGCGTTCATTTTTTATCCCAAAATAATAAACATACACATAATAATAAACGATGGTATTTTATTTTTATTTTATTATTTTGTTAAAAATTTTAAAAATTTTATTTTATTTTTTTTATTTCAAAATTTTGGGGTTCGTATTTTTATTAATTTTAAATTTTTTATGTGG
>VSSL01000484.1_pt1 | contig 11865 bp, 9 predicted proteins | sample 4557531 | NCBI WGS metagenome assembly VSSL01 (sample SAMN10986726, study PRJNA523729) | hot springs metagenome | isolation source: hot springs | place: India:Timba, Gujarat | collected 2018-05-31 | reverse complement strand
GCCCGATCAGCATGAGCGCGGACCACAGCGGCGGCCCGAAGTCGGTGAGTTGCGCCCACAACCGCGCTGCATTTTCCCTTGCTGCGAGCCGGTCCCCCGGTTGGCTGATCCAACCCAGGGCCACATCGAAATTGCCGTTGCGCGCGTACAGGTAGATCAACGGGACAGCAAAACAGGCCAGAACCACTGTCGCAACAATGACCAGGTTGATCAGGCGTCTTTGCCAGGGCACGCGCCCGGTCAGCGCGACGACAACTGCCACCGTCGCTGCGAACGGCGCAGCGGTGAACTTGAACAGCGCCGCTGCCGCCAGCGCCAGGCCGGTCAGAATGGCGTCGCGCATACGCCCATGTTGCGCCAACCGTACCCCGGCCCATAACGTTGCCAGCGCCAGTGCGCCCGTCTCGGCGTCGCTGAGGGCCATACGCTCATAGAAAAACAGGTATGGACAACCGAGCCACAGAACCCCGGCAAGCCAGGCTGCTCTTGGCCCGGCCAGGTGGCCTGCCAGCGCGTAACCTGCCGCCAGACCGAGCGCCCCGACGAGGATAGTGGCGATCCGTCCGGTGAAAATGGGCGCGTTTTGCGGGTAAAACAGCGCGATCAGCCAGTGGTTGACGATCTTGCCATCGTTGATTTGCCAGAAGGGGTGCAGATTCCACACCTGGACGGCGCGCGTCAGGTGCAACCCTTCATCGTTGTGCAGGGGCAGGCTTTCCAGCGCCCATCCCCGGCTGAGCCAGTAGGTCAGCAGCAGCAATATAACCGGCAGCCAGCGCCGCACAGAATGGACTCCTTGCTGAGGAAACCGGGCGGAATTGCTCACGTGGCGCGCGGCGCACGCGGTGTCGAAGATGCTTCCTTGCCCCGGTATTCCGGCGCAGTGATGGCGAAGAAGACGCAGCGCGACTTGTTGCGAATGCGGCTGGCGAGGCGCGGGTCCTTCTGATCCAGTTCTTCCAGGGAGAGATTGGTCGTGATCACGGTGGGCAGCCTTGCCAGGAAGCGGTGTTCCAGCAATTGGAACAGCTTTTCTCGCGCCCAGGAAGAGGGGTTCTCTGCGCCCAGTTGATCCAGCACCAGCAGCGGGGCGTTGCGCAGCTCGTTAAAACGCCGGTCGTAGCTGGCGCGGCTTTCTGGTCCAAAGGTGGCGCGCAGATAATCCAGTAGGTCCGGTACATTGACGATGAGGGCGGCTTCGCCGCTGGCCTGGCGGTGGTTGGCGATGGCTGCCGCCAGGTGGGTTTTGCCGCAGCTATAGCTGCCCGTCAAGACCAGCCAGCCGCTCGGCTTCATGGCGAACGCTCGCGCCTGGTTTAACGCCCGCTGTAAATTGTCGCGGTCCTTTTTGGGCAGATTGAGACGCGCATCCCAGGACTCGAATGTCAGGTCTGTATAAAGGCGTAGGTAGGTCGCCTCGCTTGTGCGCGCTTCGCGGTCCCGGAAGTCTGGGGCCAGGATGTGCACGCGCGTGGTTACGTCAATGTCTGATAGCCGGCTGGCGATGCGCGGGTCGAGGCGGTCCGGTTCGACATTGGTGGTGAAGATGGTCGGCAGGCGGCGGGCGTAACGGAAGTTGACGATCTGGTAGAGCTTTTCCTGCGCCCAGGGCGTGGGGCTTTCGGCGCCGAGGTCGTCCAGCACCAGCAGGGAGATGGTCCGCACGCGCTCGAACAGCGAGTCGTAATCCACCTCGGCGTCCGGGGCGAAGGTCGCGCGCAGGTGATCCAGCAGGTCGGGCACGGTGATAAATAGCGTCGGCTGGCCCGCCTCGACGCGCGCATTGGCGATGGCGGCGGCGAGATGGGTTTTGCCGCAGCCGTAATTGCCTTGCAGCAGCAGCCAGCCGTTGGGGGACTCGGCAAATGCACGACAGGCCGTCCAGGCGTGCACCAGGCTTTCTTGCTGCGCTTTGTTCAGTTCTCTCAGTTCGACCTGGAAGTTCTCAAAGGTCTTGTCGGCATAGTCGTCCAGGTTGCTTAGGGGACGCAGCACATCGCGCCGCTCTTTGCGACGTTGTTCCCCGCACGTCGGACAGGGATAGGCTTTGCCGAAACGGGGATCGTCCAGCGGCACGTCGTAGCCGATCACGCCGAAGCCGCCGCAGACAGGGCAAGCCTCCTCCGCTGCGCGGGGTTCGGCGGTCGAACCATCAGCTTTCGATGAGGTCGGCGTACCTGCCGGAAACATAGCGGCTTCGATTCGCTTCAGAATCTGGCCCAGCGACTCCATTTCCCGGTCCGGATATTCCTGATCCGTCATCCTTTCCTTCCTTCCGCCACCGTTCCAGGATAGCCAGCACATAGCGCCAGTTGCGGGCATTGCGCATGACGGCGGCGCGGATAGCTTCGGCGATCCAGGTGTCGGGGTAATTCTGTGCAGCGTCGTTGAGTTCGTCGGCAATGAGCGGCGTCAGCGGGCCGATGTTCTCCTCGTACAGGCGGTAGATGTTGGGCGCTGCCGGCAGCACTTCCACGGGTGGATCGGCGTCACCGGGCCGCCAGCGGCCTTCCGCGATTTGCCGGACGGCGGTTCGCCCGTTGGCCGTGTTGAGGAAATACAGCGTTTCCGGCCCGGACGCGCCCTCGACCTCGGCAGCCAGCAGCGTGCCGCGCGCGATAGCTTTTGCCAGCCCCGCTTCACGCCGGGCCGGATCGGACAGCGGCGACTCCGGCGCATCGAGATCGGCGCGGCGCAGGTAACGGTAGCGCCCGTCGCGCTGTTCCAACGCCCAGAAGCAGAACAGGGTGATTTTCAATTCGTCCACGTCGTCGATCTGCGGCAGCAGGTCGGTGAAGAAGGCGGCGGGCAGCCGGACGAGGCGTGTTTTGCCGGGAGGAAAGCCGGGGAACTGTGCAGTCATGGGCGTTAAATGTCGCTCAAATCCACGCGCTGGCGGCGCAGGTTGACGAACTTGGTGAGTTCCTTTTGGAAGAGCAGGGTGGTCGTGCCGGTTGGCCCATTGCGGTGTTTCGCCACAATGATGTCGGCTTCGTTGGGCCGCTCCGTTGCCTCGTTGTAGACGTCGTCCCGGTACAGAAACAGCACGATGTCGGCATCCTGCTCAATAGAATTATGTGTAAATATATTACAAGATACAAAGTTGTGCAGTATCGGAACTGTTAGGTCATAAACTTCTTCTTCACCATCTTCTAGAACTGAGATGACCTCATCCCAATAAACTTCACTTTCAGCCAGACAGCTTAATTCCTTAGAACGTACAATCTGAGCCAATTTTGCGGCTCGTTCCCGGCTCACGTTTTGTTTGTACAGCCCTGTGCCACAATAAGCGTTTCCCAGTGCTGCTTGCATCTGGCGGGCAGTGATGCCATGCGATTGCATCGCAGGTATAGCGTACATGCGCCAAATGTCATGCGGTATCACATCCCTGTTCGTGTTTGTGGAACGCCCATCAAAATACCCTGTCACTTCAAGCAGACCCTCATTTTTGTGGTTTCCTACCGCGCCGATGGTGCGGATGAAATGCTCCATGTCTGGCTTGCCACTGACAATTGCGTGATATTGGTCCCGCCCTTTACCATTCTGTCCGATACGGGCCAACCGGGCATTGATACCTAACCTCAACAGAAGCGATTGAACCCCTTCTGCTAAAAATACACTGCTTGAGGCGTAGTAAATCGCCGGGTAGTGATCCTCTTTTGCACTTTTCATTCCAATACACCCGTCCGTCGCCCATAGATGGCGCAGGAAGAGTGCGATGGCCTCTTGAGGTTGCTTAAAAACTTCATCCGGTACGTATTTCTCGTGCGACCGCAGGCCGAAGATTCCCAGATTGTCCAGCCACACGGAAATCGGGTTCCGGGTGTCATGAGTGAGGTGTTGTGTCGTTGACAGGTAAACCTGATACCAGTTTCGCTCTTTATGGATACGTGGACTGATTTCGTCTCCGAAAACTTCCACCGCCAACGAAGCGACGATTTCAGCCAGGTCTGCTTCTGTCGTCGTGTACTGAATCGTGTGGCGAGGCAGGGTACAGCCGTCGCCGATCAAGTGGCCGAGCAGGGCAAGTTCGGCGTCGCTCATCGTCTGCATGGCTGGAGATGGAAGCACTCTTGGTAGGGCAATGTGTTCGCCCACCTGCAACTCGTCCAGTCGCTTCCAGCCGTGAATAGTGAGAAACTTGTGATTGCCGGTCGCACGGATCGAGCGTCCCAGGCGAGTCGTCAATCGGAATACAGGCTTGATGCCGGTCGAGAAAGCATTGCTGACGACAGCCCGTTCCAGCTTCATCGTCTGTTCGTTCAATGCCCACACCGCAAAGCCGGCTTTGCCCACCAGTTGGCGGATCGGTACCCGTTCCCCGGTATCGGCCAGCGTCACCAGGCTATCCCCGGTCAGGCAGCCGGACTCGCGCAGGTCGGAAAGCTGTGGGCGCTTGTCCTGGCGCTGCTCGACGGCGCGGCTGAGCTGCGCGGCAGACAGCACCGGCACGTTCAACTCGCGCGCCAGTTCTTTGAGGCTGCGGCTGATGAAGGTGATCTCCTGTACGCGGTTGGTGTCGCGGCCTACCGTTGTTCCGGCGGACATCAGTTGCAGGTAGTCCACGATCACCAGGTCCAGGCCGAACTCGCGGTACAGGCGGCGGCACTTGGTGCGAAGCTGCATGGCGCTGATGGCGGGGGAGTCGTCAAAGAAAATTTTGAGGTTGCTCATTGAGCCGACGGCTTGAACGAAGCGTGCCCATGCTGCGTCGTCGATGTTGCCCAGGCGCAAGTCCTGCGCGCTGATGCCGGTCTCCGAGGCGATCAGGCGCTGGACCAACTGCTCGTTGCTCATCTCCATACTGAAGATAGCGATGCGCGCGTCGCCCTGGCGGGCAGCATTGAGGGCCAGGGTGAGCAGCATCGAGGTTTTCCCCATGCCCGGACGGCCCGCCACGATGATCAGGTCGCCACGCTGGAGGCCGCCCAACAGCTTGTCCAAGTCATAAAAGCCCGTCGGCACGCCCAGGGCCTCGTCTTTGTGCTCGCGCAGGCGTTCGATGCGGTCGAAGTACGCGCTCATGGCGATCCGCATCGGCACGAGTTCTTGGCGCAAGCGCCGCTCGGTGACGGTGAACAGAGCCGCTTCTGCCTGGTCGATGATGTGGTTGATGTCGCGCTCTTCGTCGTGGGCTAACTGCGCGATCTCGCCCGCCGCGCCGAGCAGCCGCCGCCGCAGGGCAGCTCGCTCGACAAGGTGGGCGTAGGTTTCGGCGTGTAGGGCCGTCGGCGTGCTGTTGAAGAGGTAGGCGATGTAAGCCGGTCCGCCGATCTCTTCCAAACGGCCCTGAGCGCGCAGCTCTTCTATAACTGTGCGCTCATCGATGGCGTCGTTGCGCTCGTGCAGGCGCAGGATGGCCTCGTAAATCCAGCCGTGCCGCACGATGAAGAAATCCTCGGCGGTCAGAAAAACAGCGACCTCGTGCAGCGATTCGGGATTCATCAGGATCGCGCCGAGGACGGCTTCCTCGGCCTCAACGCTGTGCGGGGCCAGGCGCAGGGGATCGCTATCTCGCGTGCGGGTGGTTTCTTGATCGGTCATCAGGCGCAGCACCAGATTCAGGCTTCACGGGCAAAAACGGGGCTTTTCTGCCGGAACAGAAGCCCCGTTGACCAGCGGCGCGAACATGAACGGCCAGGCCAGGCGGCTGGCTATTCTTTGTCCTTGTTGTCCAGATCGTCCATGTCTAGCGTATCTACGAAATCGCGGAAGATGCTGAGTTCCTCGTCGCTGCTTTCAGTTTCGCCAGCATCTTCTGGCGCGATTTCTTCTTCGGCGATTTCTTCATCTGGGGTGGTGGCGGCCCGCTCCATGACGCTTTCGGCGACGAAGATCGGCACGCCGGCGCGCACAGCCAGGGCAATGGCGTCGCTGGGACGGCTGTCGATCAACACTTCGCGCCCATCCACGTCGGTCACGATCTGCGCATAGAAGATTTCATCGCGCAGGTCATTGATGACGATCCGCCGGATTTCGCCGCCGAGGATATTGATAGCCGACTTGAGCAGATCATGGGTCAGAGGCCGGGGCACGGGGACGCCTTGCAGGTGGATGGTGATCGCATCGGCCTCGCAGGGGCCAATAAAAATGGTCAAAAACCGCTCACTTCGGGTATCTTTGAGGACGACCACTCGGTACTGGGACATCAAGCTGACCCGGATGCTGTCAATGGTTACTTCAATCATGATTGCCGCCCTTTGTCCTCAAAGCCACTTTTAACGCTCTCTACAGCCGCTTTGAGTAAAGATTATAAAACCCAGCGGCGGCAAATGCAATAAGACCGATCCAGTTTGCCCTGCGCCAGAAAGGCTCGCCAGATGACTCTGCTTCCGAATGTGACCCCGGCCATGCTCGACGCCGAATTTTGGCTGTCTCGCCTGGATGCCCCCGATGCCGTGCTGCTCGACGACGCAGCGATAGCGGCGTTCAATGCGGCAGTTCCTGCCATCACCGGCCTGCCCGATCCTTTTTGCCTGCCCGACGTGATGGACGCCGACGCCGTGCGTGCGCTGATCGTTTTCCCGACGGAACGGCCTTACTACGATGTAACGGGCGCGCCGATTCCGGCGTCAGTGATGGAATCGCTTCGGGCGAATATGGCGCCGGACGCTCTGCCGGGCGAAGTCCCTGTACGTTTTGGGTTGACGGTGCGGCGAACGCATCTACGCGCTTTGCCGACGGCGCTGCTGGCAACGGCTGAACCGGGCGATATTTCCTTCGACGAGTGGCAGGAGACGAGCATCGATGTCGGCTGGCCGGTGGCGGTCCTGCACACCAGCGCCGATGGGCGATGGCTGCTGGTCGTCACGCCGATTTACTACGGCTGGCTGCGCGCCGATCACGTGGCGCTGGCAGCGAGCCGCGACGTGGTGCGCGACTTCGTAACCGCCGAGCCGTTTGCCGTTGCCATCGCCTCTGAGTCCGGCATTGCGTTGCCGGATGGAGAACATGTGGTGGCAGAGATGGGCACACGCCTGCCGCTGGCCGGACGCAACGGTGCCGTCTTGCGCCTGCGCCTTCCCCGGCGTGATGACGCGGGGCGGCTGATTCTGGCCGAAGGATACGCGCCTGCAAACGAGGGCCTGTGGCGTGAGGGGTATCTGCCCTGTACGCAGCGGACGGTGCTTACCCAGGCGTTCTCCATGTTAGGAGAAGCCTATGCCTGGGGTGGAATGCGTCTGGGCATGGCCCGGCGGGACTGTTCTCACTTTGTGATGAATGTATGGGGCGTCACCGGCCTGCGTCTGCCGCGCAACAGCGGGCAGCAGGGCAAGGTCGGCGTGACGGCAGTCCAGCTTTTGCCGGACGACTCGCCGACCGTGCGCGCGGAAAAGCTGTGCGCCGTCCCGGCGGGAGCATGGTTGTTGTTGCCGGGCCATGTGATGTTGCATTTGGGCGTGGTAGACGGGCGGCCCTATGCCATTCACGATCTGTGGCGCTACCGCAGGCCCGACGGCAACACCATTCTGGCCGGGCGCGTGGTTGTGACCGACCTGCCTGTCGAGCCGAGCGAGAAGCGCCACACGCTGCTGGAACGGTTGACGCACGCGCAGTTCGTGCGGTGAGGGTGAGGTCGGTTTGTGCGCTAAGCTCAGGCTTTTTGTGGAGATTTGTGACGTTCGTCAATGTGTTCATCGCCGTTCGTCAGTAGAATAGGTCCGCCAGGCGATTTTACAATTGATCCGGACTTGTTTGCGATGCAAACCGGTTTGTAAGCAATGGGATTGCTCGTCGGAGATGAGGATGGGCAAGGGCGGACCGGCTGTGTAGATGAATGTTCGGCGCCATTTCGGGACGGTAATCGAATTGTCGCTGGCACGAAATATGTCTGTGGCATTCTGGAATGTGGACGACCGGAGCGCCTTTCAAGCAACCTTGTCGCCTGGAGCAGCGTAATAGGAAATAGGGCTACCCAAAGGAGAAAGCTGAGATGCGTCTGAACAGGAACAGGATTCCATTTCTGCTGCTGTCGGCGGTTTTCCTTTTGCTATCCGTTGGCGTTTACGTTCCCACCTTGTCAGCCCAAGAAGGCGGGATCGTCCTGACCATTCCCATCCCGGATATCTATCGCGGCATCATCAGCGAGGACATCTTCGACGCTTTCGAGGCTGCCCATCCGGGCGTCACGGTCTCCCCGGTCTATATCAGCTTTGAATCGACATACCCCGGCGCTTCGCTCGCCGATCTGGACGCCTATCTGGAGGGTATTCAGGCGTATGTCAGCCGCGCCGACGTGTTGCTGGTCACGTCGAGCAACCTTTCGGTGGAAGCGACGCGCGCCGGGTATTTTCTGAACCTCGCGCCGCTGACCGCCGTCGATCCCGATCTGAACATTGCCGACTTCATTCCGGCGGCCTGGCAGTCGTTCCAATGGGATGGCGGGGTGTGGGCGTTGCCCATCTCGGTGGACGTGACGCTACTGATTTATAACCCTGGGGCTTTCGATGAGGCCGGGATTGCTTACCCTGACCCGAACTGGACCATCGATGACCTCGCCAATGCAGTCCGCACGCTGGCGCAGCGCGACGCCGAGGGCAATGTAACCATACCGGGCCTGACGCTGATGGGTGGTTATCCGGTGCTGTTCAGGAGTCTGCTTGGTCATGGGTTTTACGACGCCACCGTAATGCCCGAACTGCCTTCGCTAGCCGATCCGGCGTTGGAAACCATCATTAATACCTGGGTCGAACTGGAACAGGAGGGCGTGGTCGGGTTTTATGACGACTATACCGCCGTGCCCCTGCGGGTGATGGACAGTTTTGGCCTGATGGACCTGTTGCAGTCCGATCAACAGGAATCGCGCGGGGCGTTGTTGCCCGGTGGGACCGCCGGGTTGACGGTCGCGGGCTTTGCCGTCAGCGGCGCACGCTGTACCCGGACCTGGCTTATGAACTGGCGGAATATCTGACGCACAGCCCTGAAGCTGCCGCCCTGATGTTCGGCCTGTCTCCGGCCCGCTACAGTCTGGTTGGCGTGCAGGCAAGCGGCGATGCGGCGACCTTCACGCGCCCTCCCCTTTCGGCAGAAGCGCAAGCCATCGCCGACCAGGCGCTCGCTGCCGCGTTGCCTCAGGCGGAGTTACGCTATGGCGACTATGTCGTGATGGCGTTGAGCCGGGTACAAGACGGAGAAGTGGACGCGCGAACGGCCCTTCAGGAGGTCGAAGCGCAGGCCATTGCCAATTGCAGGCGGCTGCTGCCCGCCGGGAGACGACGGTTGTTGTCGTAGCGACGCCTGCCCCCCCGACGGTGTTGCAACCGGGCGAAATCGCTTTGCGTTTTGGCGTGCTTTCTTTGGGGATGGACTCAAGCCGTCAGGGAGGGTGGAATCAGGTTATCGATGACTTCGTGGCCGCCGATCTCCAGGTCGGTCAGATCGTCCTGGACAGCCAGCTTCCTTTGAACAGCTTGCTGCCCGACGAACTCGCGGCGGAACATGACTGTTTCTATTTGCCCTACAACGCCGTGCCGGGCATCGACATGACGACCGTGCTCAACCTGGACCCCTTCCTGGACGCCGACCCAACCTTCGACCGGAACGACGTGGTCGGCAACACGTTGGCGCAGCTTCAACGCGACAACCGTACCTGGGCCTATCCGATTGTCATCCAGCCGCAGGCGCTCAGTTTCCACCGGGATCGCTTCATTCAGGCGGGCCTGCCTACGCCGGAGGGGGGTTGGACGGTCGATGAATTCGTCAACGCGCTGCGCACCTTCAAAGCCGAACGCGAGAATGAGTTCCCATTCCGGTCCAGCAGCAGCGAAGGGACGTATCTGCTGATCCTGATTGCGGCCTACGGCGGCGTTCCGCTGGATATGCGCACTACGCCGCCGACGATCAACTTCACCGATCCGGCGACGGTGGACGCCATCCGGCAGGTACTCGATCTGGCGAAGGACGGCCTGATCGACTACCAGGCGCTGACAAACTTGAGCAGCGGTGTTGTTTCTTTCAGCAGCAGTATGGATGTGCCCATCGTGGCCCAATCGAATCTCGGCGGTTTGCAGGGCGGCGGCGCAGACAGTGAAAACCCTTACCGTTCGGCCCCGTACCCGCGCGGAACGCAGTACGCGGCGGCTTCTTACGACATCGGGACGGCCTTTATCAGCGCCACCACGCAGAACCCGGACGCCTGCTACCGCTGGATCACCGAACTGGCCCGCCATCCAGAATTGTTCTCCGGGATGCCCGCCCGCCGCTCGCTGATGAGCGACCCGGCTATGACCGCGTCGGTCAGCCCGGAGGCGCTCACTTTTTATCGCCAGTTCGATGCCCTGATCAGCGACCCCAACACGGTGGTGTTTCCATCGCTGATAGGCTCCGGAGACCAGGGAAGTATGCTCCGCAACTATCTGCTCCAGTACTGGCTGAACCGTGCATTTGACCATTACGTGCTTGAGGATGCGGATTTGCAGGCCGAGCTGGAGACGGCGCAGATCAACGCGGTGGCTTTCCAGGAATGCGTGGCCGGTATTCCGCCGTATGATCCGGCGTCTCAGGAGGAGCAGGATTACATTATGCAATACGTGACCTGTGCGACGACCGTCGATCCGAGTCTGGCGTCGATGTTTGGGATGTAGACGGGCCGTTTTCAAACAGGTTGCTCCCGGCGCAGCTAGTATCGGTGTGGGCTATGACAGGTTGATTCTTAGGAGGAAAGACCATGCCGATCACCCGACGTTGTTTACTGGCTGCGCTGGTTGTTTTGCTGGCGGTCTGCTCCGGTGGGGCGCTGCAAGCCAATGCGCAGGGAACTACTGTGACGCTGACCATCCTTGTGCCGGATTGGACGCGCGACATCCTCAACCAGGCCGTGTTCGATGAGTTCGAGGCGCAGCATCCCGGCGTTCAGGTCGTGCTGGCGGAATCGCCCGATGTACCGGGCATTCCGCCTGCCGCCGACGACCTGGATTTTCATCTGGATATGGTCGAAAACTACGTTAGCGCGGCGGACGTTGTGTTCGTCACGAGCGACCAGTGGACTTTCTCGGTCGAAGCCACCCGCGCCGGCTATCTGCTCGATCTTGCGCCGCTCGTTGCCAGCGATCCCACCTTTGACGCGCAAGATTTCTTTCCGGCGGTCTGGCAATCGTATCAGTGGGATGGGGGTGTCTGGGCGCTTCCCGCCTCGGCAGGCGTGCTCCTCGTCACCTATGATACCGCCGCCTTTGACCGGCTGGGCATTCCTTATCCCGCCGGGGATTGGACACTGGAGGACTATGCCGAGGCGTCGCGCGCCCTGGCCGAGGCAGGCAATGGGAACTTCCCCGGCTTCATTACCTTCAATCGGCTGGGGTTGTTGTTCTACAGCTTGACGGGCGCAGGATTCTTCGATCCGTCCACGCCGGAAGCGATGCCCTATTTCACCGCTCCGGCGCTTGAAGCTGCCGTGCGGTTGTGGGCGCAATTAGAAGCAGAAAACGCGGCAGTGCAGTACACCTCCGGCGATTTTCAGCGGGTGCCGATGCGCATCGACGAGCCATATACCCTGTCCAGTTTTGCCCAAGAGACTGGGGCAGACGATGGCGGGGGCGCTGTTGCCGGGTGGAGTCGCGGGGCTGGTTGTGCGCGGCTTTGCTGTGAGCGCCGGGACGAGCCAGCCGGAACTGGCCTACGAACTGGCGAAGTATATGACCCTGCGCCCGGAAATGACGATGATCTATCCGTTCGACGAGACCGCGCGGCAGATCACGGCGACTCACTTCGCCAGCTTCCCGCCGGAAGTCCAGACGGTGCTGGAAAGCGCCTGGGCGAACGCCGTGCCGGTGTCGGCGCTGCGCTATGCCGATTACGTGGTGAGCGCGGCGCGGTCTGTGCAGGTTGACGGCGTAGACGCCCTGGCTGCGTTGCAAGAAGCTGAAG
>VSSL01000483.1_pt1 | contig 11876 bp, 12 predicted proteins | sample 4557531 | NCBI WGS metagenome assembly VSSL01 (sample SAMN10986726, study PRJNA523729) | hot springs metagenome | isolation source: hot springs | place: India:Timba, Gujarat | collected 2018-05-31 | reverse complement strand
GAAAGAAGCATAAGAACAAAAGGAATATTAGCATATACTGGAAATACTTGCAAAATTCCATAATTTTACCTTTAAAAAAATGGCAATTTATAAAAAAAAAAGTTTATCGGAGGGTTGAAAAATCGGAAAAATTACACGGTTGCAACACTTAAAGAACGGTACCAAAGTATTCTTGAAAATATCGAACACAAGAAGCAACAACTTGGCATACAAAGAAATATCAAAATTGTCGCAGTAAGCAAAACCCACCCAGTCGAGGCTATTATCAATGCAATTCGTGTTGGTATTACTGATATTGGAGAGAACTACGCCCAAGAAATGAAATCTAAATTTGAACAAATTCAACAATCGGGAAGCCCACAACCCAATTGGCACTTCATTGGTCATCTTCAAACGAATAAAGTTAAGTACATTGCCCCTTTCGTTTCGCTTATTCATTCTGTGGACTCGGTACATCTTGCACAAGAAATTGAAAAACAAGCAACAAAACACAATAGGATAATCGATGTGCTTGTACAAGTGAACACATCGGGCGAATTGTCAAAATTTGGTTGCGAACCAGAGGAAACTCTTCAAATAATCGACACAATTAGAACTTTACCCCATTTAAAAGTAAAAGGGCTAATGACCATCGGCAGTTTCTCAACCGATGAACTTGTGATAAGAAAAGAATTCCAAACACTTGTTAAATTGTTCGAGGAAGCAAAACGCACTTTCCCAGAACTGGAACTGTCCGAACTTTCGATGGGTATGACAAATGATTACTTAATTGCAGTCGAAGAAGGGGCTACTATTCTACGAATTGGTACTGCAATTTTTGGCGAAAGGCATTACACTTGAGAATATATGTACTTCGGATTCCAAAATCCCTTGGATTTAGCATAATCAATGTAATACTTATACTCCTCGGGGATGATACTTCGGCTTATTTTAGGATATTGATATGCATAGTAGCGTGGATAGTACTGGTCCATCAAATTGAGATAGACATCTGTTCCAATATTTTCGGCAATAAAATCAATTATTTCAATTGTATCCGACTGGTTATCGGGCAAAATCAAGTGTCTAATTATCAAACCACGTCGGGCAATTCCGTTGCGGACGACAAGATTTCCAACTTGACGATACATCTCAATCAGTGCAGCGGATGCGTAAGTGAAATAGTCCGATGCCTCTGTGTAGATTTCACTTTTCTCTGGCGAAACAAACTTTAGGTCGGGCATATAAATATCTATCAAACCTTCCAGTTCTCTTAAAGTATCGACTTTGTCATATCCGCTCGAATTGTATACGATTGGTATCGTCAAACCAAGACTTTTGGCTTCCACAATTGCTTTCGCCAACTGCGGAGCATAATGTGTTGGCGTAACAAAGTTAATATTGTGGCAACCAATTTCTTGCAATCTCAACATCACATCGACCAGTTCGGAAACAGAGTATATTCTGCCTTCACGGCAATGACTTATCGTATAGTTCTGGCAAAACACACATAGCAAGTTGCAACCAGAAAGGAAAATCGTCCCCGAGCCGAAATAGCCAACGAGTTCTGGTTCCTCGCCAAAATGAGGACCATAGGAAGCGACGACAAGTTCAGCAGTCATTCCGCAAGTGCCAGTTTCTCCTTCCAACCGATTAACATTGCACGAATGGGGGCAAATGTCACAATTTTTAAGCCTTTCGTAAAGTCTATCAATCGAATTCATTGAATAAAAACTTTATCCCAAACCACAAATTAATAACTATACATCAAAAATTCCAAAAATTTAAGATAGAAAAAATCAACGCAAGTAGTTGAAATTGCAAAGCAACGTTGTAACAATATTCCTGATCATTGTTCAAATGTAAAATAGATATATTTGTGGTAATTTCTGGCAAATTCAAAGAATTACTGATGACCATAATTTTAAGGTTGGTACCAAAAATCTTTTGGGAAGAATTATTCTCCAATTCCAAACGCACAACAAACTACTGTGGCGTATGCTTATGTGATTATATAATACATTGAGTTTCTATATATTTAGAAAAATTTTTTGTAATTTAATATTTTAAAAAATTTTACAAAGTTAGACTAAGTAAAATGAAAATTTGGAAACATCTCAATGAAATAAACTCCAACATCTGGTTGTTTCAAGAATTTTTTCTAAACCGAACACAAAAAGTTATTAATATCCAAAATACTTTTGAAACCAGAAAACTTGAAGGAAAACTATTTATCTAATGTAAATTAATTCTAAGGAGGGGTTATGAGTGTTTGGGCAATTAAAGGAAGGAAATATGGAGATTTAGAACAAATTTCTCTTGAGAAAAACATTGTGGCAATTGAATGGAATGAATTACCAGACCTATCCAAAATTTCAAAAAAAGAAGAACTTGACAATCTTTATTTAGAGAAATACCCAAATGTTAACAAAAAAGCATTACCGATTATTACTAGTCAAATTTGGAGATTTCTAAAAAGTAATGACAAAAGGGCGAACTTGGTGGTGCTACCAATTACAGAACACAATCTTTGGTTGTAATAGGCGAAAGTAATTTGGAGACTATGAATATAAAGTAATTACTCCAAATAATTAAACATATAAGACCAGTAAAATGGTTGAAAACTATTCCAAGATCAAGTATTGACCAAAATATTTTAAATACTTTGTCCACACTATTAAATGTTTTCAAACTCGAAAAAAATAATGCAGAAAACTACTTCAAAGAACTTTTGAAAGGAGAGATATTACCAAATCATGCTGAAAAATCGCAAAAAATTGAGGAAGAGAGAATTAATATCGAGGAAATTGCCAAGGACCAAATCATAAAGTATGTAGAAAGCAAATTCAAAGGGCACAATTTAACCCGATTGATTCAAGAGATCCTTAACGCTCGTGGCTATATTACTTGGATGTCACCACCGGGACCAGACGGTGGTGTGGATATTCTTGCTGCACCCGGTCCTTTGGGATTTGATAGACCCCGTATTTGTGTTCAAGTTAAATCCTGGACCTCACCGGTTGGAGTTAATGTTGTACATGAACTAATGGGCGTAATGAAAAAGACCGGAGCCGACCAAGGTCTTCTGGTTGCGTGGGGAGGTTTGACAGTTCCGGCTAAAAACGAAGCCAAGTCGCAGTTTTTTACCATCAGAGTGTGGGACCAAGGGGATATAATAGAAGAAATTTTCAAGAATTACGATAAATTTTCTGAGGATTTGCAAGCAGAATTACCTCTGAAAAGAATCTGGACACTTGTTAATGAAGAAGAGTAATTTAAAAACCCGGTAAAAATTTTACAAGATTTCAAAAGTTTGATAAAATTTGCAAATAGTAAGAGGAAATTTCTATGAAATTTTGGGGAGTTCTTTTACTAATATTTATAACTATAAATAATTTTAATGCAAAAGCAAACGGAGGTTCAAATAGAAACCCAATTAATTACAAGCCTATCTCCTTGTACCTCGAAATAGTCGGACAAGGTTTGGGACTTTCTGTCAACTGGGATTATAGATTCGATCCGCATTTTGCAATCAGAGGTGGATTTTCTTTTTTGTTATTTGGTTATGGCCTTCCTATTTCGATTTACTATTTAACTGACCCAACCTCGTCCCATCACCTCGAACTTGGCGCTGGTGTCACCTTTGGCAAGTTTGCAAATATTTTTTCTGGTTCATACATCTCTTTTATAATTCCAAGTGCTTCTATTGGTTATCGGTATCAGCCAAGAAAAGGTGGCTTACTTTTTAGAATAACATTAACACCTCTATTTATATTTGAAAAATACGAAGAAGTATCACGTGAAACAGGGGATTACATCTACCATTATCGTCTTAAAATTCTACCTTGGGGCGGAGTTTCTCTTGGTATAAGTTTTTAAAGCAACAAAATTCAACTCAAAAATTTACTCAAAAACCATAACTAGAAAATATAGTTATAATTAATATCAAGCCAAAGACAACATTTAGGTAAATCATTGGTGGTATTAAGAATCGCCAAAGTTACAATACCGTTAAAATTTTAATGATTAGTAAATAACGATAATTTTTCTTAATTTTGTGATTTGTAATAATTTAGGTGGAAATATGGTGTTGGTTGAATTTGCAATGTTCCCAACGGACAAAGGGGAAAGCGTAAGCCAATATGTATCACAAATCATCGACCATATCGATAAAAGCGGACTTAACTATCGATTAACACCAATGGGGACTATACTCGAAGGAAGTTGGGACGAAGTCATCAAAGTCATAACCGAATGTTTCAAGATTTTGGAACCGCAAGCAAATCGAATTTATTCAGTAATAAAAGTCGATTATCGACGTGGGGAAGAAAGCCGTATGACTTCAAAAGTCGAAAAAGTGAAGACATTGTTACAAAGAGATATCAAAACTTAATTAAATACAAAATAAAATTTATTTTAAATCGAGTATAATTTTTTAAAGATTTGTTGAAGAAAGCAATTTTTAGGTAATTTTGATTTTGGATAGGGGTAAAGTAATTTTATAGGATTTTTGGTTACACATTATTTAGAGGTTACGAAATGGCAGGAAGAAGTTTAAACAAAGCACAATTAATCGGGAACGTTGGCAAAGACCCCGAATTGCGAAAGACACCACAAGGGAACAGCGTATGCACATTGCGAGTAGCAACGACGGAGTTCTACCGTGGGAAAAATGGCGAGCGACGTGAAATCACAGATTGGCACAGCGTTGTACTATGGGACCGACTTGCTGAAATTGCCGTGCAGAAGATTAAGAAAAGCGACAAAATCTATGTCGAAGGCAAATTACGAACCCGTTCATTTGAAAAGGATGGAGTGACCAAATTCGTCACAGAAATTATTGCACAGAACATTATCATTCTCAGCCGAAAACAACCACGTGGCGAAGAAGGACAACCCCAACAATCCGACGACACCTTCACAATCAACTATCCAAGCGACTACAACCCAGAAGGCTCTGGTAGTTTATAAAATTTATCTGTCCCGAGAGTAAACCTCTCGGGGCAGAATTACTTTAATCAACGAGGTGCTTATGCCTTTTACAATGAACAAAGTTATTATTATCGGGCGACTGGGAGCCGACCCAGAATTTAGAACTTCACCCCAAGGACTTAACATCTGTCGCTTCCGAGTTGCAACAAACGAGCGCTATCGCGACCGTGCCTCTGGAGAATGGAAAGAAGAAACTGATTGGCACAATGTTGTAGTATTTGGACCCCTTGCAGAAACTGCGAACAAACTTTTGCGTAAAGGGAGCCGAGTTTGCGTCGAGGGTCGCAATAAAACCCGACAATACGAAAAAAATGGCGTAACGATGTATGTAACCGAGGTTATAGCCCGCTCGCTTGTATTCCTCGAATCACGCGGTGAAAGAGAAGTTGTCGAAACTACTGGCTACGATAACGAATTCGCAGACCCAACATCGTTCTACATCAATGATATTCAAAACGAAACCTTTTCGCAAGTCGAGGGTGAAGTTCCCGAAGAGGAAGACGACCTACCTTTCTAAAATGAGACCAAAACTTGTTCTTTTCGACATCGATGGAACCATCCTTAAAGTATCGGATGGCTTATCAAAAAATATTTTCCAAAAAGTGTTCTGCAATTTGTTCAATTTAGAACAAACAGCCACCAACATTGATTTCGATTTCTCTGGGTTGACAGACCTGGAAATACTTTATAAACTTTCTAAAATATATGAAATAGACTTTCAAAAAGTTGAATCAAACATCGAAATCATTTGGAAAAGGATATACAGTGAATTCGAAACGAGGTGCAAAAAAGAAGATATACACGTTTACGACAATGTTAAAGAATTTATTACTGAACTCGATAGTAAAGCCAATGTAACGATTGGTCTTTTAACTGGTAATTTCAAGGAATGTGCATATCTTAAACTTGGATTGGTTGGGTTGGACAAATTCTTTGCCTTCGGTGCATTTGGCAACGAGAGTATCGAGCGAAGCAATTTGCCTCCCCTTGCAATCGAAAGAGCCAACCGCTTCGTCGGGAAAGATATTTTCACCAATGATAATACTTATATAATTGGCGATTCAGTGCTCGACATTATTGCTGCACGAAAAAATAATATCAAAGTCATTTCCGTTGCAACTGGAAGAACAGAATACGAGGAACTTGTAAAAATGGAACCAGATTTGGCTATTCATAACTTTTCAGAAAAAGATAGGATCAACACTTTTCTTGGGCTATGAAGAAAGGAATAATAATTGCAATCGATGGTCCCGCTGGTTCGGGCAAAAGCACAACTGCTAAATTGCTTGCACAAAAATTAAGATACAAATATATCGATACCGGGGCAATGTATCGAGCGGTAACACTTTTCTGGCTGCGAAAGAATTTACCTTTGGAAGAGAAGGCTGTTTGCCAGATTTTACCCGAAATTTCAATTGATTTGCAATATAACAACAATGGATTGAGAATATTTCTAAACGGCGAAGATGTATCCGAAGCAATTCGGTTGCCCGAGGTAACAAACTTCGTCAGCCCAATCAGTACATTCAAATGCGTTCGTGAATTTTTAGTCGAGCAACAGAGAACAATTGGAGCAAATGGAGCAGTTGTGATGGATGGACGCGACATCGGGACTGTCGTATTCCCAAAAGCAGAATTAAAAATCTACCTGGTGGCAAGCGTCGAAGAGAGAGTGCGAAGGAGACTTTTGGAGTTGAAGCAAAAGGGAGTTGCCATTTCCCCAGAAGAAGTTCGAATGCAAATAATCGAGCGGGACAGAATTGATTCCACACGCCAACACAGCCCTTTGCAGAAAGCATTGGATGCTATTGAAATAGACACAACAAATCTAACAATTGAAGAACAAGTTGAAAAAATATATCATCTTGCAATAGAAAAGATAAATAATCAAAAAAGTTAATCGTCACTAAAATTTAAATTTGTTAACAATAATTGAGAAAAATGAAAGTTACAATAGATGAACATTCTGGTTTCTGCTGGGGTGTTGTTCGGACAGTTGAAATAGCCGAACAGACTCTGGAAGAAGCCAAGGATAAAGAAATTTACATTCTCGGGCAAATAATTCACAATCCCAAAGAAGTTCAACGGCTTGAACAGAAAGGGCTAAAAACGATTAGCCACAATGAACTGCAAACTCTCAAAGGGAAAAACGCAAAGGTCTTAATCCGAGCCCACGGGGAGCCACCTTCGACCTATCGCCTGGCTAACGAGTTGGGAATCGAACTAGTCGATGCAACTTGCCCACTTGTAACAGCCCTGCAAAACCGAGTTAGGAAATTTTACCTCGAAGGCTACCAAATTGTAATTTTCGGGAAACAACAACATCCCGAGGTTATTGGATTGCGTGGAGTTTGCAACGACGAATGCATAGTTATCCAATCGGAACAAGAGGCACTTGAAAAAGTTGACTTTTCAAAGAAGACATTGTTCCTTTCGCAAACTACAATGGACAAGCATTTATTCCACAAAATTCGGCAGTTGCTTGAAGCGAAAGTAAAGGAATTACATTCCTATGATAACTACCGAGAACAACTTGTTGTCAAAGACACACTTTGTAGAGCAGTTACTGGAAGAGAAGAGCATTTAAGGAAATTTGCCCAAGAGAACGATGTTGTGATATTCGTTGCTGGAAAAAATTCATCTAACGGCAAAAGCCTTTTCAAAATATGTTCGGAAACAAACCCAAATACATATTTTATAGAAGAAATAGAAGAATTGGATTCGAATTGGTTCGCCAATGCCCAAACTGTTGGCATTACTGGAGCAACCAGTACCCCGCGATGGTATATGGAGCAGGTGAAGGAAACAATCGAAAAGTTGTGCCACCAATAATAATGAATTAGTTTCAAACATAAGAAACCCCTCCACCAGAGGGTTTTTTTTACTATTGAAGTTCCGATTTAGATTTAACACAGCATATAAAAAGAAGGCTGTCCCAAATAGTGGGACAGCCTTTTTACGAGTTTTTACTGTTTATCGAACGAGGGTCATCACTCCTGTTAAAGTATTGCCGTTGGCTGTAAGTCTGTAGATATAGTTTCCGCTTGGGACAATCAAACCATTGTTATCGGTTCCATCCCAAACGATTGTGTTGTATTCGCCAGCAGGCAATACATCGTCGACAAGAGTTCTGACAACCTTACCATAGACGTCGAGTACTTCGAGTTTAACCTTGCTTTCGTAAGGCAACACAAACGGAATAGTGGTGCTTACGGTGAATGGGTTCGGAGCATTTTGTAGCAGTTCGAGTTCGCCTACACCCTCGTACTTAATTGTAATAATCTGGGAGTAGGTTACATTCGAGCCACTACCATCGTTGTCGACTTGACGCAAGCGATATTGATAGACAGTGTTGGGAACAACGTCTCGGTCGAAGAATGTGTATCGATTTGGTGAAGTAGAGTAGCCAGCACCTTTAACAAAGCCGATATCTTTGAACGGTGTGTTGTTATCAGTTCCTACACGGCGTTCAACATAGAAGCCGTAGTTATTAATTTCGGATGATGTCTCCCAGAACAAGTCGATACCAGCATCGCGTGCACGGCCATCGAATGTAAGTAATTCAACTGGGTCGTGTTCGCCTGGCAAAGTCAAATACCATCTTCGACCAAAGTATGGACGAATTAATGGCACCCAGGTACCGCGGGAAAGTGTTGCTGTTTGATTATCAGCCGGAGAAATTCCGAAGTGATGCAAGTGGGCATATCCGGGGTTACCAATAGTTGGCATAAATTGCACCCAGTTACCACTTCCACGGGTATTTTCAAAGGCAAAGACGTTGTCGTTTACAAGGTTCAAAGTTGAACTCAACTTACGGAAGTCTTTTTCAATCATAAGATGATACCCAGAACCACCAACTGGACCACCGGAAGTAATTGGAGGTGGAATATAAATCGAGGTGATTCTCATACCCATACGATACTTAGAAGCGCCGAGTTCCATACCAGTTTCACCCAACTGAGCAATTGCCATCCAATAGGTACCCGATTGGAGAATGATTGGTTTTGTCAGTCTATATGTAAGATAACGGTTTACAGCAACCGAATCGCCTTCGAAGTCCCAGGCACGCAAAGTATACATAGTTGAGTTAGCAACTAATGAAGTTGGTTGGTCTTTACCCGTATAGATTGAAAATGCAAAGTAGTCTGGCGATTGGTTCTGCTCGCCGAAGAATGCTTGATAGCCGTAAATTGTATCTTGTTGTTGCAGAGTGAACCTCATAGCAATTTGACCAGAACCATTGCCACCTTCGTAACCGACTGCATATTGATAATTATAGGTAGAAGATGGTCCGTAAACAGAACCTGTTCCTCCATAAGCAAAACCGAACAAATTCAAACCGCGGCCAGGAATTCCTGCAAATTGTGCATCGGGCACATCATTACGTGGGTTGGTAGGTTGATCATAGGCAAAATATTCTCCAAATCGCAATGTTACGTCAATGTAATTCGTATCATTAAGAGGTTCAAGGTCACCACCAGGAACAGTCAACCAAGCATAAATTCTATATTGACCTGGTCCATACAAACGAGCATTGAAGTCAGGCATTGACAATTCGTGCGTAGTTGACGGATTCATACCCGGCATTTGCTCGGTTCGTTTGTAAACAGCAAGTTGTTCACCAGGTCTGTAAATCATCACGGTTACAAGGAAGGAAGGAGCGCCCACACTTGTATTGTTACTCAATTTGACACGAATTGGAACCTTTATTGCTTGTGAGGCTGGCACAACTGTATAAGGCCAAATAATTTTCACAGAGGTAACTTCGATATCAGTTATTTCGCTTGGGAATAGCAACTTCACATTGTCAACATAGCAAACATCATCATCATCGGGTATACAAGTTATACACTTCTTATTGTTTCGCGCATACATCTTAATTCTAAATCTGAAATTCTTTGCTCCTTCATTCTTATAATAAATCACAGTATCGGGAATCGTAACAAAGGCTTTTACATAATCGAAATCGATACCATCATCGAATAATCTTGGTCGCAAACCACTAAGATTTGGTGCAGAGGGTAGAGAAAGTGCCGAGTCTTTGTCGGTTTCAAGATAACCGACGAGATAACCACCAGCACCATAGAGTGAATATGCTGGCATATCTGTAACTGGCTTTGCACCACCGCGTCGAGGATGGTTTCTCCATCGTTTTTCGTCTATATTACAAATATTTGTAATACCATCATCGCTTGGAAGAGCCCATTCAATTGCAATCTCATCTGGCGGGTTTGCTGCGGAACCACCATACTGAGTCCAAACAGAGAATACATCACCATTAATCACTGTACGTGGTTCCATTCCGATTAATTGATTATCGGACCAGCCACGATCCCAACTATCTTGTTTAGTTGCTCTTTGGAATCCGACAGAGATAACAGCACCTTTCCGACCTCGAATATCAATTGGGAAGGAACGCAATTCATCACCACCGGGAGATGTTGCCGGCTCTTGCCTTTCGAGTGTCAATCGATTCATTCGAATTACTGGTGAACGAAGTTTGAAGGCTTTGTAGTCAGGAGTTGTGAAGTTAAAGTCGGGATTATTTGTTGCAGAATATTCACCTCTTGGCGGTAACGGATAGTAGGACACCTCATCACCGCTTGCAACTTCTGCATCAATGTTAACCCATTTCAAAGTACTTGGCATTGGAGTTCGTTCAGCAATATGGAACGAGGTTACGTCATCGCTGAAGTCCTCGAGTCGTTTCATTACAAACAAACGGACACTACCGGTATCGTCAAATGGCCAAGAATCACCCCATCCCTCTTGAGTCTTCGGATTTCTTGGGTCAGCAATAACATAAGCACGCAAACGCCCAATTTGACTTGCAACAAACTCGTTGGGTTCAAAGGGCGGGAATTTCACCTGTACAAATCCATAAGGAGGAATTCCATTATAACGATTTGTTCCGGGGAATGGAAGAGGTGTTGTCACTAATTGATTATTTTGAATTGCAACAGAAACATATTCAACTTTAACAAATGGATCGCCAACACAATTTTCAAGTAATGTATCGAGCCAACCAAGAGCCAAGCAGTTACTATCGATAGGTACCAAGGTGTTATAAACTTTTCTTTCGCTTGCGAGGTTAATTATTTGGAAACGAGCGAAGAAATTAAATTGTTGGGGTTGATAGTTAACTCCATTTGGTCCTTGGATATTGTTTGAAAGGTTCTGCAAAATAGCAACTGGTTGAATAGCACCGATTCTCTCGTCGCCAGCAAGCAATTCGTAGTTGTTAACTTTATTTGCGGGAACTTTTTCAGTGAATTCAAGATCAGCATTTGCTTGTGGTTTTCGAATGCGGTACTCAATCGCAACAACTCGGCAAGTGTTCTTCCATTGTTTAAACTTTATTGCAAGTCCGTTCTTGGGATATTGAACATTTGGATCAGTCATTCTATGGAAATAATGGGTATATTGCTGATACTCGCCTGCCCAAGGATAAGTTGGACCGCCGGCTTGTCCATAATTGACGTGTCGAGCGAAACCAGTTACACCAACGGTGGTATTATATCGGAATACCATATATGAAGGAACTGCACGCCCACTTACTACAGCAACACCATCGAAACGTTCATAAATAATTGTTATACTACTGTCTCTCTTATCAAGAATAACTTGAGCGTTGGCAGAAACATAGTTTTGTTCACCAAAGCGGCCGTCGGTGGGTGCTGTAAATGTTCCATAAGGAGTATTCATTGTGCCTTTGGGTGCAGCATTGACAAAGTATATGATAAGTCTATCGGCAGTTGCTGTTCTCTTGAAATATACTTTCCCATAATCCTCCGGCATTACAATGACTTTATTGAATTGGGATAGGTGCAAGTCGCCCCAGAAAGGTGCAATCAATGCAGCACGGTACCCAGCAATGAATCCTGGGGCTGCCGGACCGCCCAATG
>VSSL01000482.1_pt1 | contig 11881 bp, 11 predicted proteins | sample 4557531 | NCBI WGS metagenome assembly VSSL01 (sample SAMN10986726, study PRJNA523729) | hot springs metagenome | isolation source: hot springs | place: India:Timba, Gujarat | collected 2018-05-31 | reverse complement strand
CCCCCCTCCTCCCGTTTTCCTTCGGGCAACATCCCCGGGCCGTTCTCAGCGCTTTGTCGATTCCACCATATGCCATGGGGCCGGAAGGGGCAAGATCGTTCATGGACACCCGGCGTTCAGGCCTCCACTTCCAGCACATAGCCTACAGGGGCGAAGGCGAAACGAGGCCCGAATTCGGCGGACAACCTGGCGATGGGCTCCTGCCCGGTGCAATGGCTCACGGCAAGGATCTGCACATCGAACCTCTTAAGGGCTTCGATGGTCTTGTCCAGTTGCGCCGCTGGGGAAAAACCCAGGTGCGTTCCACCGAGTACGGCGTAAACGCGGTTCTCCCCGGATCGGCTCGTGAGATGATCCAGGATGTTGATCAACCCCGCATGGGCGCATCCTAAGAGGACGACAAGACCCTTGGCGGTCTTGATGGCCAGGGAGTAGTCATCGCGGAAAGGATCCGGGGCCCAATCCCCGTTGGAGCGAATAACAAATTTGGGGTCCCCTGTCTCGAAGTCCGTGCGCCGAGGCACCTCGCCGGAAAGGAACACGTTAGGGGCGATTTCCGCAAAACTTTCCAGCCATTGGAACTGGGCGCCCCGTGTGACCAAATAGGCATCCTTCCACGGCATGCCGATGGACACGGGCCTTTCCACAGGGCCGACGAGCATGTAGCGGAACCGTTCCAGAAGGACGTCCGGATGGGCCGCTACCGGGCACGGGCCGCGGACGCCGAGAAAGGCCAGCATGCCGCCGGTGTGGTCGAAATGGCCGTGGCTGAGCACGAGCTTATCCACCTTGGAAAGATCTTTTTTCAGACGAAGCGCGTTTTGAATCAGGCCGAATCCCTGGCCCGTATCGAAAAGGAGCACCGCCTCGGGGGTTTCCACATAAGCGGCGAAACCGTGTTCTCCGATAAGTCCCGGGACCGGCACGGTATTTTCACACAGAACGGTGATCCTGTACCCCATGGCTCACTCCTTTCTTCCTTGAAAGAACATGTCGGCGGGTAACATTGTCGATGGAGAGAGTCTAACCGAAATGGATGAGGCGGCATAGAGCCCATGCCGCCTCATTGGTTTGTCGCCGGCCTCGAAGGGATTACTTTCTCAGCATGCGCCGCAGCAGCTTTCCGGTGGGCGTTCTCGGCAGCGAATCCACGTATTCCACCAAGCGCGGCAGCTTGTAAACGGCGATGTGTTGCTTGAGGAATTCCTTCAGTTCTTCAAAGAAAGCGTCCCCGCCTTCGTAGCCGGGTTTGAGCACGATGAACGCCTTGGTCACCTGACCTTTTTCCGGATCGGGCACCCCGATCACCCCCACATCCGCCACGGCGGGATGCTTCAGGATCGCCTCTTCCACTTCCGCAGGCCCGATGCGGTAACCGGAGCTCTTGATCATGTCGTCTTCGCGGGACACGAAGAAGATGTTGCCGTCCTCGCGCATATAGACCGCGTCGCCCATCTGGTTCCAGCCGTTCTTAACGCCCTTCTGCTGGGACTTGAGCAAACGCTCTCCATCCACATAAGGCTTCCAGTACAGGGTGCCCGAAGGTCCCTTGATGATCATGCTGCCCACTTCGTTGGGCTTGCAGTCGTTCCATTCGGCGTCCACGACACGCACCAGCACGCCTGGCAGGGCCTTGCCGATGGAATTGGGCACGGGTTCAGGGTTGAGGGTGTTGGAAGTCAGAAGGTGGAGCATTTCGGTGCCGCCCAAGCCTTCCCAGATGGGCTGGCCGGTGAGTTTCATCCAGCCTTCCAGGGTTTCGGCGCCCAGAGCGTCGCCGCCGGAGGTGCATAGACGAACGCTGCTGAAATCGTATTTCTTGAAGTCGGGGAACTTCATCAAGGCGCGGTAGGCCGTGGGAAGACCCGTGAGCACCGTGATCTTGTGCTTTTCGATGAGTTCCATCATGTCGGCCGGAGCGAACTTGGGCAGCAGGGAGATTCCCGCACCGCCCTCGAACGGGATCAAGGTGAAGGTACCGAAGCCGGCCGCAAAGGAGACCGGGGCGGCACCGCCTAAGATGTCGCCCGGTTTCAAGTTGTAGACGTATTTGTTGACCAACCTGGATTCGATGATCACCGGGCGGACGAAATGGACGCAGCCCTTGGGCATGCCCGTGGTCCCCGACGTGTACAGGATGACCCCGATGTCGTCGGCCTTGAGCATCGTGGCTTTCAGGTCGGGGGAGCCCTGCTGAAGCATTTCCTCATAAACCAAGTGCCCCTGGGCTTTCACCTCGTCGGGATTGCCGCCAATGACAATGACCTTGGTGCCGTATTCGAAGTCTTGTTTCGCTTCTTCCACCGGGCCCATGAGCGGGGCATTGACTACGAAGAATTTCATTTCGGCATTGTTGACGACGAAGGCCACTTCTTCCTTCGACCACAGGGGTGAGGTAGGAATCGGGATGGCCCCGATCTTTTCGATAGCAAAGATGGTGACGAGCGCTTGCGGGGAATTAACCAAACGGATGCCGATGCGGTCTTGCGGTTCCACGCCGGCGGCCTTGAGGGCGTTCCCGAACTTGTTGACCATCTGCTGCAGCTGGGCGTAGGTAAACTGCTTGTCCATAAACTTGATGGCAATATTGTCTCCCCGCCCTTCACGCACATGCCTGTCCAGCAAATAGTCGGCAAGGTTCAGTTCCATAGGGGTGTCGGCGAATTCGTCCGGCACGATGTATTCAGGCCACATTTCTTTTGGGGGGAGATAATTTTCCGGTATTTTCGCCATGCTCTTTCCTCCTTGACCTGCACGTTGGACATGGATGCCGATGCGGAACCTCCGCGCGGCATCGAATCGGACTCACTGGGGCGTGGATTCCTCCTGCGCATCACCTCCTTTTGCGAACCGATCGCCTTATCGGGGATGGTCAAAGATGCGTCCGCCGCTGGGTCCGCGCGGCGACAACTTTGCGGATCGTAACCGTCGGGAAAGCGGTAAAGCCCGTGGCATGGGAAGCGCATGGGAAGGGAAAGATGAGGACGAAGAGGAAGTGGGCTCGGGAGATTGTCCGTCGCAAAAGGCGGCTCAAGACTTATCAGTGGTGCATCGCATCGTGGGCCTTACCGTTATTTAGGCTTCTGCAGAAACGACCTCGATGCCCTCCTCCTTCAAGGATCCGATGATGGGGTCCATGGGACATTTTTTGATCCGAAAGGAATACACCGCTTCGTCGGCGACCGTGGGTTGCACGTAGCAGACGCTGATGATTTCGGCGCCCTTGTCCTGCAACAGCCGTGTGACGCCGTCCAGACTCTGTTTGGGGCCGACAAGCTTTACGTCCAGCCGGCTGGAACTCTGCATCACGCCCAGCATGGAAATAAAAGCGGAGAGAATGTCGACCACGGTGATCACGCCCACAAGCTTTTGGCCCTCCACGACGGGAAGCCCGCCGATGCGGTTTTCCAAAGTCCGTTGGGCCGCCGTCTCCAAGGAATCGTCGGGGCCCACCGTAATCGGACGCCGCACCATGACGTCCTCAACGGAAAGCTCTTCCAGCATGGAGGCGATGAGCACACTGCGCAGATCCGCGTCCGTCACCCAACCCACCAAAGTGCCGTCTTCCTGCACAACCGGAAGATGGCGGATGGAATGGCGCTTCATGAGCTTCAAGGCGTCCTGAACGGATGCCTCCTTCGTGGTGGTCACCACATCCGTGCTCATCCAGTGGCGAACGATCATTCCAGGATCCCGCCGGTCGACGTGATGAGATTAGCTGATCGGTGCATTGTACGCTGCGGAGGTGGGCGTACCCCAAGCCGGGCCCCCTTCGGGTAAAAGCCTAAGAAAAGTGCTTCACGATTGCAAGAGAAAAATCGTACATGCTCCCGGGCGTCGTTCCGTGGCCCTGCGTTGACTTGAAGTGTCCTTCCGCTATACTGCATAGACGCCGCGTTATGAAAGAAGCGGCAATCGGGACGGTTCTTTCGCCAACCGCAGGAAGAAAGGACGAGGGCTTTGAGAGACCCCAAGTACATTTTTATCACCGGAGGGGTTCTATCTTCCTTGGGCAAAGGGCTTGCGGCTGCCTCCATCGGGGCGCTGATGGAAAGCCGTGGGCTTCGGGTCACCCTCCAGAAGCTGGATCCTTACATCAACGTGGATCCGGGCACCATGAATCCCTTTCAGCATGGCGAAGTGTACGTGACGGACGACGGGGCGGAAACAGACCTGGATCTGGGCCACTACGAACGGTTCACCCACGCGCGCATGAGCAAGCGTAACAACTACACCTCAGGAAGCATTTATTACAGCGTCATCACCAAAGAACGCCGGGGGGACTATTTGGGAGGGACGGTCCAGGTCATTCCCCATGTGACCGATGAAATCAAGGCATGTATCCGACAGGTGGCCGACGGCGTGGACCTGGTGATCGTGGAAATCGGCGGTACCGTCGGGGACATCGAAAGCCTGCCGTTCCTGGAAGCCATTCGCCAATTTCGCATCGACGTGGGTCGGGAAAACGCCCTTTATATCCATGTGACGCTGGTGCCCTACGTCAAGGCGGCGGGGGAAGTGAAAACCAAGCCTACCCAGCACAGCGTCAAAGAGCTGCGGGGGATCGGAATCCAGCCGGATATCCTGTTGTGCCGAACCGAGTTTCCTTTATCCAAGGAAATCAAAGCGAAGATCGGTCATTTCTGCAACGTGGAGCCCGATGCTGTCATTACGGCCAAGGATGTGGAATGCATCTACGAGGTGCCGTTGTGTTTCCACGAAGAAGGACTGGATGAAAAGATTCTGAAAAAGCTGAACATCTGGACCCGAGCCCCGCAGCTGGACGACTGGAGGGAGCTCATTCGGCGAATGAAGAATCCGTCCCGGGAGGTGACCATCGCCGTGGTGGGCAAGTATATCGACCTTCGGGAGTCCTACAAGAGCCTGAACGAGGCTTTGGCGCACGGTGGGGCGGCCAACGACGCCCGCGTGAAACTGGATTACATCGATTCCGAAAACGTAGAACGATCCGGCGGGGAAACCTTACTCCATCAGGCCGACGGCATCCTGGTGCCCGGAGGGTTCGGCTCTAGGGGCATCGAGGGGAAAATCAAGGCCATCCGGTACGCCAGGGAGCACAAAGTGCCTTTTTTCGGCATTTGCCTCGGCATGCAGATGGCTGTGGTGGAATTCGCCCGGAATGTGGCCGGGTTGGAAGGGGCGCATAGCATGGAGATCGACAAGCATACGCCCCACCCCGTGATCTTTCTCATGCGCGAATGGTTCGATTACAAGAACAATCGCTTGGTGCAGCGGGACGAAGGCTCCGATTTGGGCGGCACCATGCGCCTCGGGGCCTACCCGTGCCTCTTGGAACCGGACAGCTTCGCTTACGAGGCCTACCAAAAGGTGGAAATTTCCGAACGGCACCGGCACCGCTATGAGTTCAACAATGAGTATCGGGAAATTTTAGGCAACGCCGGGATGCGCTTCACCGGCCTGTCACCGGATCGGAACCTCGTGGAAATCGTCGAACTGCCCGGCCATCCGTGGTTTTTGGGCTGTCAGTTTCATCCCGAATTCAAATCTCGGCCCATGGATCCTCACCCGCTCTTCAAAGCCTTTGTGAAAAAAGCCCTGGAGTTTTCCGAAATAAGATGCCGGACGGAAACCATTCCTCCTTCGGATGCTGCCCGGGCGATGCACGAAGGAGGGTGAGTCCACGTGAGCAACGCGCCTTGTCCCATTTGGATTCATGGTCTTCCTTTCGGCAAGGACCGCTTTTTCGTCATGGCGGGCCCCTGCGTTTTGGAAAGCGAGGGGTTGGCCCTGCGTGTGGCGTCGACTTTGGCCCAAATCTGTCGGGACCTGGATATCCCTTACATTTTCAAGAGTTCCTACGATAAGGCCAATCGGACATCCATCGATTCTTACCGAGGCCCCGGCATGACGGAAGGGCTGAGAATTCTGGAGCGGGTTCGCGCAGAGGTCGGAGTGCCGGTGATCACCGACGTCCATTCGGTGCAAGAGACGGCGCCGGTGGCACGGGTGGCGGATGTGCTCCAGATTCCGGCTTTTCTCGCCCGGCAGACCGATCTGGTGGTGGCTGCCGCCAGGACCGGAAAACCCATCAATCTGAAGAAGGCCCAGTTTCTCGCCCCGTGGGACATGTTCCAGGTGGTCCGGAAAGCGGAAAGCGCCGGGAACCGGAGAATTTTCATTACGGAACGGGGCACCTGCTTCGGGTACAATGCCCTGGTGGTGGACATGCGCTCGGTGACCCTGCTGAGCCATTCCCCTTACCCCTTGGTCTTCGATGCGACGCACAGCGTCCAGATTCCCGGCGGGCTGGGCACGGCCTCGGGAGGGGAGCGGCGGTTTGTGGAAAGCCTGGCGCGAGCGGCCGTAGCGGCCGGCGCGGACGGGATTTTCATGGAAGTCCACGAAGATCCGGACAAGGCTCTGTGTGACGGTCCCAATTCCCTGCCTCTGCGCGAGGCCTTCGCCGTCCTGAGTGCACTCAAAGACCTTTATGAAACCACGCGAAAGCATCCCTTTCGGCTGCAAAACACCCCGCCCTCCCCTTTCGGGACATAACGGGTTTCCTCTCTGTCCGACGGAGCTCGGGCAACGCGGACTTGACCCGGCACCGTGCGGGAGAACATGAAATGAACGCCACCATCTTCCGAGGGTTCCCGATGACGAATGAAACCGGCGCGGTTCCCGTAGACGAGGCCGTCAAGGAGCGCATTCTTTCCGTGCGGCTCGTGATCTTCGACGTGGACGGTGTGCTCACCGACGGGGGCATCACGATCCACGACGACGGGTCCGAATCCAAGACCTTCGATGTGAAGGACGGCCACGGGATCAAGCTGCTCCAACGCTCCGGCCTGCAGGTCGCCTTGATCTCCGGACGGTTTTGCGCTTCCGTGGAACATCGGGCCAAGGGTTTGGGCATTGAGCACGTGTACCAGGGAATCCACCGCAAGGTGGAAGCGTATGAAAAAATTAAGGCGTCCACGGGCCTGGAAGACCGGCACATGGCCTATGTGGGCGATGACCTCATCGACATTCCGGTCATGCGCCGTGTGGGCTTCGCTGTGTGTGTCCGGGACGCCGTCGAGCACGTGAAGCCTTTCGCCCATTATGTGACCAAGCGTCCCGGGGGCAGGGGAGCGGCCCGGGAAATCTGCGAGCTGATCCTGCAGGTGCAAGGCCTGTGGGAAGGCGTCACCGCGCGATATTTCCACGAAGACCTAGCCTGAGCCGCTCCAGCAGAAATCGTCTGTACGTGGTTTCACCCGTGGGAATGCCGAGGAAATCGTGGGCCCAGCGGGGATGGCGGGCGAAAAGGGCGACGAAAAATCCGGGGAAACGATAAACCCACCGGGCAAAAAAAGCGGCGTATTGCAGGTTGTCCCCCAACACCTTCAAGCATCGAGATCGATAAGCCCGGTGGAGAGGGGCCCGGAGAACACGCCGGCAGGCGTCAGCGACGCTATCCGCAGCCAGTTGGCCTGAGCGGATGGCGTAGAAAATTCCCTCCCCGGAAAAGGCTTCCCCGAAACCGCCGGCGTCCCCGGCATAGAGGATGCGCGGCGAGCCCAAAACGGGTGCAATACCTCGGCACGGGATAGGGCCGCCGCTGTAGCGGCCTTCTTCGGGCCCCCCAAGCCTGGTGAGGAATTCGGTGAAGGCTTTCCCGGTCTGCGTCCGGCCTCGGTGGAGCCCTCCGACTCCGATGGAAAAGGCCCCGCGGAGGGGGAAGGCCCAGCCGTACCCGTTCGGGTAAGCGTCAAAGAAAAATTCCAGCAGGCCTTCGTGTCGTCGGGAGCGAAGCCATGCCGCCGAGGCGTCGAAGCGCCGCGTGACAGCCTTCCATCGAGGGCCTTCGGTTCCCGGACCGGGGCGGCGACGGTTGAGAACCCCGGTGGCTCCATGAGCGAGGATCACGTATCGGCTCTGATACACGCCGGCGGAGGTTTCCACCGTGACGTGGGACTCGGTCTCTTCAAGGTGCAGGACCTTCTCCTCCGTGCGGACGTCGACGCCGGATTCCCGAGCCTTTTCCATGAGCACATGATCAAAGGTTTCACGGCGGACCATCACGGCGATGGGGACGGATCGGCGGGCTTCCATCACCCGATGGGCGTAAACGGCCCGGATGCCGTACACCAGCCCCTCCCGGACTGTTTCGGGCAGAGGAAAGCCCAGGGCGTGAACGCCGTTCATGGATAAAGCACCGCCGCACGGCTTGTGCCGAGGAAAGCGCTCCTTTTCGAAACAAAGGGTCTGCAATCCGCGTTGTGCCGCCCTTCGGGCCGCGCTAGCGCCCGCAGGGCCGGCTCCCACAACGATGCAGTCCATCATCGCCTTCGACCTTAGCTCATGGCCATGAAAGATCCGCACGTTTTCCTTGACCTGCATCGCTGACTCCTAAAGGCAAAAAGCGGACCTGTCAATCCTTGGGGCATCGGGCATGATCCTTTACAGTGCGAAAGAGCGCGTGTTAAATACCCTTGGGATTTAATGGAAAGGCGAAAGGAGACGGGCACTCCATGAAAGGAAGCGGGAAGGTGGTCCCGTGGCTGTTCTTGGCGGCAGCCCTCGGGGTAGGCGTGGTTTTTTCCCACGCTTTCCTCAAAACAAAGAAGGAAAAGGTCGCAGACGGGGCGCCCTCTGCCTTAGCCGTCGATTCGGACATTCGTTTGACGGATATGGACTATACGGAAGTTCAAGAAGGCAGGCCCATGTGGCGCATTAAGGCCCATGAAGCGAAATACTACGAAGGGGAGCAAAAGACTCTCTTGACCCAGGTGAACCTCACGCTTTTCATGGAACGCGACCAAGAGGTGCATCTGTCAAGTGACTACGGTCTTCTCCATACGGGCCGGAAGGACATCGAACTGTGGGGCCGCGTGACGGCTCGAGTCCCGCAGGGCTACGAGGTCCAAGCCGACAAGGTCTACTACGAGCACGAGGCCCAGAAAATCCGTTCCGAATCCCCTGTCCGTCTCAGGGGACCTCAGGTGGATCTTCAGGGCAACCAATGGCATTATGATTTGTCAACTTCCGCGGTTTTCGTGGAAGGAGAGGTTCGGGCATTGGTGCGAGGGCTTTTCTCGATGCGGATGGGGAAATAATGGCTGGTGAAAAAAAGGCCTCGAAGGCCTATGGGGAGGGCGCTCGACGGGGAGCGCGCCGCCTTCTGGCGCTTTTGTCCCTCATGGCGTCGCTTGCCGCGGCCTCGGGGCTGCAGGCGCAAAGCCAAAGTGCCTCGCCGATACGTTCCGGGCATGATGTGGGAAAACCCATCAACATCGCCAGTGACCGCATGGTGGCGGATCAGAAAAGCCGAACGGTGGTCTTCGAAGGGCATGTCACGGTTCAGCAGGGTGCCATGACCATCACGGGGCAGAGGCTCACCGTGTACGGCGCCGAAAAGCCCCCAGGGGCGTCGAACACTTCGGGAGAAGTGACGGGAGAACAGATCGAGCGGATCGAAGTGGAAGGCAACGTGGTTATTTCCGAAGGGGACCGCGTGGCCACCTCCCAAAAGGCCGTGCTATACAACAGAGAGCAGAAGATCGTGCTCATGGGTTCTCCCGTGCTCGTTCAAGGGAAGGACAAGGTGCAAGGAGAGCTCATCACCCTGTACCTTGAAGAGCAGAGAAGCGTGGTGGAAGGTCGGGCCGGCAATCCCGTGCAGGCGGTTTTCCATCCTAAGGAAACGCCGCGGAAACCATGACGGCCTCAGGACGCGTACTGCGCACGGATGGTCTGCTCAAGCAATACGGCGGGCGGGTCGTCGTCGATCATGTGAGCTTGGAGCTGCATCAGGGAGAAGTGGTGGGGCTTCTCGGCCCCAACGGGGCGGGGAAATCGACCACCTTTTACAGCGTGATCGGCATTATCCGGCCCGACGCCGGGGCGGTCTACTTGGATGAGGATAACATCGTCGGTGACCCCATGTATCTTCGGGCTCGAAAGGGGATCACGTATCTTCCGCAGGAACCGTCCGTGTTTCGGAAACTGACCGTTGAAGAGAACCTCCTGGCCATTATGGAGACCCTGAAGATCGGCCGGGAAGAACGAAGGCAGCGGCTTCGAGAGTTGCTCCGAGACCTGCACATCGACCATTTGGCGCGGAGTCGAGCGGACAGATTGTCGGGGGGGGAGCGGCGTCGTTTGGAAATCAGCCGGGCTTTGGTCACGCAGCCCAGCTTTATTCTGTTGGATGAGCCCTTTGCGGGCATCGACCCGATCGCCGTTGTGGAGATCCAGGGCTTGATCCGTTCCTTGAGAGACCGGGGGATCGGCGTGTTGATTTCCGATCACAATGTCCGAGAGACGCTCAGAGTCTGCGACCGCGCTTACATCATGCACGAGGGGCGGATCCTGGAACAAGGACCACCGCAGGTGATCGCCCGGAGCGAACTGGCCCGTAGAACCTACCTCGGACAGGAATTTAGCCTTTAGGGACGGGAAGACTTTATGGCCTTGGAACTCAAGCAACACATGAAACTGACGCAGCAACTGATCATCACCCCGCAGTTGCAGCAAGCCATCAAACTCCTGCAGCTCTCCCGGTTGGAACTCCTGGAGACGATCCAGCAGGAGCTGGAGGTCAACCCGGTTCTGGAGGAAGCCGCGGAGGCGGTGGAAGACGTGGGGATCAAGGATGAAGCGGAACCGGAAGCGCCGAGGGTGGAGGAACGCTACGACGAAGTGGAGATTACGGAAAAGGTTCGGGACGACTTCGACTGGGAAAGCTTTTTGGAAGACTACAGCACGTACGCTCCCGTGACGAACGAGAGGGATCCCAATCAGGAGCAACCCTCCTTCGAGCAGCGCCTGACCTCCAAGCCGTCCCTGGAAGACCACCTGATGTGGCAGCTGTGCTTGTCGGATTTTACGGAACAGGAGCGGGAAATCGCCGTTCAGATTATCGGCAACCTCAGCTCCGACGGCTATCTGTTGGCCGGGGTGGACGAAATCGCCCAGCTGACGGGTGTTTCCGCCGACCTGGTGGAGCACGTTCTTAAGAAGGTCCAGGGTTTCGATCCCCCGGGGGTGGCCGCCCGCACCCTGCAAGAATGCCTCTTGATTCAAGCCCGCAACTTGGACATTCCCAACGGGCTGGTGGAAACCATCATCGAGCATTACCTCCCGTATCTGGAAAACAAAAATTATCAGGGACTGGTGAAGGTTCTTCGTCGGCCCAAGGAGGAGGTCCAGGCGGCCGTGGAGGTCATCCTGAGCTTGGATCCTAAGCCAGGGCGCGCCTACAGCGAAGAAGAGGTCCATTATGTCAGCCCGGATATATATGTGTTCAAGGTGGACGATGAGTTCGTGGTGGTGCTGAACGAAGACGGCATGCCCAAACTGAGGGTCAACCCGTATTACAAAGAAGCTTTACGCCGGGACTCGGCGGTGCCGGAAGAAGCCAAGGAATACATCCAAGGCAAGCTGCGCTCCGCGGCATGGCTTATTAAGAGTATTCATCAACGGCAACGTACCTTATACAAGGTGGCGCAGAGTATCGTCAACTTTCAGCGGGAGTTCTTCGAGAAAGGGATTGCGTACCTCAAACCCATGGTCCTGAGGGATGTGGCGGAAGATGTGGGCATGCACGAATCCACCATCAGTAGGGTTACGACCAATAAGTACATGCACACACCTCAGGGGATTTTTGAGTTGAAATATTTCTTTAACAGTTCCATAAACAGTGTTGTAGGCGAAGCTGTCGCTTCAGAAAGCGTCAAGGAACGCATTCGCCAGCTGATTCGGGAGGAAGATCCGGCCAACCCGTATAGTGATAAAGATTTGGTCGATCTCCTGCAAAAAGAAAACATCCGAATTGCACGCCGGACGGTCGCCAAGTATCGGGAGATGCTTGGCATTCTTCCTTCCCATAAGAGAAAGCGCGTGTTGTGGGGGG
>VSSL01000481.1_pt1 | contig 11886 bp, 10 predicted proteins | sample 4557531 | NCBI WGS metagenome assembly VSSL01 (sample SAMN10986726, study PRJNA523729) | hot springs metagenome | isolation source: hot springs | place: India:Timba, Gujarat | collected 2018-05-31 | reverse complement strand
TTTTTCGAACACTCAACCGTTTTACTGCCTTCTGTGGCACGAATCTTGCTATATATAGAGAATGGAAGACAATGCTGCTATCAGTGCCAGTATATCGCAGCAAGGAGTGGCACAGGGAGGGCCATGATGAGCAGAGGTACATTTACCCGGCACCTGGGGAATAGCCTTCATGATAATCAACCTGGTGCTGTTGGTAGCGCAGGTATACTGGATTTGGCGATATGGGACGAACCACTATCTGTGCATTGCCGCGGTCAGCAGCGACCTCAAGACGGCCCAGCTCCCCCTGAAGTTAGGCGCTGCTCCCAACTACCGTTTGCCCAATGGAGCAACCCCTTTGGCGTTAGCCAGCCATCCCCTAATGGTGAAAGTGCTGCTGTCTGCTGGTGCTGACCCTAACGCACGGGACTCCGGTGGTGCCACCCCACTGTTTACTGCGGTGGAGAGAGGGCACAAAGCGATAGCAAAGATTCTGATAGAGCACGGTGCGGATGTAAACCAGGCTACGGACAGCGGTGTCACAGCACTGATGATTGCCAGCCGCGATGGCCGGTTAGAGCTGGTGCAGTTGCTATTGTCTTATGGGGCAAACGCCCCCCTGCGAGACCAGCGCGGCTTCACTGCCCTCGACTTCGTGAGGGGAAAAGACGGCACGGTTTATCGTGCGATTGAGCAACTGCTGCAGAAGGCAGCAACCACGGAAAGGGGAACCCTGTCCCGGTTTGAGGGACAGTAGAAGAGGTTCGTCTTTCTGTCCTTTCCGTAAGATGTTCAGGGAGTGGGCAGCCCCGACGGCACCACTACCCAATTCGTGCACGATAGTGGTAGAATCGTGCTGGAGTTACAGGGTGGCAACGTCACCGCCGTTTACAGTTACGGCAACAGTCTGGTAGCGTGAAACGGCGAGGTGGTGTTAGCAGATGGTTTAGGGACCACCCGTGCGACGGTGGACAGCAGTCAAGCGGTGACCAGCACCTTCACAACCGAAGCCTTCGGCAACACGGTGGCACAGTGGGGCAGTAGTGCTAACCCCTACCGCTTTGCGGGTGCCTGGGGCTACCGTGATGATGGGGACATGGGCTTGCTGTATATCGGCGGACGGTGGTATGCCCCCTCTGTCGGTCGGTGGGCAAGCGCGGACAAGTGGCTGGGCAACATCTATCGCCCGCTGTCGCTGAGCCGGTATCTGTATTGCGAGGATGATCCGGTCAATGCGGTGGACCCGAGTGGTTCCAAGTGGCGCGAGATTATCGTAGGTTTACTTTGCCTCATTTCAGGTGAGCCGCTTCCAGAGCAACCACCAGTGCCACCTCCACCAGGCAAGGGTGCTCCCGCGCCAAAGCTTCCAGCACCGCGTGGTGGTGCAGTGCCGCCGCCGAAATTGCCGCCCAGGGAAGGGGCATTCATTGAGGCAGGAATCGTCATGAGATTGGCTGTTATCGCCGCTGGAGCTGAAGCAATCTACGAACTTTTCACTTACGAACCAGGAAAGCCTACTGGTCCTTTTCCAGCTATCGGTCAGAGGATTGCGGATAGACTCTTCCCTATCGAATGAATCCTCAGAGCGGAACAGATGGGGACGCAATTGAATGGCGCCCCCGACACGCGACGATGAACCAAAAAGAGCGCGGGGAAGCTACCCGTAGGATAGTACACCAGCCTGTGGTGTGTCGCTCCGCAGGATCTGTTTCCAGTGCCGTGTTGCAGGGGTACAATATAGCAATAAACGGGAGGCATTCAGGTGCGCAACACCCTACTGAACCGTGCTGTGAACTGCCTGACTGCAGGAGATTATCGAGAAGCTGTTCGAGCCTTTCAGAAAGTCCTGGCAGAAGAGCAGGATACTCCCGAAGCCCATTGGGGCTTGGCTCAAGCTTACACACACCTCGGCCTCTATGAGCAAGCACTACAGCACTATCAGGAGTATGTTACTCGCAAGCCCTATGTTGCCGAGGCGTTCCTAGCCATAGCCGGTGTCCATTACTCTATGGGACAGTACCATGAGGCAATCAGCCACTACCATAGAGCCCTCGAAATTGATCCCTCACTACATCAGGCTTACTACGGTCTGGGACATGTTAAACTCCACGCACTGAAAGATTATCAAGGAGCACGAGAGGATTTATTGAGAGCCGTTGAAATTCAGCCTTCTACAGAGGCTTTGTATGCGCTGGGGTGCTTGCATTACGAGTTATCGCAATATCAGGAATCCATCGCATTTTTCAGACAAGCCATAGACCTCCAACCAGATTACTTAGATGCGGTTAAAGCTATAGCAGGTGCCTACTACGCCATGGGACAGTTCCAACAGGCGTTAAGTTACTACAATCAAGCTCTTGCGTTGGACCCATCGTCGGAAGAGACTCACTACATGTTGGGGCTCATGAAACTCTTCGCGTCGGGTGACGTGCAGGCTGCACGGGAACACTTTGCGAAGTCCCCCAGATACATTCAAACACTTCTTTCGTCGCATTCCAAAGACCCTTATCAATGGTATCAACTGGGGGCTGCCCTTCATGTCATGGGAGACTACGGGAAGGCATTGCGGGCTTACGAACGAGCCATTCAATTTCAGCATAGCTTTGCCGAAGCTCATTTGGAAATAGCACGGCTCAAGAAACAATTACGCTCTCTCGATGAAGCGATAATGCATTTTCAAGAGGCAATAAACGAGAAGGAAGAGTTTAAACAAGACGCCTCTGTTTGGTGCGAATTGGGGTATGCCTATTACGAAACCAAGCGCTTTCATGAGGCCGTCCATGCATTTCAACGGGCTTTGTTGCTTGATCCGAATGACTCCGCCGTGCTCTACGCTCTGGGTTGCATCTACAAACGCCTCAAATCATGGGAACAAGCCATTGAATGCTTTAAGAAAGCCATCGAGCTGAATCCCAGATACTGTAAGGCTCATGGCGGCTTGTTCAGAACTTACCTTCGCATGTGGCGCTGGCGAGATGCTCTCGCGACTGCGAGACACGCTTTGCGATCAGCAAAGAATGGGTGACCGCTGTGCTGCCAGATCCCGTGGAAGCGCTATTTCTTTCGAACTTCGCATTCGAAAGCACTGTAGAATTCACCTCAGGGCGCCGCCCTCAATGCCCGGTTGCGCCATATTAGGAAGACGGGTGGCTGCGTGTCGTCTAGTCACATCGCTGATTGGGCTCAATATCCTTTTGGTGCTTGCCCTTATTTGGCAGGGTGCTCTGTTGCGAACGTCCTTCCTTCTTTCACCTTACCATTGAAATGGTGGGCTATGGGCAAGCAAAACCCGCCTTCGCAGGTTATCCAATCTGCGAAGGCGAATTTCACCGTGACCTTAGCCCATGATTTCTATCACGGATCAAAAAGCGCGCCAACTTCGCAATAGAGCATGGAGAGGGAGCTAAGGTATGGTCCGCCCCGAACAAGGCAGAGAAACACAACACGTTCCCTGTAAACATTGGCTCCCTGTATGGGGCATGTAGGTGCCCCGGGGTCTTGCCAAGCCACGGGGCGGCCCTGTCTGTAAGGGACTACACGGGCACAACAGCAGTGGAGCACGCTCGACGGGGCAAGCACGAGGGTCACCGCGTCATTGAGCGCCTGTTGCAGGAGGCGACGACCCGTCAAAAGCGCAACAAGCAGGAGGACAACGTCTGGCATCCTGTAACGCAAGGAACCCCTTAGACGCCTGAGTTCCGTGCCGGGTTCACCGCACGGCGAGCGGTGTCACTACCCAATTCGTGCACGATAGTGGTAGAATCGTGTTGGAGTTACAGGGTGGCAATGTCACCGCCGTTTACAGTTACGGTAACGCTCTGGTAGCGTGAAACGGCGAGGTGGTGTTGGCAGATGGTTTAGGCACCACCCGCGCGACGGTAGACAGCACCCAGGCGGTGACGAGCAAGTTGACAACCGAGGCTTTCGGCAACACGGTGGCACAGTGGGGCAGTAGTGCCAATCCCTACCGCTTTGCGGGTGCCTGGGGCTACCGCGACGACGGTGGTCTGGGCTTGCTCCACGTCGGCGCACGCTACTATGACCCGCAGGTAGGGCGGTTCCTCTCGCGGGATGCGGTGTTGAGCGAGTACCCGTATCTGTATTGCGAGCATGAGCCGGTGGATAGGGTGGACCCGAATGGGTGTGACTGGCTTGACGCTGCAACCAACTTCTTCGCCGGAATGGGTGATGCCATTACATTTGGGCTGACCAACCGTATCCGAGATTGGCTGGACATAAACGACCCTGTGAATCATGATTCAGGCTGGTACAAGGGGGGACTACTGGCGGGATATACGTGATGGGGGGATTTTAACGGCGTAGGCTACATCAAAGGTCACGAATTCGCGTTTGGCAAGCACGTTCGTATCGCTCCGTGGGGAAATAGGACGGGACATCCATATGAACGCTTCCCCCATTACCACAGGCGACTAGGCCCAAATCCCCCTCCGGGACAGGGTATAAAGCGACATCGCCCATGGGAGACGAAACCAGATCATGACCAATCCTTCTGGAGCAGATTCTGACCTGCAGGTGCGCCTGCCCATAGTCGTTGTAGACTCTACTGGTGACATAGAGCTTTTGCACACCTTGGAAGAGGCTGGCGTTTTTCTTGAGTGGCAGGACGTGGAGGCTGGCGAATACGTTGCCTACGATGCCGAGGGGCGTCTGGTCGAGCTTTCGGTACACAGGGGCAAACGTCCGGTGTTATGGGGTCTCTTGGACCTGAGTATCAAGCCTCCTGTAGTGATAGTAACGGGGGCGGAAGAGAAGCCAACGCACCGAGCCGAGCTTGTGAAAGCGCTCGTGCGGTTCTTGGAGGCTTGTCGCCAACCTTTGACAAGTGATGAATCCCAGCACCTGGAGCATCTACTGGCTATGGTCATGAAGCTGAAATGGCGGCAACGTCTCTGACAATGCTGTTGGAGTGCTGCCACGCGGCAGACGTCAACGTGTGTGATTTCCAAAGTATGATAACGCAAGACTACGCGCGACAGGGCAAGTGTGAAGAAAAAGACCTTCACACAAGGAGCGTAATCTGTGTGCGGATAGCCATTCACGACAGGGCATAACCCAATCGGAACAAGCGAGTCCTTGGTTTGGCAGATACGTAGCATAGGTGCGGCAGCACCACCGCCCGGTCACCAGCACCTTAACAACCGAAGCTTTGAGCAATACTGTGGCGACTGGGGCTACCGTGATGACGGCGATGCAGGCTTGCTGTATATCGGTACACGGTGGTATGCCCCCTCTGTCGGTCGGTGGGCAAGCGCGGACAAGTGGCTGGGCAACATCTATCGCCCGCTGTCGCTGAGCCGGTATCTGTATGGCGACGACGACACCGTCAATCAGGTAGAGGCTTTTCGGGAGCCGACAAGGATTGGAGATACAAATTACGCGCCAAGTTCAAGAGAGGCAGAACAGCAAGGGGGTGAGGCTATGTCCTGGCAGTGGTTTGTGCTGTCCGCCGGAGTTGTGGCTCTGGTTTTACTCATAGCGTCCCTTGTGGTGCATACCCTGATGCGGTCGTCCCCGCCAGCTCGGCAGGTTGGTTTCGCTATCTGGGGAGATGTTATCGCGGCGGCATCGATTCTTACCTACGTGCTCACTCAATTAGCGGAGATAGCCGGACGTGCGGTTCCTGCCCATATATCCCTACTCGCACTTTTCATGAGTTTTGTTGGACTGATGCTCAGCGCATCACGTATACCAGTCAGCACCCATCCAGAACGCAACAGCTGGCTCTCAGGTTTTTACAGGGGATATGCGCGGCTTTTGCAGTGATAATAGCCGCGATGCTTGCCCTTGCATAGATCTTGACTATAAACACTTTTCTGTTTGCAGACCACATCATCGGACGATAGGAAGTGTCCACAACTCGGCAGCCAGCGCAGGCTGGCTGTGTGTGTCAGAGAACGCTTTTTTCTACGCACACAAAACGCCTAAAGTACAGTTAAGCCCTTCGCTCTCCATGACGACTCTGCCATACCGAAAACGCCACCGACGCTACCGCCAGCAGCAACAGCGTCACCGAGAGGGGACGCCCCACGAAAATGCTCCAGCTACCGCCCGACAGGATGAGCGCACGTCGGAAGTTCTCTTCGGTCATGCGTCCTAAAATCAGTCCCAGCACCAGCGGCGCTATCGGAAAACCTGCTCGCCGTAACGCCCACCCTACCACGCCGAACAGAAACATCACGCCCACATCGAACAGACTATTGTTGATGGCATAACTGCCTACCACACACAGCACCACAATCAGCGGGAATAGATAGTGTCTGGGCGCACGCACCGTCTGGGCGAAGAGTTTCGCGCCGGCTAACCCCACAGGCAACACGAGCAGATTCGCCACCAGCAACCCGACGAAGATGGCGGAAAGAAGGTGGGTCTGTTTCTCAAACAGGTCTGGCCCGGGGCGCACGCCGTGCATCAGCAACGCGCCCAGGATCACCGCTGTCACCGCATCGCCCGGAATGCCCAGCGTGAGCATCGGTATCATCGCCCCGCCGGTGACCGAGTTGTTGGCGCACTCCGCCGCCGCCAGTCCCTCCACCGAGCCGTTGCCGAACTCCTCCGGTCGGCGCGACACTTTTTTCGCCTGGTCGTAGGCGACGAACGACGCCACGTCGCCCCCTACGCCGGGCAGAGCACCGATGAACGTGCCGGTGACGCAGGCGAGCAGGGTTGGAAGGGTGATACGTTTGTAGTCGCTGCGCGAAGGCAGAACCCGTCCGATGTTGCGGAACAGGCTTCGGTCAGGCTCGGGTAGACTGCTCTGGTACAGCACCTCGCCCAATGCAAACACGCCCACCAGCACCGGAACCAGCGCCAGACCTTCCAGCAAAGGCGGTAAGCCGAAGGTGAAGCGGGGCACAGCGGTAATCGGGTCCATGCCTATCGTAGCGAGCAGAAGACCGCACACGCCCATCAATGCACCCTTCAGCAGGGCGCGTTCTGACAGGCTGGCAATCACGCTGAGCCCGAACACCGCCAGTGCGAAATACTCCGCCGGACCGAACTTCAGGGCGAACCGCGCCACCTGCGGCGCGGCGAACATCAGCACCAGCGTGCTGAACACCCCGCCAATCACACCCGTGATGCAGGAGATACCTATTGCCAGTCCCGCTTTGCCCGCCTGTGCCATCGGGTAGCCGTCCAGACTGGTCGCGGCAGCAGCGGGCGTGCCCGGAGTGCGTATTAACACCGCCGGTATTGCGCCACCGTACATCGCGCCCACATACACGCCCAACAGCACCATCAACGCGGGCAGGGTCGGTAGCCAAAAGGTGAAGGGAACCAGCAGGGCAACGCCCATCGTGGCGGTTAAACCCGGCAACGCGCCGATGACGATACCCGCCACCACGCCCACCAGCATCAGCCACATCGTGCTCCCTGCCCACAGTTCCCGAAAAGCGTCGCTCATGGCAGAGGAACCCCCAGCACCCTACCGAAAAGCCACCACACCCCGACGCTAACCAAACCCGCGTATACCGCCGCCTGCCACACCCTGACACGCCCGGCGAGTAACACAGCGGCTAACAAGAAGAGCGCGGATGCGGTGAAAAAGCCAATCCACGGCAACAGGGTGATGAAGAGCAGAGATAAAATCCCCATGCGCACAGCTGGCACGCTAAAGCGTGCACTACGAACCCCCTCCTCGCTTGTAGTGTGGACTTTAGTCCGTCTGGATAGCACACCTGCTCCAGCGACCGCTACCATCAGCGCCAACGCCAGCACCGCCAGCAATCGCGGGAAGTAGAGATGCCCAACGTCCCCGCGCGTCAGGTGCACTCCCATGCTGGCTATCAGCTCGCGGTTGAGTGCGCTTTGTGCTTCTACAAAGCGACGGAACGACTCGCCTTCCAGCCAAGCCAGTCGCACGCCGCGCTCCGCCATCATCTGCCTGAACTCACGCTTCTGGAAAGCCTTACGGAAACCGTCCAGCAACTTGTGGCGACGCTCTGCCGGTACCCCTTTGGGAAGAGCCAGCCCGCCCCACGCGCCAATGTCCAGAGGATAACCCAGCTCGCGGGCGCACGGTACGTTCGGGAAGAGGGGGTCGTGCTGTATGGTCAGCACCGCGAGCATGCGCAGCTTGCCCGCTTCCACATGCGCCTGCACCTCGGTCGGGCTGACGCACACCACATCCACATGCCCGCCCAGCAACGCCTGTACCGCGGGCGCAGCGCCGCTAAACGGCACGTGTTTGAACTTCGCCCTGCCTGCCTCCTGCAGCGCGACCGCCGCCAGATGCCATATCGAGCCGGTTCCTGAGTTGCCCGCGCGTATCGTCTCCGGGCGGGCGCGTGCGTCATCCAGAAGCTGGCGTAGCGTGTGCCAGCGCGAGTCCGCCCGCACGGTCACCGCCGCCGGGTTGTAGTTGGTGCGAGCCAGCAGATCGAAGTCATCCGGCGAGATGGGGCTTAGACCAAGATGGGGCAGGATAGCCAGCTCCGCCACCACATAGGTTACTGTATACCCATCCGGCGCGGCGTGCGCCCCGTAGTTCAGCCCGACGGCGTTCGCGCCACCCGGCTTGTTCTCCACCACCACCGGCACGCCGAACTCCGGCTGGGCGGAAGCTGCCAGCGCGCGCGTCAGCGTATCAGAGATACCCCCTGGCGCGGGCGGGCAAACGATGGTGATGGCGCGCGACGGGAACGGCTTCTCCTCACGAGGACGGCATCCCGTCGCCCCCCACGCCAACACCAGCGTCGCTATCCATAGACCTATCCAGCGAACGTTCACCACACACGCCTCTCCTGCACGCTCAGTTGACCGGTGCGCACGCGCTCGCGCAGGTCGTCGGGAATGAACGCCAGGTATATCTGGCAGATGCCCGTCCTGTCTGAGTTGAACAGCACCGCCCGCCCGTCGGGACTGAACTGCGGGTGGGGATGCGTCCACTGCGGATGCCCCTGTGAACTGCGCGGGTAACACAACGGGCGATAGCGTCCCGTCGGCACGTGCACCAGCTGCAAGCCCTCGTCGGGCCAGTTGGTATCGGAGATAATCCATTCGCCGTCCGGCGTGGAGGCGGAGTGCCAGAAGTACACCCCCTGCGCGATGGTGGTCGGCTGTTCCTCTCCGGGACCGATATGCACCAGCGCGCGGTCGGGTGGAAGGGCGCATCCCTGTACGCGCTCGCTCCTGCCCAGAAAGGTGCAGTGCGCGAAGTCATAACTGCCGGTGTAAACGCCTTTCTCCTTGCCGTTATCGTCCAGCAGCACCCACGTCTTCTTGCCCTCGCGCATCTGCCACACCAGCAACCCCGCACCGCCCGGGCTGGAGGAATGCAGAGCAAAGCTTCCCCGCTCCCCCTCGGCGATGAGCACCCCTTCCGAGCCGTCAGTGCGGATGCGCACGATGCCTGCGGTGTCATGCGCTGTAGCCACCTGCGCGAAATAGTACACGCCGTCCGGGGAGATAGCTCCGCCGCCCATGCTTGCCACACCGTGCGGCGCATGAATCTCTTCCTCGCGGAAGGTGTGGATGTTCACCCTCCATAGCACGCCCTGCCGATGGAAATAGACGCAATCGTTCTGCGGCGACATCACGAAGCCCGCCGCCCCCTCGCACTCGGTGAGTTGCGTCAGGTTACTGCCGTCACCATCCACGCGAAACAGGTCCCAGGGGGAGTCACGCTTCGCTTCACGCTGAGAGACGAAGATAAAGGTTCTTGAATCGCTCGTAAAGTTGCGCCCGAAATAGGGCAGTGCCATGCTCATCGTGGGGAAGCTGGTCACCTGCATCAGGCGCACGCCCGTACGAGCGTCCACGAACTCGATGCGCTCGTGGTTATACGTGGTTCCCTTCGCCATCTAATCCCCCTGAAGCACCCATTCCTCGTTGAAGTGGGCGTACTTAATACACGAACCCTTGCCCGGTTGGCTCCAGCTGTAGGTAACGTGCAGGGTTCCGTCCTTTGCCTGGATGATGGAGGGATACGAATAGGAGCCTGCGCCCGGCGGGTCGTTCTCCAGATACCGTTTCCACTTCCAGCTCTTGCCCTCGTCGTCGGAGATGAGCACGGCGAGGCGGTGTCTGCCCTGCTCGGTGTCGTTGCACACCATCGCCCAGTGCCCGTTCTGCAGGCGGATGACCTCCAGACCGGAGCCGGGGTTCGGGATGTCGTCGTCCACCACCGGCGACCAGGTCATTCCCCCGTCGCGCGATTCACTGCGCATCACCCGCTGGGGCGGGGGACCGTTGTCGCGCATGTAGGCGACCAGCGTGCCGTCGCGCTTCTGTACCAGACTGGGCTGTACGCCCCCGAAGCTCACGAGCGGCAGGCTGGCTTGCCACGTCTTGCCCCCGTCGTCGCTGATTGCCATGATGGAGAAATCGAAGCCGTCGGAATAGAGCGGCACGATGATGCGTTTGCCGTTCAGCACGAAAGGATGCACGCGCGTCATCCAGCCCATCCGCCGGAAGTACTTGTCCGCCGCGTTCTTACGTCGTTCGGCGAGGTACGCCAGCCCCTCCTCCCTGCGCTCCGGCGGCAGTATCTGGTCGATGCGCTTTTCGTCCTCATCACACTGTTTTGTCACCATCTGTACGAACTCGTCTTCCGGCTTGAGGATGAGGATATCGCTGTGCGTCCAGCGGGGCGCGCCCGTACCGCGCGGGTTATCCGAAATCTGATAGCGCAATAGAGCGGTCTCCCAACGATTGGCGATAATCGCCACCCACATCAGCCACAGTCTGCCCTGTGGGTCCACAAACATACACGGATTGCAGTCCGGGAAGCCGACCGTATCCGCCATCAGGAATCTTCCGCTCCACGTCCTTGCGCCCTTACGCTTGCGCATGCCCTCCACCTTCACGTCGTCGGCGGTGCGCTCGCCCGAACCGTTATACCAGCACACCATCAGGTCGCCGTTTGGCAGTTCCACGATACAGGAGCCGTGATTATGCCACCTTTCTGGCGGAAAAAGCAGCTGCGATTCGTAAAACGGCTTCTGCGCCCCGGCTGGTAGAGATAGCATCCAGAGCAACATCAGTAGTGCACCCCCTGCTCGCATGGGTTATCCCCTCCTTGTGAGTATCCACATCACAACCGCAAAGAGGCTTTGAAACTTTAGACCCGTGTTCGCCGTGATGCCTTTTCCTCCCTGCGTGGGTGTTATCCACTACCCAATTCGTGCATGATGGTGATAAAATCGTGCTGGAGTTACAGGGTGGCAATGTCACCGCCGTTTACAGTTACGGCAACGCTCTGGTGGCGCGAAACGGTGAGGTGGTTTTAGCCGACGGCTTGGGCACCACCCGCGCGACGGTGGACAGCACCCAGGCGGTGACAAGCACGTTGACAACCGAAGCCTTTGGCAACACGGTGGCTCAGTCGGGCAGCACTGCGAACCCTATACCCCCGCGAACGCTCTCTGAGGGTTCTTTGCGGTAAGCTGCTCTATCTCTCCATCCGAAAAGCCCGCTCTGCGCAGTGCGGGTATCAGGTGCGTGAACAACGTGGTATACTCGCGGAACGTTCCCCCGCCCGGTTCACCTACCTGGTACCAGCCTGCGTCGTGCGACACCAGCACTCGCCCCAGCAAGCCCTTCTGGCGCAGGTGCAGGATAAACTCCACATGCTGGTCTATCGTTTCAGGGGACACCCCGTCGAATTCCACCCATGCACCGCGCTCCGCCGCCCACACGTGCAGGGATTTATCGCTTTCTGCCTGCGCGTGAACCCAGATAAACGCCGATGGACGCACGCCCATCTGCTCCAGACGTTCTATCTGCTTGCGCGCAGCCGAACCCGGTCCCGTATGCGAGGCGATGGTCAACCCCGTTTTGCCGTGGGTGATTGCCGCAGCCTCTAACAGGCGCATGTCCACCTCCGATGGCTCGGGGTCCACACCAATCTTGATGAAACCGGGGCGGATTCCGGTGCCCTCGATGCCC
>VSSL01000480.1_pt1 | contig 11898 bp, 7 predicted proteins | sample 4557531 | NCBI WGS metagenome assembly VSSL01 (sample SAMN10986726, study PRJNA523729) | hot springs metagenome | isolation source: hot springs | place: India:Timba, Gujarat | collected 2018-05-31 | reverse complement strand
TATAATAATCAGGTTGATTAACTATAAATTCGATTTGAGTTTGTCCGTTGAATGGATTTGGATAATTTTGATTCAGAATAAATGAATGTTCATCTGGCAAATATTCATCATTTACACCAAGAGATACAAGTTCAATCACTATACCATTAATCATTGGATTATCAATCTTAGCAGCAAAATGAATATTTAATTCTCCATCGCTAACAGAAACATTATTCACATCTTTCACATAAGCTGTATTATTTCCAACAAGATTGAAAATATCAAAATCCTGAAGCACTCTGTTTCCTTCAACTATACACATCAAAGACTCTTTTACCTGCCTGTGTAAAATAATTTTCAGCGAACATCAGTTTAACATTATAAATTCCGTTGTGCAGTCTAACATTATAAGTAACCATTCCATATTTTTCGCTTCGGTAAATTTCATCTTCATCAGTATTATTAATCTGTAATGTGTTACTATAAGAAGAACTGCTTCCATCCATAAAACCATAATCAGAATTTAATGTAAACTCCTGATCGGGCAGATAACCAAGTGCAGCCGGACCAGCACAATTAATCTTTAACGGAAATGAGAACTGAGTTGTTAGAATAATTGTAAGATTTCGTGCAGACATTGTGTTAAGAAAAGTATCTTTAACATTCAACACTAAAAGTGTTTTTGGCGAAACAAAGTCCCAACCATCAACACTTAGTTGAACCGTTTTCCTATCACTTAGCAGTTGGGCATTGGTGATAGTAACACCAGGAATAAAATAATTCGAGATGTTTTCTGCTGATGACTGGTCAAGTTCTTCTGTAAAGTAAACCAAAACTTTTTCATTAAGTGTTCTTGCAGATAGATAAACCGGACCTTTTAAATCAGTGTAACCAATGTTGATGCTATCGGTTAAACACAGAATTAGTTTACCATTTTGAAATACAACATTCTCATAAATAAAATCGCAACCATTTCCATCCCAGGTATGCGAAGCTTTATCCCATCGTGAAGTATTCCAGTAATCAAAATTATCTGTCCAGCTATGAGTAAAATTATTTCCGGTTCCGTAATTACCAGTTCCGGGAGTATAAGAATAGTAACTTACCCAATCATAAAATGCAAAAGCCGGTAAAGCATTTGGATTCCAGACTCCAGCCCAATTTGGTGCCTGAGGATTCCAGATGTTCATCATTATTTTCTGTGCACGATTAAGTGATTGAATGTGTGAACCCGTTTGTTTATAAACTTCAACTCCATCAACAAACCAGGCAACATAGTTTGGTGTCCATTCAAAAGCATAAGTATGATAATCTGTATGAGGTGATGAATTCATCGGATAATGACTCACATGATTTACTTGTCCCGGAGTGATTGTATTGAATTGAATGTCATTCGGATATCTTCCAAGAATTTCAATATCAATTTCATTCCAATTACTAATACCGCCTCCACCATCATAATAAGTAAAGAATGAAGAAAGCATTCCTTCTCTGTAAGCAGACTTCATACTTACTTCAAATCTACCGTAGAGGAAAGATTGTTTTGTACGATATTCAGCTCCCTTGTATGGTTTTGATCGTGATTGAAAAATTAAATAGTAGCACTTGTAAAACTAATAGTAACAAATAATACTTCTTCATTTCACCTCTCAATTAATTCTCGGCTCTCTACGGAATATAAAATCAGAATTCAGAGAGCCGGGAGACCGCTGTTAAAAATTAACACTTAATGTAAATTTCTGAATATCAGAGAACCTTCCAAAATTCTGATAAGCATAATCAATTCTTAAAGAAACATTATTAAGTAATTGTTGCTTCAGACCGAATCCTAGTGTAAACTTCTCTTCCGAGTCCTGGAGGAATAATGATTTATACCCACCTCTGATGAAAACAAAATCGTTATAAGAATATTCACCACCGATGTTTATACTTTCATAATCATCACTGGGATGTGCTGCATCAACAGCAATCAAAAGAGAATGTTCATCAATTTTAACTGGTTGATAACTGATTCCAACACGGAAGTTTTAATGGTAATGACCAGGAATTTGTTTCGAGATATGCAGGAATTTTTCCGTTGTTGCCGGTTCCAAATGGATCAGGATCATATAATACCAAATTAGAATTTCCGAGCAATTGCATTTTAGTTCCGAAATTAGAAATTGACATCGCAAGTACTGCATCATCAAATGGAGTTACATATTGAACGCCAAGATCAAGTGCGAATGCAGTTGCGCTCATTTTCCAGATTCCCTGATAGATAAATTTGGGATTAAATCCAATTGAGAAACGATCGGTAAGTTGGATTGCATAAGCAAGACTTATAGCCATATCGCTTGCAGAAAATGTTTCACCAGTTCCGTTTGGTTGTTCAATAGTTGTTACTTTCATTTCACCGATGTTGGAAGTCAGAAAGCTAACACCAATTGTTCCCATATCACCCAGGTTATAGCTTACAGCAAGAAAATTATATTTTATATCAGCAATCCATTGAGTATGATCGAACATTATCTGCACACCTTCGGCTTTTGTTAACCCCGCCGGATTCCAGTAGATTGAACTTACATCATTCGAAACACCAACGAATGCACTTCCCATCGCAATTGATCTTGCACCCTGGCCAATAGTTAAAAATGGTGCTGCTGTAGTTCCTCTTTTCGATACATCGGATTTGAAAGTCTGAGCAGAAATATTCAATGATAAAATTGTGATTATTAAACCAAAGTAAAATAAATATTTTTTCATTTTCAAAATCTCCACTTATTTAATTAATGCAAATTTTCCGATGTACTCACCAACTCCGGGAGCATCGACATGATAAACATAAACACCATAAGCTGCGTCCATTCCGTCGTCAGTTACAAGATTCCATGAAATAGTTCCATCCAAATACCCGGAATCTTTATAAAGTGTCTTTATCAACTGACCAGTGATTGTATAAATTCTGATTGTACACTGATTAGGAAGATTAATGAAATCAATTTTTCTATCACCTCTTCCTGTTGAATTTAGATTTCGTCTTTCCCAAACTGCAGCGCCAAGATATGGATTTGGAACAACATCAATTTTTGAAAGTTGTTCCTTTGCAAGATTCTTATCAACATTAACAGCTTTTGTAGTAAAGAGAAACTTATCACCAGTCTTAAATTGTTTGCTTGTAGTTATCAGAAACTTATCACCGTTTGAAGGATAAACAGGTGTTGCATTTGGATCTGCCGGTGCATCGTAGGTAAGGTTCCATGCAAATCTCACATTTGACGGACTGATTGCACCCTGGAATTCAAGTATCTGAATCTGATCACCAATCGTTAATGATTGAGAACCATCATTATCTTTTACGGCAACTTTGGAATACTTTCCTTCAGTTTTATTCCATACTTTCAGGTTAACCGGAAATCTTCTGTACAAAGGTGGTGATTGAATATAACAAGTATCCTGTGGAGTGTCATAAAAAAGTAATTTCGTAATCTGCAGGCCAGGGAATTCCACGAATTGGTGTTGCATCCGGGAATGGATAAACAATCAAATTACTATTGCCAATCATCCATCCGGTTAAAGTATCAATGATTGAAACAGTAGTATCATTTAAAACTGTTAAAGCCATTCCATCAAACGGAGGACTGATTCTTTCTGCGCCAAAATAACTTGAATCAACTGTTAAAATAGTATCTATTACACCTTCAAAAGTTTTAATCACTTTATATGATCTGGTATGATAAAGCGGATAATCTTCAGATGAATTGAATTCGATAGTATATTGAGCTCCTTCAAGAACAACCCGAGGATCAATAATGTTAATTTGAAGTGAGCCAGTTCCTGCGCCCTCAGCAACATGTTTTAAGTCACCTTGAATTTGCGGAGGAACATAACCAGCAACAGGTGCATTTGGAACAACTACAGCACAGTTGATGTCTACAAACTGAAGGTTGCCTGCAAAATCTTCTGTAATGATTTTTGTGCATTCAGAAGGTTGTAAACCAGCAGTGCCAAAGTTAGGATCACCCATATCATAAGAAACACAAGCATAATAATACTTAACACCATTTTTAACATCGGTGTCAACATAAGAATATTGTAATCCTGTATCATCTCCTCTCCAGAAATGTGCGCCATTTATTCCCACCGGATCAGGTCCTTTAATTCCATCTTTTAGATCAAACTGAGCAATTGGTTTCCAGTATTTTGGTGAACCTTTTGAATCAGTGATAACCTTGATATCGTTGAACTCAGGTTCAGTGCTTCTGTAAATAAGATATCCTTCAAAATCTTTTTTGTATCCCTGTGTTGGATCACCATTCTGATAACCTAAAAATGGGTCACGTGATTCTTCAGCAATGTTATCCCAGTAAAGAATAACTTTCTGATCGCCGGGAATTGCTGTTAACTTAGGTTTAATCGGTGGTTTAGAGAAGTTATAATTCGCATTATAAATCTGTTGAACAGTTTCCTTATTGAACATTATATCATCAAGGTTTTCACCAAAAACCAAAGCCATTGAAAATCGTTCTCTCAAATTCTGATTCAGTGGAAAAGGACCTGAAGAGAAAACCATCGAAATGTTTGCTCTTTGTAGTGATGTATCAAAAGTACCAGCATTCATCTTTAACCACATTGACTCATCATCTTTAGGCCAGCCACCACCTGTTCCGCCCTGACCTAATCTGTAAATTGAAACTGCAGTAAGACCAATTTGATCAGATTCATCTTTATCTGTTTTGTCAAAATTTGGTTCGCCGTCTGTTGGAATTCCATCACCTTCACCTTCATCCGGACCAGTATATTGTCTATCAAATGGACCAACACCATCTTTTCCAACATCATTGTTTAATGGTTCATTTTCATCGGGGTCCCATTCACCGTTTCCATTTAAATCTGTATAAGGTAACCAATCACCATCGTTATCAATTCCATCATCTCTTCTTTCATCAACCATCCCGTCTTCATCGTTATCAATTCCATCAAAACCATTACCGGGACTTTCAAGATAAGCATAACCATAGTATCCTGTTTTCCAGTTATCAGGGACACCAAGTCCATTATCATCAAAACAATAAGCTAAGTCAAGTAAAAGATCGAATGATGCGTTGTCATCTTCAGAATCATCTGTTCCACCAACACCGCAGTCAGTATAAAATCCGAAAAGCGTTGTGGGATAATTAAAATCAGAAATGTTTACTATATCATAATGCCAGAAAATAATATCTTCAGCAAGTACGTGAGACCATTGAAATCCTCTGACCTCAACTCTTAATCCTAAGCCGCCTCTATCCTGATCAGATGTTATCGGATAATAATTGAAAGGCGTACGAGTAAATTCTTTGTCTCTCGAATCATCCATAACAAAAAAATGTTTCGAAGTCAGAGTTGAGCACACCTCTTCCGAAGTATCCGTACCAGAAACCATTCCATTCAGGAGTAAGATTAAGTGCAACAGGCCAGAAATCAGGCCAGGATTTCGGATCTGTGTTGATTGCAGGTTTTGTTGAAGACGGATTAACATAACCCGGAACAGGTTCTAAACCCCAGATTTCTCCGGTTGAAGGATCTTTATCCATCCATTCACGATAAGAAGTTTCAAGAGGATGAATTGTTTGTCCATTGCCCGGAGCCGTGACTTCTGACGCAATTAAAACACAAACTCCATCAAGGTATGAATGGCCTGAACCTTTTGGCCATTCGCCCGAAGGTTGATAAGGCCATTGGCCAACTTCACCATTGTTGTAGAATAAAGTTCTTATCTGATTTCCATCCATTACACCTTCTCTTCTGTACTGAATGTTTCCTTTGGGCTCTTCTCTGTACAATTGAGTTTGCGGTGTAACCTGAGAAAAACTAATTTCTGTAAAAACGATTACTGCAAGTATGATAAATTTTTTCAGCATTCTGTATCTCCATTTAAACTTTATAATTCGAATCCGACTCCAAGACGAACTTCTCTTGGAGTTGAGTACATTGAAGGATTATTAATGTATTCCTGAATTGTATTTAATCCGATTATATCACCTGCATATTGAGTATTCAAATCAACATTAGCACGACCTGTAGTTGCATAAACACCGAACTCATTTTTAATATCGAATACATTATAAACCATTAAGTATGTCATAACATTAACTCCAAAGACTCTAAAGATTTTATCTGCTCTTAAATCAACATTATAAAAAGCAGGTTTCTTTCCGCCGTTTTCAAAACGAACACCTTTTGAAATTTTAACATCTTCTGTGTATGGCATTCCCGAACCATACTGGAAAATAAATCCAGCAGTCCAATCACCCGGAACCCCGACATTAACCGTGAGATTTAGTGTATGTCTCTGATCCCAATCCAAAGGAACTACAGTTTTTGTTTCTTCGATTGGAGGATTGGTTTGATTCTTATTATAAACTGAATAAGGATCGGATGCATTTCCTTCAGCAATCTGATAAGTGTAATCTAACTTTGCACTAAAATAATTTGAGAATCGTTTATCAAGCGTTACAATAAATCCTCTTACATTTGCATAATCTCTGTTTATAAATCTTGCATACTTAAATCCTTCATAAGTATTTACGATTTCCATTCCAAGCCAGTTTCTGATGTCGCGGTAGTAAACTGATAAATTAATTGCAACATCTTCAAACAAAACCTGTTGAAGACCGATTTCATAAATGACATTTTTCTCTGCATTCAAATCCGGATTTCCAATAATTGAGTTTAAGCTGTTTCCTGGTCTAACTATGAAATCAGGATTCTGATAAAGATTTTCAAAAGCCGGAATCTTAAAGAAGTGACCGTAAGAAAATCTTATTATACCTTTATCTGTAATTGGGAATGAAGCACCAAGTCTTGGGCTCAACTGCATTTTTGCTTTTGCATCAACCCACTGATTTGCACCTGGGAAGTTTGGATTTCGTGTTGGATTTCTTTTATCTGCCGGAAGCTTTGCTCTTGAATTGAAATAATCAAATCGTAATCCAACATTGATAATCATAATATCATATTCCATCTTATCCTGAATATAAGCCGAAGCTTCTATCGGATATCTTGCATATTCAATGTGCGAACCCTGATCTGAAATAGTTCCTTTATCAGGATAACCTGGGGTAAAAATCTCATTTCCCAGACTATCTAATTGTCCTTCAGTTAAGTTGACTAAATCCATTGAATGATTATAAATATCATAAAGTCTTCCTTCAACACCGAGACCTATTTTATGTTCCTTGCTAATCTGAGAAGCCAATGACCATTGTCCGATTAATGTTTTAGTATGTCTGTCATATCTGCCGCCCTGATTGCCACCGGATCTGAAAGTATAATTTGAAATAGCAATTCCTCTTCTTGGATTAACATATCTTGGATCGAAAGGATCTTCATAAAGATATCCTTTGAAGTGATAATAGTTTGCTGTGAACTTCAAAGTCTGATAAGTTGATGCAGATGGATAGTGAGTAAGCTGTAAACTCTGAATCCAGTCATCACCATAGTGTGTCATTATTCCGTCCGGAGTCCACGAAAAATTATGATCATAATATTTGTTTTTTGTTTTATCCCAGAATATTGAATAAGTAACTGCAAGTTCAGGCATTGCATAGGTTAGTTTACCATTGCCGAATATTTCGTGTAAGGATTCATAGGAACAAACGCACCGTCGCCTGTATTTCTGGGAATCCATACAGTTTTGTCCATTGGATTAGGAAAGAATGGAACATCATCGGTTACATTATAAACTCTTTTTCCGTAAAGATGTCCTATGTTATCAAAATATCTTCCTGTTAAGAAGAAATAAAGATTTTTAACCGGTTGAACCGGACCACTTAAAGTTATTTGAAAATTCTTTTGAGCAATTCTGTCTGCTTTATCAAGATTTCGGAAAACATCAGTGTGACTGGTAATAAAATTTCCAGCGTAAGAAGAAATGCTTGCTTTGAATTTATCGGAACCACCCTCTGTAACGATGTTAACAACACCAGAAAGCGCCTGACCATACTCTGCATTGAATGTTCCGGTTATAACTTCCATTTGTCTGATTGAAGTATTTTCAACTTCAACCGTAAATCCACCATTAAATGGATCAGTAACAGCAACACCATCAATCAGATATGCAACATCGTTTGATCTTCCACCACGAAAGTGGCCATCTATTACACCTGCCTGTAAGTTAACTATTTGTCCGATGCTTTCAACGGGCATCATTCGGATATCATCAGAAGAAATTGTAACAGAAGTTGATGTAAGGTCTTTTTGAACCATTGGTCTTTGAGATGTAACAACAACTTCCTGATTCAGCTGAATAACAGAACTCGAAAGTTTTATATCAATTCTTGTTGTCAAATCAATTTTAACGAGAACATTCTCTATAATTGTTTTCTGATAACCCACTGCTGAAACAATCAAGCGATAAGTTCCTGGAGGAACATTGCTAATTGAGTAGAACCCATCAAGGTCTGCAGCAGCACCAAGGAATGTTCCTTCAACTACTACATTTGCACCAACTACAGGTTCGCCGGTTTGATCATCGGTTACCTTGCCTGTAATTTTACCGGTAGTTCCTGCAAATGCAATCGAAGTTGTTAAAAACAGAATCATCAGTCCAACTAATGAAAAAGACTGAAAACATTTAACCCAAAATTTTTTAACAATATTCTTCATCTGATTATCCTATAATTTTCTTTTCAAAAAAAGGTGCAGCATATTTCAGCTGCACCTTATTAGAATATTACTTTAGTAACATCATCTTATTAACTTTTGTAAATGAACCTGTTTCTAATCTGTACAGATAAATTCCACTTGCCAGATTAGAAGCATTAAACTGAACAGTATAAACACCAGGGGTTTGGTCTTCGTTTACTAAAGTTGCAACTTCTCTACCTAATACATCATAAACCTTGAGTGAAACAAAACCAGATTCTTTAATTGAATAACTGATTTTTGTTGATGGGTTGAAAGGATTAGGATAGTTTTGTGCAAGCGCATAATTATCGGCTGTTAAAACATCTTCAACTGAATTTGGTTCCCACAGACTTCCAATCCAGGTGTATAACCATCTTGAAACATCCTGCCAGGATTGATCTTCATTGAATGGCGAATAAGTTAAGATACCTTCTCTTTCACCGGTTGCATCTGCATCGTTGATTGAATAATCGATTGGAATTCTGTAACCTTCTACTGGTGCAAATACATTATCACCACCCGGAGCTGCTAAGTCAGTCCATCTAACTCTGAATTCTACAATATAACCTGAAGGGAATTTTTCATCCCAATAATAGTCAGGACCCAATCCAACTAAACTATCTGTTCCACCTGTCTGATCTAATATTACTCTGTTCCAAGCAAATCTGATATGATAATCCGGTTCTGCACCTCTTTTATAAGTTGTGTGAGGTTTGCCATGCCAGTTATATAATCCAAGGAAAATATCCGGAGCATCATTCAGATAAGCTTGCGATTGTGCATTTTTAACAACTATGTCATCGTTAACATCGAATGCTACATAGAGATATTGATTATCAACGGCAACATAAGAAAGAACTGATAGATCATTATCTCCACTTATTGTGGTATTTGTAACTATATGTCCTGTTCCATCTGATGGAAACATTCTGAATGGAGTAATTCCTGACCACTCGCTTAAATCACCATCAGCAACGAAGTTTGTTGGTGCATTTAATGAGATTGTTGTAACTCCTTTTGCAAGGTTTGTAACTGCGGAAGAATTCTGACTAACAACACTTGCATTTCCGGATGCATCACGGCAAACAACTGCATAATAATAAGTAACATTCTGATCAGTTACAGGTGCAAAGAGCAAGTGTTCTATCAACTGACTGTTTTCAGGAACACCCATTTTCACAACTTCAACACCAGGATCATTTACACTTGAAATCGGATTCTTGCTATAATAAACATCATACTTTTCACCTGTCTCACCAGGAACATCCTGCCAGGTTACGATATTCTGATATGTACCAGCAAAAGCACTCACACCCGTTGGTGGATTTGGAGCAATTACATCAAATGTTGGATTACCTGTCCACCAATCAGTTACCCAAAGAACTCTTCCTGCTTGTCCGGAAGCTTCAGCCATCAATCCAACGACGTGAACAGAAGATGAATCAAAACCGGAAGTATTATCCTGATAAACCATTTCCCTTAACGGAAAATAATACTGATGCCATTGATCATCATCTATTGGCTGGAATACTGTTCCGACTTTTCCAGGACCACCTTCGTATTGTATTCTTAATGGACCAGTTCCCGGAGGACATTTAATTTTAATTTTTGCTGAGTCAGTTTGCCAGGCACCGGCTAAATTAAACGGAGGATCAACTGTGCAGCCCCAACCGGTCCAGCCATTTCCCCATTCATCACCTTGTGTCCACTTAATTGCGTTTGAATTTTGTACAGGTCCTGCACCTTCAACAACTTCGATTGCTGATTGTCCCCAAGCCCAGGATGTGATGTAACTTGGGAATGTAACACCGTTAAATACAATTGCAGGAATAGCCCTAACACCAAATCTTCTGAAGCCATCAAACATTACTTCAAGAGAATCAGCAGGTAGATTATTTTGATCCCAACCAGAAACAACTGCTGCTAAATTGAACCCAACAATTTTATCAGAGTCAAAGTGCATGTTATTATAACTTCCACCACCCCAAGCTAAAGGAAAGATTACAAAACCAGAATCGTTTGGAACCATACCTCCATTTTCGCTCAAAATTCTTAAAGGTACTTTGAATTCAACCCAACTTGTAGTGTTATCAAGAATTGTAGCATGTTCATAAATGTATTCTTCAATCGGATCAGCAGGTGAAGGTCTGTCAGCAATATGGATTCTGAAAACCATCCAGGTTGGATTAACGGGCGGAGTTAAAACTTTAATCCATATAGCCAAAGAATCATTAATTGTCCAATCCCAGGTTTCGCCTTCCGGTAATCTTTTTATTACCTGAGCAAAACTACCCCACTGATGATGAGAACCAATGACAAACTTAAACTGACCTGAGCCAGTTCCCTCCATTTTATCTGTTGTATTCAGAGCAAAATCAATTCTGCTCGCACCACCTTCAGTTACAAACTGAACTGTGGAATCCTGACTTAAATCAGTATCAAAGCTTTCAATTATCTGAGCTTGTAAAATGCTGAAGCTCAGAACAACTAAAAGCAACGGAAGAAGTTTTCTCATAACTTACCTCGTTTTTGTTTAATGAATGTTTGTTGATTTAGAATATTAAATTGAATTATAATTAATTCCATAAGCTCCATAATCCGATGATTATCACAAGAATAACTACCGACATCACAAGATTAGAATTCATTTTTTTATTTTGTTTAATAGCAACTATACCTGAAGTGAATTCAGAAACATTTTCAATTACAAGACTGTTAAGATTCAAAGCATAAGAATTCTTTTCAGCATGCTCCTTTAAATTCATAATCAGAATTATGCTTACACTTAATAAGAACAGTAAAATTGAAAAGTGTAAAAAGTTTATGTTAAGTATCCAGATAAAAACGGGATGCAGTTCAACAGAAATTATTTTGTAAAATCTGAAGAATCAATCTTCCTATTCCAATTATCTCACCTGCTATTAAGGTTATAATTGCCGTTTTAGCAGTAAGTCTTTTAGAAAATAATCCAAATAGAAAAACGGCAGTGATAGGTGGGCTTACAAATGATTGAACACTTTGCAGGAATAAATAAATTTGTGAGCTGATAACCTTAACTAATGGCACAATCAGAATTGCACCAACTACAGCAGCAGTAGTAGCCAATCTTCCCACAAGCACTAATTTTCTTTCTGATGAATCGGGATAGCGAATTTTGTAATAATCGTTTGTGAACAAAACTGATATACTGTTGAAAGCGCCTGAAAGGGATGACATAATTGCTGCGAGCAAACCGGCAACAACAATTCCTTTTAATCCCAGTGGGAG
>VSSL01000478.1_pt1 | contig 11940 bp, 8 predicted proteins | sample 4557531 | NCBI WGS metagenome assembly VSSL01 (sample SAMN10986726, study PRJNA523729) | hot springs metagenome | isolation source: hot springs | place: India:Timba, Gujarat | collected 2018-05-31 | reverse complement strand
TTTCCAGCCAATTTTTTTATAAGAAGTTAATTCAAGAGTAACAGAACCAAGAATTATATTGAATCTTGCTTTCAACGGAACTCTTTCATCATCATCTGAGAGCCAACCTTCAAACTCTCCCGTCAGTCCCAAAACTCCAATAAAATCTGCTTTGCCATCAATTTTAATTGCAGCCATATCATAATCAAAAATATCAAGAGAAACAGCATCCCTGTTATAATTAAAAGAATATGCGATATAAGATTGCTGTTCATTAATATAAATATTAACTTTTTTTGAGCGTTCTTTTTTATATGAGTTAATTCTTGCAAGGTATACTATTGATAAGCCATCTTGAAACTCAATTCCCTTTTCAAAAGTTTCTGTCTTATCTACCTCCAGAATTTTATCTCTTCCATTATCTTTATATCTTTTAACCTTTATGTATCCTGTGTCGCTGTTGCTCGAATAGTCAAATTCATAATCTGTTCTTAAAATCACTCTTTCTCCTGTATTTTCATCTTTAAATTCCGAAGCGTGAAATTTCTCTGAAAATATTTTACCTTTTTCTTCTCTTATTATTGATTCAAAAATATATCTAACGGAAAGGAATGGTATCCCTTCAAAACTTTTCATCTCAGCCTTTGCAGTATAATATTTCTGATTATTTTCATAAAAAGAAGAATTCAAATTGAATTTTACTTCTCCAAGTTTTATAAAGCCAAATGATACAGTATAAACAAGCTCTTCACCAACCTGCATAATTTTACTTTGGGAATACACTGCTCCTGCAAATAGAATCAAAAAAGATAATATTAAACAGAAATAAAACTTCATAAAATTATTTCAGTCTATAAAGAAAATCTTTTTCAGTCTCAAAAAGTTCAAGAGCTAAAAGAAATTGTTCATCATCAGAAACAAATACTGCATATGCACCTTCATTACCCCATATATCTCTTGCAATCTGGAATTTAATTGAAGTAATTATGAATTTTTTATCGCGTTCAAATTGTTCTTTATTAAACTTAATATTTCTGCTTTCAGCAAAGGCAATTAAATCTTTTAGCATATCTTCAGAAACAATGAAATCCTTTCTGAATGAATTATAGTCCTTATAAGAACTTTCAATATTTTTTCTCATAGTTTTCATATAATTCTCAGTATATTCATAAATTATATTTAATCTTCTCAATGAAACCGTATATTCACTTAATGTATCGAGTTTAATAGGATAATCAGGGGAAATACCTCCTCCTCCATAAACTATTCTGCCATTTGCAGTTTTAAATTGAGGTCGGACAGTATCAGTAATATTTTTTTCTTCTTCTTCAGTTTTATATTTACCGTGTTCATAAGGCTTTTGTATTAACCTGCCTGAAGGTGTATAATACTTTGAAGTAGTAATTCTAACTGCAGAACCATCAAAAATATCAAATTGTCTTTGAACAAGCCCTTTTCCAAAAGTAGTTTCACCAACTATTAATCCTCTATCCCAATCCTGAATTGCTCCAGCAACGATCTCACTTGCAGAAGCCGAACCACTATTAACAAGAACTACTAACGGAATATCAGTAAACCGACCGCCAGAAGAATTATAAACCTCATTGAACATTGCAAGTCTACCTTTTGTATATACGATTTTCTTCCCTGCCGGTATAAATTCACTTGCCATTTTAAAAGCCTGTTCAAGATATCCACCAGGGTTTCCTCTTAAATCCAGAATTAGTTTGCGCATACCCTGGCTTTTCAATTTGTTAAGAGCTTCAGAGAATTCATTATAGGTAGTAGCGGAAAATCTGGAAACTTTTATATAACCAATATCATTTTCATAGATGAATGAAGCATCCACACTGTATAGAGGAATTTTGTCTCTTATAATTTCAAACTCGAGCGGCTCAGATAATCCTGGCCTAATTATAGTTACAGTAACTTTTGTTCCTTTTTTTCCACGAAGTTTTTTGGGTACATCTTCTCTTGAAATTTTTATTGCTGACACGCCATCAATTTTAACAATTTTGTCTCCGGCTAATATACCAAGTTTATCTGAAGGTCCACCACTTATTGGTGAAATAACAGTAAGCGTATCATTAATAATGTCAAACTCTACTCCAATCCCTTCAAAGCTACCCTGAAAATCTTCATTTATTCTTTTTAATTGGTCAGGATTTATATATACTGAATGTGGGTCGAGCTCCTGTAAAAGAGAACTTATTGCAACTTCTGTTAATTTTTGGGAATCAACTGTATCAACATAATATTGAGACACTAAACTAAGTACTTCCGCATATTTCTTTACCTGCTCTCCAACTTTATCATCAGAAATTGCATTCTGGATTTTCATTCCTATAATAATACCTATAGCAAGGACAAGGAATGTAATCAGATATAAATATTTTTTCTTTGTCATTTTAAATTAATGATATAATTTTAATAATAAAAATATTAAATAAACATCTACTTTTTTAATCAAAACTTCTTTCAAATAAGTTCCTGCTATAATATACTTTATCTAAAAAATATATACCAAATTACAAAAAATGCAGGAATTAAAATAGGAAGAGAGTATTTATAAATATAAGGGAAAAAGCCCGGCATTTTTATCCCCTTACTTTCTGCGATTGATTTTACCATAAAGTTAGGACCGTTACCTATATATGTCATTGCTCCAAAAAATACTGAGGAAACAGAAATAGACATTACATAAATCTTAAACTTATCAAGGAATAAAAGGACTTCATTAGGATTGTTCACATTATAATGTTGAAGTCCCAATGCCATTGTAAGAAAATTTAAGTAAGTGGGAGCATTATCAAGAAAACTTGTAAGAAAACCAGCCACCCAGTAAAATTCACCTGGCGAAGTAATATTAAGCTTTTCTGCATTTACAGACAAATAACTTAGCAAAGGCATCATAGTCATAAAAATACCTATGAAAAGTAACGCAACTTCTTTTATTGGCTCAAAATTAAACTTATTTTTTCTATGTACCTCCACAGGTGTTAATCTATAAGAGGCAACTGCACAAGAAATCATTAGAGCCTCTCTTACAAAAATAGGTTTTGTAATGAAAACAGAAGCAATAATAATTAATAGAAAAATTATATTATACAATCCTTGAAATTCGAATTCCTCCCCTTTTTCTTCAATTCGGGAACGGGCATCTCGTCTTAACTTTTCATAATTATATTTATCAATAATAAAGAATACTAAAAGTATGTAGCATATTGTAAGAAACCAGATATGATAAAGATGTCCAATAATCCAGAAAAAAGGAATCCCCTTAAGGTATCCGAGAAATAGAGGAGGATCTCCGATGGGAGTTAATGCACCACCAGTATTACAAACTGTAAAAATAAAAAAAATAATGTGATAAGGTTTTAATCGGTTTTTGTTTGAATTAATATAAGGTCTTATAAGCAGCATAGCTGCACCAGTGGTACCAAAGAAATTAGCAATCACTGAACCAACAAAAAGAGTTAATGTATTTTTGAATGGAGTTGCCTTTCCCCTTATTGTAAAGTATATCCCGCCAGAAACCGTATACAAAGAACCAAGTAGAGCAATAAAACTAAAATATTCTTCAGCAGTTCTAATAACATCCTCAGATTTTTTTAGGATAAGGAGATAAAACAAAATCATAAATAGAGCAAGAGCAATAGAAAATTTTCCGTAGTTTTTATGCCAGAGTACAGGAGCAATAAAAGGCATAAATGCAATCGATAAAATAAGCACTATAAACGGAATGAATAAAAGGAATTCCAAGATTTATCTCCTGTGTTATTTTTCTTTGGGAATATCTATTTGAATCTTGCTTTTAGCAGATTCAAAATTCTCCACCAACTTTTTCACACTTGCTTCTGAAACTTTTAAGAAAGTATTTGGATAAATACCAATCCAAAATATGAATATGAGAATTGGAATTAAAGATAGAAATTCAAATTTTGATAAATCTTTTAAAACTTTATTCTCATTTTTTGTTATCGGTCCAAGCATAATTCTTTGATAAAGCCATAGCAAATACACTGCTGATAAAATAATGCCAAGAGATGCAACTATAGCATAGATATTATTATTGAAATTAAAAGATGTAAAAGCTCCAACAAGTATTAGAAATTCACCAATAAATCCATTTAAGCCGGGTAAACCTATTGAAGATAAAGAAACTATAAGAAATATAGCAGCCAAAGAAGGCATAACTTTTCTAAGTCCTCCATACTCAGAAATCAATTTTGTGTGTCGCCGTTCATATAAAATTCCAACAATAAGGAATAATGCACCTGTTGATAAACCATGATTGACCATTTGAATAACACTTCCCTGTAACCCTTCCAGATTAACAGCAAAAATTCCAAGTACAACAAAACCGAGATGACTAACAGAAGAGTATGCAATTAGTTTTTTCATATCAGTTTGGACAATGCAAAGTAAAGCACCATAAATTATACCGATAACCGCAAGTATAGAAATAATAGTACTGAAATATTCAAAAGCCGCAGGAAATAGTCCAAGTGAAAATCTAATTAAACCATAAGTACCCATTTTCAATAATATCGCAGCAAGGATAACACTACCTGCTGTTGGTGCCTGTACATGCGCATCAGGTAACCAAGTATGGAATGGAAACAGTGGTACTTTAATTAAAAATCCAAGAGTGAATAAAATAAAAAGTATAATTTGCTTATTAAATGGCTGCACAGAAGAAACTTTAGAAAGTTCTACAAAATCACTAGTAAATACACCATACAATGGAGACGCCATAAACCCGAGCCAAATAATACCAACAAGTAAAAGAACACTTCCTATCATAGTATAAATGAAGAACTTTAGAGTTGCATAAATTCTATCTTCACCACCCCAAATACCAATAATAAAATACATTGGAATCAAAATGAATTCCCAGAAAACATAAAATAGAATTAAATCAAGAGAAGAAAAAACTCCTATTAATGCACCTTCAAGAATAAGCAAAAGAAAATAATATTCTTTAATCCTTTTTGTTATCGTTGACCAGGAAGCTAAAATACATAATGGGAAAAGAAAAGTGGTTAATACAATTAATAAAACTGAAATGCCATCACCCCGAGATAATAATTACATCGAATAGATTTAATCCATTGAATCTTTTCCACAAATTGATAATCAGCAGAGAGAGAGTTAAAGTGAAGAAAAAGATAAATAGAGATTAAAAATGTAAAAAGCGAAATAATTATTGTGTAAGTTTTTATAAGTATAGAATTTTCCCTCTGGAAAAATAAAATCGGTATAGATAGAATAATAGGAAAAAATATTAATATACTTAAAATATTAGATTCCACTTTATCCTTTCATTCTTAAACCTTTTTCTTCATAAATAAAAATCCAACCAACAATTTTCCCAATATTTATATCCTTAAAATTATCCCAATATTCCTTTGAAAATACAACTCTTGAGCTATAAAACGAATCAAATTCTTTTTTAGTCTGATTCATAATATTAATAAATCTTTCTTTCCATACTTTACAATTTGAAACTCTCAAATCCACCCAGCCATCGTATGCCCAGCGATTTATTTTATTAGAATCTATGTGTATTTTCCTCGCTCCAGAAACAGAAGGAACTATAATATAAGGACCACGAATTAATGATTTTCCATCAGGTAATAATATCGGTACGCCTATTGATACTATTTCATTTCTTAATTTGGAATTTTTAATAACAATATCTTTCAGTTTCTTTGATATTGAGTTTGGAGTTTCCTTGATAACATTATTAAAGTTCTTATAAGCTATTCTTAACAAATGGCATTCATAAAGTAATTTTGATAACCTCGGTGGTCCAAGCATTTCAAAAGCAACAGAATGTGTATTATGTTTCTTCTCAAGTTCTTTTAGCTTTTCAACAGCATAATGTTGTAAAAATCCCGCTCTGTATGAAGGTTCCAGAACTGAAGAATCAAGAGCATTTATAACATCACTACCTGTATTTCCACCTTGAAGTTCAAGAAAGACATTTTCAGCAATTTCTTCAGGCGTTACAAATTCCATTTGACCTTTAGATGATATTGCTTCAAATTCTCCTCTCGAAAATATTCCATTTTCTCCCGTATCTATATATGCAGTTTTAAGAATACCAATCTTTTTATATTCCTTCGGTGGCTTTAATTCAAACTCACCCTTCAAAGTTATTTTATCCTCTGGCTTAACATCATAAATATACATCGGATTCTTTCCTTTTTTTATCTCACCAAATCTTATCTTTTTCCAGGCTATTGCCGCCGTCGGTTTTATTTCTTTTATCATTGGTCCATCGGGAGTTCTTGCCATCAGGAATAAAAGTAAAGTTTGCGCTCCTGCAACCGAAGATTTACTTAGAAGCACCCTTGATGGTTTTTCTTCACTATGAGTGAATGGAATATTCAATCCCATTCCCCCTGTACCACTTGTTCCGATTTTGAAATAAAACTTTGTCTTGAATTTCAACATTGAATTGTAGAGTATCTGTATATGCCTGATTAACTGCGGTATATAAGAAAAACAAATTAGTTTTTCCGATGCTGTTAAAAGTTTGTCATAATCTTTTTCTTTTGACTCTGAAATGCTCAATATATCATAATATGCTTTATATATATTTTGATATGCGATTGATGTCGCTGTATTAATACAATCTATAATAACATCTGGTTTAAATTTCTCAAGCATTTTGTAAATACAGGACTCTTTCAAAATCTTATCATTTAACTCATAAACTATATCTTCTATTGTTTTTCTCCTTTTTATGGAATCATTTAAAATTTCATTTCTATCTAAATCCTTGTATTCATATCTGGTAAAAATATTCCCCCAGAATGGAATAAATACATTTTTAACCTTGAATTCATTATTTAAAACTTTACAGATTTCTTCTGCTTCATTCTTATATAAAGAAGTTAAAATAACTTTAGCTGGTTTCCCCTCCATAATTCTTCTTGCAACAGCAGAACCTACCAACCCCCATCCTCCTAAAATTAAAATCGTTTTATTACGAATGTCCATAGCTTTTAAAATTAATTTTATAAATTAATATAAATATAAAAACGGTTTCCAGTCATCAAGTACTTTTCCAGCTGAACTTTTAATAAATGTTATATGAGATGGTTTCTTGGGTTTTGAAATTAAAAGCATACCCGCTTCTTCTGGGGTTCTATCTCCTTTCTTATTGTTACATCTAATACATGCGGTAACTAAATTTTCCCAGCTATCCTCGCCTCCCTTTGATTTCGGTATTATATGGTCTATAGTCAAGTTATTTGTAGAGCCACAATACTGGCATCTATGATTATCCCTTTTTAATACATTTTTCCGCGATAATATTATTTTTTTATATGGCACTTTAACAAAATACCCCAATCTAACAATACTTGGACAATCAAAAGAACGAGAAATTGAATTAATTTTTTTCCCATTGACTTTACTTACTATTTCCACTTTTCCCAAATAAGCCAGAATAATAGCTCTTTTCACATTACATAATGTCAATGGCTCATAATTCTGGTTTAAGACCAATACTTTACCGTTCAGTAAGTTCAGGTTTCTATTCCTGACTTTTGTTTCAAAGTTGTGGAAGACGGACCTCCTACATTTTTATTTAAATAATAATAAAAAATAAAAATATTTCTCTGAATAATCAATTTATTAAAAAAGATTTTATTATAATATAAATTATCTACTCAAAATTAATTTTTCGTTTCTCTATAAATCTCTTGATTATCCAAATCTTGCACTATCATTTTATAAAAATACACACCACTTGGATAATTTTCCGCGTTAAAGGAGATAGCATAGGTACCTGGTTGTTTTGTAGTGCTTATCAAGGTAGAGATTTCTTTTCCCGTGATATCGTAAACTTTTATTGTTACAAATGATTTATGAGAGAGTTGAAATTTTATTATAGTTGAGCTGTTAAACGGATTGGGATAGTTTTGATAGAGGAGATAATTCTCGGGGTTATTTGTTTGTATTAATTTTTCATCAGTATATAATCCAATACCAAAGGGGTTTGAATTCATTATCGAGTAAGACTGTGTTGTATTTAATATGTAAACGGTATATTTGATGTAACAATTAGCAGAAGAAATTCCTGTTGGGATTGACCATTGGTATGTTCCATTGTTTTTAATACTATCAGCGATTAACGTGAATGGGCCATTCGGTCCGGTAGTAGATAATTCTAATTTGACTCTTGAATCAAAGTTTGAGGGTGCAGAACTGAGCCATTTAATAAACCTAACACAACCAGGTTTAAAATATTCATATCCTTTTGGAAAAATTGGTTTTATTGATAAACTTGTATATGGTGTTGTTTCTTTAAAGAATCTTAGCATATTTTTATAATTGAAAAGACTTACCTGATGAGCCGTTTGTAGAGCAATATCAGCGAATCCGTTTCTATCAGCATCAGCAACAGCTATACCAGAATAGTCACCTGGTGTTGGTACTGTGAAGCTTGCAACCTGAGTCCAATTAGTTCCTCCATTACCTTTCCAGACTGTAACTGTAGCATTACCGTAAAGTACTAAATCACAGAAATTATCATAATCCATATCATATAATACAGCAGCAGAATAGCTTCCGGAGGTAGGAAGATTTGCGGAAAGGTTAACATACTGAAGAGCTACCCTATCAAATTTCCAAACATTAACGGCTCCCCCACTACCAATAAAACCAACATCCATTGCACCATCATTATCCACATCACCAAGAGTAACACCTCGATGCCCCGTTGAGGGAGGAGAAGGTAAATTATATTGCGCTATAGTAAAACCTCCATTTCCATCACCAAAATATACTGTACCATATTGATAAGCAGCAACTAAATCAAGATTTCCATCTTTATTAATATCCCCAAAAGAAAATTCCATATTTGAATTGCCACCATTAGCAGCAAAAGTTTGTCTCCATACTCCAGTACCTAAATTTTTATAAACTCTGATTCCGTTACAGCATCCAAAGGAGATAGACCCTAAGTCAATCAAACCATCATTATCAACATCACCAAAATCAGAAGTGAACATTCCCCATGTTTCTCCATTCATAGCAAGACTATCATCATAAGGAATCCAATTAGTCCCGGTACCATCTCCTAAAGCAACTTCTAAAATCTGGTCACCAAAGTCATTTCCAGAATAATTATGATGCATACCATAACCAATATCTTGTTTACCATCATTATTAACATCTCCAACAGCAATACCTCCATATCCCAGATAACCTGTTTGAAAATGATTCCAGTTAGCTCCAGTACCATTTCCAAACCAAACCATAACTCCCTGCTCTTGAGAATTGATCAATGGATTCCCGTGGTCGCCAATAGAAATAATATCAAGGAAACCATCACTATTAACATCTGCAAACTCAAGTTCCGTACGACCGCTTTCCAGATTAATAGTTTGTAAACCTGAGGAAGACTCAATATAATTTAAATAATTGGATTCTTTCGGACCTAAATAAAATGAAGAGATAATAAAACTAATCCCCAGAGTAACACACATAACCAGAACAATATTTAAATATTTTTTAAATTTCATAATATTTATGAATTTAAAATATGAAAATGGATTTACATAATAAAAAATTTTTATGTTTAAATTCCAAAACTATATAAAGTATGAAAGAACATAATTGCATATAAATACGAAATACCCTTATAAAATAATTTTTTAAAAATAGAATTTTAAATTCTATTTCAAAAACTTTAGAATTTCACCAAATGCATCAATCTCTTTGTTTAAACCATCAAAAGACTTATTATTGTTAATTATAAAATCTGCCCTCTTGGCTTTTTCCAATTCTGGTAATTGATATTTCATTATTTGTAAAACATCTTTTCTTTTAGCGCCATCACGATTCATAATTCTGCGAATTCTATTTTCCTTATTTGAATAAACCAATACCACATAATCAAGATATTTATCAAAATTACTCTCATAAACAATCGCAGATTCAATGAAAATTATTTTATCTTTACATTTTTTAATCTCACTGTCAAGATAACGAATTACTGCAGGATGAATAAGTTTGTTTGCATCAAGATAATTTTTCTTATTAGCAAAAATTACCTCTTTGAATTTTGATAAATTAATTTTTCCTTTAAAATTAAGAATATCTTTCCCGAACCTTTTCACAAGTTTAGAAGTAAGGTTTTTGTCTTTTGCATACAATTCCTTAGCCATCAAATCGGCGAAAAATACTTTAAAACCTTTATTTGCAAGGTGTGTGCAAACTTCAGATTTACCGGAACCAATACCTCCTGTTATTCCGATTAAAATTTTATCTTTTATTTTTTTCATAATGTTTCAATAATTTCTATCTTAATATAATATTATGAAAATTATTTTGCATATGCAATAGATCTTCTTTCTCTAATTACATTTACTTTTATCTGTCCGGGATATTCCATTTCCTCTTGAATTTTATGTGCAATATCATCTGCAAGCTGGTCTTGCATTATATCATTAATCTTATCACACTCAACTATAACCCTTACTTCTCTTCCTGCTTGAATAGCATAGGTTTTTGCAACTCCTTCAAATGAAGTAGCAATTGTCTCAAGTTTTTCAAGTCTTTTCCAATATGCTTCGACTGACTCTCTCCTTGCTCCTGGCCTGGCTCCACTTATTGCATCTGCAACCTGTACCAGAACAGAAATTGGATGTTCCATTGGTATTTCATCATGATGAGCCCCGATTGCATTGCAAACTATCGGATGCTCTTTACATCTTTTAGCAATTTCATAACCTAAAATTGCATGTGGTCCCTCTATACTTCTATCAACTGTTTTCCCAATATCGTGAAACAGACCTGCTCTCTTTGCAAGAATTGGGTCAAATCCTAACTCAGCAGCCATAATACCGGCAAGATAACTAACTTCAATGGAGTGATTTAAAACATTCTGACCATAACTCGAACGATACTTCATTCTACCAATAAGAGTAATAATATCTCTATTCACATTTTGAATTTCCATATCTATTAAAGTTTGTTCACCAACTCTAAAAATTTCTTCATTCAGTTCTTTTTCAACTTTTTCAACAACCTCTTCAATTCTTGCGGGATGTATTCTACCATCTAAAATAAGCCTTTCCATAGCTACTCTTGCAACTTCTCTTCTAAAGGGGTCAAATGCAGAAATAATTATTGCTTCAGGAGTATCATCAACAATAATATCTACTCCTGTAACAGCTTCAAAAGCTCTTATATTTCTTCCTTCTTTACCAATAATCCTTCCTTTCAGTTCATCAGAAGATATTTGTAAGACGCTAACTGTAGTTTCAACTGAATGGTCAATCGCTGACCTTTGTATTGCCTGAACAATAATGTCCTTAGCAATTTTATTTGCTTCCTGTTTGGTTTCTTCTCTAATTTCCTGTAATTTTTGTGCTGCTTCTAATTTTGCTTTATTAATTAAATTGTCAAAAAGAATTTTCTTTGCTTCTTCTTCAGTCATTCCAGCAATAGTCTGCAGCGTTTCGCGTTGTTTTTCAATTAACTCTTCATTTTCTTTAATTAACTTTTCAACAAGCTTCTCCTTATCATTTACTTCTTTTATTTTAACATTATAAGTGTTAATCGACTTCTCTGCCTCATTTTGTTTTACACTCAAATCAGATTTCATCTTTTCAATTGATTCTTTTTCGTTGCGCAACTTTCTCTCAAATTCAAATAACTCTTTTTCCTTATGTTTAACATCTTCATCAAACTTCTGTTTTCTTTTGTAAAATTCATCTTTTACTTCTAATAATTTTTCTCTCTTAAGAGTTTGATGCATATTTTTCAGCATCAATCTTAAACTGTTTTGCCCTTTTCTCTGCTTCCTGTATAATTTCTTTTGCTCTCTGATCTGCCTCATCAATAATTCTTTTAGCAACATTCTCAGCACCATTTATCTTATTCTTATTTGCTCTATTCTGAATATACCAGCCGAGGAAGAAAGTCAATAAACATAAA
>VSSL01000477.1_pt1 | contig 11958 bp, 6 predicted proteins | sample 4557531 | NCBI WGS metagenome assembly VSSL01 (sample SAMN10986726, study PRJNA523729) | hot springs metagenome | isolation source: hot springs | place: India:Timba, Gujarat | collected 2018-05-31 | reverse complement strand
TTCATATCGCGAAAGACGATCGGTTCCGGCTTGTGATTGTGCAAATACGACAGCACATCGCAAATTTGCAATGCCCACCGCGCAACCCGCGCTTCGTCAAGCGGCTTGCCGTTTTCTTCCAACACCGTCTCAAGGTCTTTGCCGGGGATAAATTCGAGGACGAGGTAGACTTTACCGTGCTCTTCAAAAAAGTCGTAGACTTTGGGAATCGCAGGGTGTTGCAGGGTGGCTAACAAGCCAGCTTCGCGCTGAAAGTTCTTGAGATTGAGTAAACGGGTTTGCGAATCGGGCGCGCTCTGGGCCATTTCTTTGATCGCGCAATAGCGCACCACATCTTTGAACCGCAAGTCGCGTCCGCGGTAGACGACGCTCATCCCGCCAATCCCGATTGGCCCCTCGACGTGGTAACGACCTTGAAGAACAGTACCGGGGTTGAGCATCACCGGCGCGACTGGCGACGGCTGGCCAGCGGGCCGCGCCGCCATCTGGCGCGTGCCTTCGTCCGCTTCACCAGCGGGCCGCGCCGCCATCTGGCGCGTGCCCTCTTCAGGCGCAGATGATGGCGTAGATGGGCCGATCTGGCGCGTGCCATCATCAGCCGCGCCGCTTTCGGGAGGTTGTGCGTTGACAGATTTGGTGCCAACCCGTTTGATCAAGCCCATGAGTCACCTCGTCCATTGGTTATGCCAGCGATAGTGAGACATATTGGCAAGTTTGTTCCTCTATTATAGAAGGTGTTGTTCGCTTCGGCAACCGGATCAAGGCACCATAATGGCTATTACGAATATTCCTTGTTTTGTGCCTGATGTTTGATGGCAGCGAGGAGGATGGATACAAACCGCACGGCTAGGCCGATAGTGTGAGCCGTGCGGCTGCCAGAGAGCCGCACCGCCGTGCGGCTGTACAGATACAGATGGCTCAGCGCGCCGGTTGCCACCCTTGCACGCGAGCAATGGCCATCCGCCACCGTTCGGAGTGGATCTCGCGTTCGGCGGCGGTTGTGCGTGGCACGAACCGCGTCGCCGTATCATCAACCAACGCCGGCAAGGTCTGCGGCGACCACACGCCGGCCCCGATCCCGGCCAGCAGCGCCACGCCGCGGGCCGTGGTTTCGGTATCGCGGGCGCGCACCAGCGTCACCCCCGCTTAGATCGGCTTGAATTTGGCAAGCCAGATCGCTGGCGGCTAAGCCGCCACCCACCCGCAGTTCAGTGATGGCGATCCCAGCCTCAGCCTGCATCGTCGCCAGAATATCGGCTAATTGGAAGCCGATCGACTCGTAGAAGGCGCGAGCGATATGGCCGACCTGCACCCCCAACGCCAAGCCAAAGAGCGCGCCGCGCGCGCTGCGATCTTCGCTCGGCACCCCCAACCCGTTGAGCGCGGGCACAAAGACCACGCCGCCGCTGTCGGGCACCGTTGCCGCGTGCCGGTCGAGATCGGCGACGCGCCGCACCAAACCGATCTCGCGCAGCCAATTGGCCGCCGCGCCAGTGGTCGTCATGTCGGCTTCGAGGGCATAGGTTGGCGCACCGCCAATCTCCCATGCCAAATAGGTTTTGCAAATACCTTGCGGCGGCGCATGCGGGCCAACCACCGCGTTCACAAATGAGGCAGTACCGTGGGTTGCCACAGCTTGGCCGGGGGAACGGCAATCGTAGCCAAACAACGCCGATTGCTGGTCGGTGATCATCGCCAGCACTGGCACTGCTGCGCCATCGATATGCAACTCGCCGAAATGGTGAATCGTCGGACGAGGGATGGGCAGGGCCGCACGCGGAATCTGGAGCGTCTCGATCCACTCATCCCATAGCGTGCGCCGGCGCGGATCGTAGACGGTCATCGCCTGCAATAGCGAGTGGTCGAGGGCGTGCTCTGCCGGGCAGCCGAGCGCCTGCACGATCCAGCCGGCGGCCAGCGACACCCGCAATACGCCTTGTTCGGCGGCATGGCGAAACGCGGCATCGTGCTGCATCCGCCATGCCATGTGCATCGCGCTGGCGTAGGGGCCGGGGAACTGGCCCAACCGTTCGCGCCGCTGCGGCCCCAACGGCGTATCAGCCAACGCTGCCACCAACGGCGCGGTACGCAAGTCTTGCCACGTGATCGCATTGCCAATCGGGCGACCGGTACGGGCATGCCACGCAAAGACGGTATCGCGCTGCGAGGTGATCCCGCAGGCGATCAGATCACTGCCACGGACACCGGCGCGGGCAAGCGCCTCGTTGATCGCCTCGGCCACGCTGCGCGCAATCGCACGCGGTCGCTGCTCAACCCATCCCGGCTGGGGGTAGACGCGCCCAACGGCGCGGTAGCCATACCCCCGCACGTAGCCTTCATCATCGTAAATTACGGCGCGGCTGCCACTGCCGCCTTGATCGATGGCGAGAATGTAGCGTCTGGTCACAGGGTTGCCTCGTCACGTATCGGGCGCGAATGGGGGGCATTATACCACGTTGTTGCGCGCGATCGGGGGCCACACAGACGCCGGTGCAATCGGTTATAATACGGCCACGAGGAGCCGCACGGCTGTGCGGCTCTACGGTTGTGCGGGGATCAGATTGGACACCGCACCGCCGTGCGGCTGAACCAGTGTTTGGTTGTCACATAGGGAGCCGCACCGCCGTGCGGCTGAACCAGTGTTTGGTTGTCACATAGGGAGCCGCACCGCCGTGCGGCTGTACGGTAGGAATCATGTCGCATTTTACGATTACTGCTCGTGATCCTGACAGCCGCGCCCGCGCTGGCGTATTGCAAACCGCTCACGGTGCGGTTGCGACGCCGGTCTTTATGCCGGTCGGCACGCGCGCCACGGTCAAATCGCTCAGTCCGCACGAACTGCGCGACCACGGTGCGTCCATCATTCTCGGCAATACCTACCACCTCTACCTGCAGCCGGGCCACGAGCTGATCGCGCGTCACGGCGGCCTGCACGGCTTTATGAGCTGGGATGGCCCTATCCTGACTGACAGCGGCGGGTTTCAGGTCTTTTCGCTGGTCTACGGCGGGATCGCCGATGAGGTCAAGGGCCGGCGACCGGCGCACCCATCCCGCTTGAGTGATATGGTGACAGTGACCGAAGAGGCAGTCATCTTCAAATCGTACCTCGACGGCTCGCGCCACGTCTTTACGCCGGAACGGAGCATCGAGGTGCAGCACCATCTCGGCGCAGACGTGATTGTCTGCTTCGATGAACTGCCACCGTTCCGGGCCGGTTACGACTACACCGCGCAAAGCATGGCCCGCACCCACCGCTGGGCCGAACGTTGCCTCACAGCGCACCAGCAACGGAACCGCGCCGCACTGCCCAACCCCGATCAACTATTGTTTGGGATCGTGCATGGCGGCATCTTCCCCGACCTGCGGCGGGCAAGCGCCGAAGTGATTGGCAGGATGGGTTTTGATGGCCTCTGCATTGGGGGATCGTTAGGGGCTAACAAAGAGCAGATGTACGAGGTCGTGGATATGACCGTGCCTTACCTACCCGACGGTATGGCGCGCCATCTGTTGGGAGTCGGCGATGTCGATGATCTGCTGGAAGGAGTAGCGCGGGGCATCGATATGTTCGATTGCGTCAGCCCAACCCGGCTGGGAAGGCACGGTGCGGCGTTAGTGCGCAACCGCGAGCGAAACTGGCGACTGAATGTGACCAATGCCTCGTTACGCGATGATCCGGGGCCGTTGCAAGCTGGCTGCACCTGTTACACCTGCCGCCACTTCTCGCGCGCCTACATCCACCATCTCTACCGCTCGAAAGAGCTGCTCGGCATTCGGCTGGTCAGCCTGCACAACGTCGCGTTCCTGCTCAACCTGATGGCCGACGTGCGCGCGGCGCTGGCAGCCGGCAGATTTGGCGAGTTGTACGAAGAATGGTTAGGCAAACCGCTGATCAGCGTGACACGATAACACAGGCGGCATAGCAGCAGACGCTGTTATCGCCGCCGCCGCTCGATCGCACGATTGATCTGTTCGAGCACGCGCAGATCGGCCTCTTTGGGGGAACGCGGCGCATCAGCGTACAACGCGCGCTCGGTGCGGAAGAGATGCAGCATACGCACGACGAGAATCACGCCGCCGAGCAACGTCAGCGCTAACATCCCCCATGGCAGCCATGCAATGACCAGCGGCGTTACCACGGTCGTTGCCAACCGATCGGCGTTCGTCGCTTCCGGCCACGCAACCCCAGCGTAGCGCACAAGGTAGGTTATGACGAGGGCAGCATTTATGACACCGAAGGCGGCCCCGATCAAGCGATGAGACCACTCTGCGGCATCTTCGAGGCCAAACTCGATGATCATATCGATACCGTAGCCGATGATCATCGCCAGAACCAGCAATCCGCTTAACGAGACAAAGAGCGGCCAGCCATTGGCCAACCCGGCGCGCCCGAGCAGGTTGATCACCCCATCCCGCCATAGATCAACCAGTACGGCGCCAATCAGGGTGCCCACGAGCGCGAACCCGCTTGGCCAAGCGCCGCGGCGTAATCCAACGATCGTGAAGAGGATGAGAATAATGACTGCCCCCACATCGATTGCCATACGCCACTCCTTCAGTGGTGAACTTAGATTACTACGTATTGTAGCAGAAATGTCAAGCAATGGCCCAGCGGGGATCGCTATGAGCATGCAAGGTCATTCACTGTCCCATCATTCCGCTGTAGGTCATTGAGTAGGCATTTCTCCACCTGACGGGCAAGAATCGGCATGCGAGCCGCTGCACAAAGATGCTATAATGACCGCGTCAGACAATGGTTGTCTGTCGTACCATTGCTGCTCACGGTATCTCTTACCGGAGCGCAATCGTTTGAGTGCTAAGGAGGCTTGCATGGTTCGCGTCGCTATCAACGGTTTCGGCCGGATCGGGCGCCAGAGCTTTAAGGCGATGCTGGAGTACTATCCCGAAGAGTTTGAGATTGTCGCGATTAATGACCTCACCGACGCCAAGACGCTGGCGCATCTCTTGCGGTACGATTCAACCTACGGCGCCTTCGATGGCGAGGTGACAGTGACCGAGAAGGCGATTGTCGTCGAGCAGGATGATGTGCGCTACGAGTTGCTGACGCTCGCCGAGCGTGATCCGGCGGCGTTGCCGTGGAAGGAGCTGGGGGTCGATATCGTGATCGAGTCGACCGGTCGCTTTACCGATGCCGAGAAGGCCAAGGCCCACCTTGCGGCGGGGGCCAAGAAGGTGATTATTACCGCGCCGGCCAAAGGTGAAGATATCACTATCTGCTTGGGCGTCAACGACGCGAAGTACGATCACGAGAAGCACCACATTATCTCGAACGCCTCCTGCACGACCAATTGTCTCGCGCCGGTCGCCAAGGTGCTCAATGATCGCTTTGGCATCGAACGCGGGTTGATGACGACGATCCACTCGTATACGATGGATCAGAACTTGCAGGATAACGTCCACAAAGACTTGCGCCGGGCGCGGGCAGCGGCGATCAACATGGTGCCCACCACCACCGGCGCTGCCAAGGCCGTGGCATTGGTCATTCCTGAGCTGAAGGGCAAGTTCCACGGCTATGCCGTGCGCGTGCCGACGCCGACCGTCTCGATGGTCGATTTCTCGGTCTTGCTCAGCACCAAGACTTCGGTTGAAGCGATTAACCAAGCCTTCATCGAGGCCAGCGAGAGCGAGGAGCTGGAGGGCATCCTCGGCGTCAGCCACGATGAGCTGGTCAGCACCGACTTCATCGGCACCACCTACAGCAGCGTGGTTGACCTGCCGCTGACGATGAGCATGGGTGACGATTTCTTCAAGATCGTCGCGTGGTACGACAACGAGTGGGGCTATTCGGTGCGCGTTGCCGATCTGACGGCGCTGGTGGCCGACCGGTTTGAATAATCGGATGGGCGGTAGTAGGGGCAGGTTTCCAACCTGCCCCTCTACGGATACAGGCAGGTTTAAAACCCGCCCCTACCGCCACTGTTGCAACCGCGCCGCCCAATCGCGCCCCGCCCGGCGCAATTGCTCTTGTTGCCGTTCCAACACGACGTAAGCCAGCAACATCAGCAACCCCAGCAATCCCAACAAGAGCCACTGATTAAGCAGACGTGCCGCATTGGCCGCTAGCCACAACACACCCAACACAAAACTGGCAATCCCCCCGACAAACGGCACTCGCAAGCGCGCCAGCGCGCCGTAGGCGGCTACCAGCAGTGACTCGCCGCCGACCAGCAGGATGTAGCCGATATTGTTGGGCGATCCAGCCGCTTGGAGAAAGGTGGCGCCGAGCAAGACTGCGACACCACTGGTATCGATCACGCGGGCCAGTTGATCGTGGCGTTGGAAGTGACGGATCCCGTTCGCCAGCGCGAGCAGATAGACGCCGACCGGGATCACATAGAACTGCATCTCGCGCAGATCCCAGACGAGGAATTGGCCAAGGCTGGCGGCAACAAAGGCCGCGCCGGCCAGATAGGCGTACTCGCTGCGCCGTTCGCGCACCGTCGCCGTGGCCAAGACTACGCCGGCGTTGATCAATGCGACCACCAGCGCACGCAATTCCAGCATTGCGATCGCAACGGCAATCACTGTCGCCAGCAACGGCAACCAGAGTGTAGCGCGTTGCCAGATCGCCCCCAACGCCAACCGGCGCACGGCCCAGCCGGCCACCATAATCGGCGCCAGCGCCAACACCAACCACGCCGCCTGCCATGGCCCGGCCACCCCCGTCTGCGCCATCCAGCCGGCAAGGCTGCCGATGAAGGCAGTAACGCTCAACCCAGCGCCGATCTCGCTCTGCTCGAACACTGCGATCACGGCAATAATTAGCGCACAGAACAAGAACGGCAGCGCGAGACTGCTCAAGCTGCTGCTTGCGAGCAGCGCCAGCGCGATCAGGGTAGTCATACCGCCAATACCATAACTATCTACTCCGAGCGCGCGCACCGTTGCATCCATTCGCCACCGGCGCCCGCCGGCGCCGCCAAGGCCAAGGATCGCCGCCGTGAGCAGCAGCGTCCACCCAATCACCGGCGCATTGTGGGGGAAGAGCCAGTTGGCGATACCGCCCACTGTGACCACCAATTGCACCACTGCGAGACTCATGATCCGCCAGCGCCGGTAGGCTGCTGCACCGAGCGCCAGAATGACGGTCGCACCGCCGGCGGCCAAGGGTAGATTGGCAGCACGTGCCGGCGCTGCCAGCGCTGCCAGCAACGCCGGCACCGGCAACGCCAGCGCCATCGCCAAGGCCAACTGCGCATACGGACGGTCAAACTGCGGCCAGCGACGCAGGATCAGCGCCATCGCGCCAGCGCCAGCGCTCAGCGGCAACGCCAGCACTGCAAGCGCATCCAGCTCGCCTTCCCAACGCAGAAACTCGCCGGCCACCGCCAGCAGCCACGCCCACGCGAGCATGAACGCCGCCGGATAGCCAAGCTGCCAGCGTTGCCAGATAACACTCAGCACCAGCCACACTGCGCTCGCAATGAGCGCGGCGCTCAGAGCGGCCAGACTCGGCTCAAAAAGCGCGCCAAGCAGCAACAACGTGCTGGTGCCGCCGAGCATTCCGCCCCAAAAGAGGGCCGGCAACGTCCAATATCTAAACGCACCGCGCCGGAGCAGACTGCCACCGAGTCCATAGCTGCTCGCCACCACCGTGCCGGCGAGGAGGTAGTGGTCAAACGTGTTCAGCCAGCCAAGCCGTTCGAGGCCACTCGCCACCACCGCCAACGCCGCGGTCAGACTCGCCAGCGCCCACACACTGTTGCGCTCACGGAACGCATTCCAGCCGTAGAGCGCAGTTGCTAGCGCCAGCGCCGGTATGCGCAAGGCCGGGTCAAGCCATGCGGTGATGAAGGCCCCCAACGCGATCAACGCCGCCCCCATCCAACGCAACACTGGCGGGGCATAGCTGATGCGCCCGCTGAACGGCGCTGCGTGCAAGGCAAAGCCAACGCCGCCAATAAGCAGCGTGACCAGCCCGCGCTGGCCCCACGGCTCAACCAACGACACCGACCATGCGGTCAGCAAGCCAATTGCAAGCCCCAACACCACACTGCCGGCCAACGCGCGGTTGGGTTGCAGCAGCACCAGCCGCCCGCGTTCGAGCAGCCCAATCACCACCCCACCGGCTAGCAGCAGCAACGGATAGCTCTGGCCGATAGCCGTTCGATCGAGTACACTCAACAGCACAACCATCAGCAATAGCGGCGCGATGGCCAACAACGGCGTCGCATACGCCTGCCCGCGCCGCTCAACCAGCGCCGCCATCCCCACATACCCCAACAAGAGGGCGGCAAAGCTCAGATTCACCCAGCGCAGGCCAAGATCGGGCAGAGCCGACCCGATCAACACCGCCACCGGCAACGTCAGCGCCATCGCCCACATCCAGCGCGGTTGCCGTTCGATCCACGCCGCAACCGTGCTGAACGCGCTGCCCAAACCAAACGCGATCATCGCCGGCAAGGCCTCGCTTGCCGTTGGCGCGGCGGCGAAGAGGCTCAGGCTGACCAACAACGATAGCGGCGGGCCTGCCCACTCGACAATCCGCGGCCCCAACGCGAGCGGAGCCGCGCTGCTGCGGGCCAACCGGCGGGCCACCAACAGCGCGATAAACCACAACCCAAATGCCCACACCGACTGCCAGCGGGTAGCGACCTCCCACTGCCAAAACGCGCTACCCAACGCGCCAACCGCAGCAGCACTAGCCGCCACGCTGTAGAACACGCGGCGGGTGGCATAGGCGCCGACGATGTAGAGCAGCAGGCTCAAGCTACTCACCGTTAGCAAGGCCGTATCGGTATCGAGATTGAGCAAGCCGGGCCGGGTGAAAGAGAAGATAACGATCGGCACCAACAGCGCCGCCACTGAACTGAGATTGCGTCCAGCGGCAGCAAAGCCTTCCCGCCGCTCGACCCAGCGCCCCAGCCCCCACAACCCGCCAGTCAAGATGGCCAATATCCCCACTTGGACAATCGGCGGGAAGCTGTTCCAGTTAAAGATCACCAGCACCAAACTGGAAATAACCACCAAAAACGCACCGATCACCAACAGCATCCGGCGCGTACCGAGCGAGAGCAGGGCGGCAAAGATTGGCGGAATCCGGTCGGCCCGTGATGGTTGGGAAGGGAGCGGTGGCGACGGCGGTGCGCTAGCCGGCGTAACCGGTTCGGCGGTAACTGGCGACGACGGCGCCATACTCGACGGCGCAACCGCCGGTTCAGGCGCAGCCGGCATCATGCTCGGCGGCACAATCGACGGGGTTGCAACCGGTGTGACCGGTTGCGCAACCGCAGGCTCAGGCAACGGTTCGGGCGGATTTGGCGCTGGCGGCGCAGAGCGAACATCTGCCGGCGCCGTAGCGCCCTGTTTCTGCAACAGCAAGAGCACTTGCTCGGCGGTAGCGGCATCAATTTGTTTCGTTTGCAACCAAAAACGCACCAACTGAGCGAATTGATCCTCCGGTTTGATCTTAAAACCCGTCGCCATCATTCCCATGCCAAATCCGACGCCCCATGCGGTGAGTAATAGTGGCAATAGGCAACATAAGACCAGCAAGATCAAACTATTATCCATGCAGCACTCCGGGCGTGACAACCGGTACAATAAACCTATCATAGCAGACGGAAACCGCTGAAACGGTAACATTTTTTGCAAAATTTTTGGGCAGGTGGAAGAGGGGGGGTGCGCGTGGCCTCTGGTCATTGCGCGGGTGCGCAGCGCCTGTGGCAATCTCCCCCTTCGGCGGGCAGGCTCCGCTCCCGTGCTCGTGGGGGATTGCTTCGCCGCGTGTGGGCAGAGCATCGCTCTGCCCCTACCGTCCGGCTCGCAATGACAGGGGTTATCTGCCATTGCGCGGGTGCGCAGCGCCCGTGGCAATCTCCGCCTTCGGCGGGCAGGCTCCGCTCCCGTGCTTGTGGGGGATTGCTTCGCCGCGTGTGGGCAGAGCATCGCTCTGCCCCTACCGTCCGGCTCGCAATGACAGGCGGGGAGTGCGCAACCCTTGCTCCCCCAACGATCGAGCGGGTGAATCTCCCCGACGAACGGTAAACATCTCTCCCTAGCAAGTGATTATATCAAGTGAATATCATCATCATATCTAGCAAAACATACCCAAGCGAGGCAAGCATGCAACAAGAGCGGATCTCTTCCATTTCACGACCGGCCACCCGGTTTGAAATGCCTTACCGGCTAGCGCAGTTTTTGGCCGTCCTGATCACGATTAGCGCGATGTTGGGTGTCGCAGCGGCCTGTAACGCGATCGCCGGTGTCTAAGTTCGCATATCACTCGTCCCTGCGTAAAAACGATGCGGCATGATGCCGCATCGTTTTTTTGCCTTGAAACGCTATGCAGCCGGCGTGGTACAATAAAGAACAGGAACGTACCAAATGGTGCTTCGCAACCATTATTATTTGTGATTTTAATAACAAAAAACTGGCAACCAACCATCTGCAACCAAGGAGCGGGCGAGGCATGAACGAATGGAACGGCTTCTACGGCCCCAACGCCGGCTATCTGATCGAGTTGTACGAGCGCTACTGCGCCGATCCCAATTCGGTCGATGAGGCAACGCGGGCCTTTTTTGCCCAATGGACGCCGCCCGGCGTAAGCGCGGCCCCGACCGGTGAGACTGGCCAACCGCCGCTCGACGTGACCCGCATCGTCGGTGCAGCGCGCTTGATCCGCTACATCCGTGAATTGGGCCATCTGGCGGCCCGGATCGATCCGCTCGGCAGCGACCCACCCGGCGACCCCGGCCTCGAACTGGCTACGCACGGCGTGACGCAGGCCGATTTGGCTGCACTGCCGGCCCATATCGTGCGCGGGCCGATCGCGTCTCAGGTGCGCAATGCCGCTGAAGGCGTCGAGCGGTTGCGGCAAGCCTATTCCGGCTCGATCGGCTATGAGACCGACCAGATTCAGGATTACCGCGAGCGGGCATGGATCCGCGAAGCCGCTGAGGATCGCCGCTTCTTTGGCGGGCTTGACGCCGAGCGCCAGCGTGAATTGCTCGACCGCCTGACTGAAGTTGAGACCTTCGAGCGGTTTTTGCATAAGACCTTCCCCGGCCAGAAGCGATTTTCGATCGAGGGGTGCGATATGCTCATCCCGATGATCGATGCGATTATCCGCAATGCGGCAGTGGCCGGGACGAAAGAGGTCGTAATCGGCATGGCCCACCGTGGCCGGCTCAATGTGCTGGCCCATATCCTTGGCAAGCCCTATTCGATGATCTTGACCGAGTTTCACTCGCCTGACTATACCAAAGATACGTATGACGGCTGGACGGGCGATGTGAAGTACCATCTCGGCGCGCGCAAAGCCTATCGCGAGAGCGGGATCGCCGAGATGCCGATTACGCTGGTACCAAACCCCAGCCACCTTGAGTTTATCAATCCGGTGGTCGAAGGCCGCGCTCGCGCCGCGCAAGAGCGCCGCAACCGGCCCGGCTTCCCCGAAGAAGATGAGAAGGAGTCGTTGGCGATCTTGATCCACGGTGACGCTGCCTTCCCCGGCCAAGGGATTGTCGCCGAGACGCTCAACCTCTCGCGCTTGAAGGGGTATCACATCGGCGGTACCATTCATATCATTATCAACAACCAAATCGGCTTTACCACCGATAGCAACGACTCGCGTTCGACCCTCTATGCCAGCGATCTGGCGCGTGGCCTTGAAATTCCGGTGGTGCATGTCAATGCCGATGATGTCGAAGCCTGCGTCGCCGCCGCTCGCATGGCCTCGGCCTACCGCGAGAAGTTCCAGAAGGATTTCTTGATCGACCTTGTCGGCTACCGGCGGTGGGGGCACAACGAAGGCGATGAGCCAGAGTTTACCCAGCCCAAGATGTACGAGCGGATCCGCAACCATCCGACGGTGCGCGAGATTTGGGCCCGCGAGCTCGAACGGCGCGGGATCATCACTCGCGAAGAGGCGCAAGCGCGGGTTGATGCGGTGATGAACAAGTTGCAGCAGGCATTCGAGAAGGTGCGCGAACGGCAGCG
>VSSL01000476.1_pt1 | contig 11965 bp, 10 predicted proteins | sample 4557531 | NCBI WGS metagenome assembly VSSL01 (sample SAMN10986726, study PRJNA523729) | hot springs metagenome | isolation source: hot springs | place: India:Timba, Gujarat | collected 2018-05-31 | reverse complement strand
GCCTGCTCTCAGAAGGCATTTGCATGCACGGGCACGAATAGGTCGGGGCTTTCTCGGTGACCTGGGAAGATTTTAAGAAGCACGCCCTCGAGATGACCAACCGGTGGCGTCTCGGCGGGCGACCCGGAAGGTGGCAAGCCCTACGCGATCTCGAAGCGCTGGACGACATCAGAAGATCGGTCACGCCGTCCAGCTCGCCTCCGCCTGAAGCGTTCCCTCTTGTCTACATGGCCACCGTCGACGACGGCTGGGGCCACGGCCTGGACGTCATTGAAGCCGCGGCCCGGGCCATGGGTGCCCGTACGGTCCGTTTGGGGCTTCTGTGCTCCGCCGAGCGGATCTTCGAAGCATGCACCCGAGAACCGCCGCACATCCTAGGGCTCACCGTCCTCCATGGAGAATCCGAACCCGTGGTCACCCGCATTGTTCAAGGCATTCGCCCTCCAACCCGGGTGTGGGCCGGGGGGCCTGTCTTCCGGTGGGATCCGGACTTTGCCCGAAGGACGGGAATCCACGATGTGGTTGAGGATGTGGGCGCATTCCTTCAGCGGCTGTCCGCGCTCCTTCCATAGATTTTTTTCCAGGGCTCACGCTTTTTTCGCTGCACGTCGGCGATCCCCAAATACAAGGCGCCGACCGCCAATTCCGCGCAGTGATGTTCTTGTCGGGGAAGCGACTCCAGGTATTCGATCACCTGCTCCGGTGTCACATCCCACGCCTCGTCCAGGGATTTTCCTTCCACCAGTTCGCAGACCGTGTTCGCGCAGGCGACGGTGTTCACACATCCTTGCACATGAAACGACACCCGCCGTATGGTGCCGTTCGTATCCGTGAGGATGAAAAATTCCACCGTATCCCCGCATTCCCCCGTCTTTTTCCCATGCCCGTCGGGGTTTTCCAGGATTTCCATCCGATCCGTGCGGAAGGCCATTTCCAGAAACCGCACCGAATGGTCCTGCCAAAAATTTCGAACTTCTTCGCCGCCCATCCGTGTTCTGTCCTCCGAATCTTTTTCATGATGACGCACCGGCAACCATGGGCCTTCCCGGGCTCCGAGCCCTTTCGCTAAAGCCTCCGAAAATTGTGCTGCACCTCGGATTTCCCAGACATGGCTATCTACCAGCCCCATGCCAATCCGTAAAGGACTCCCTTTGCATCGGCCGGGGCATCGTTTAAAGTGGAACAAACGGAGGTGAAGACGACAGCGACACCGAAGAGATTCTCGTTGAAAGGAGGTGTCCCATGGGCGGTGAGCTCAAACCGATCAAAACCGTCGGCATCCTCACAGGCGGCGGGGATGTGCCGGGTCTCAACCCCTGCATCAAGATTCTGGTTTACCGATGCGTGGAGGAGGGCTTTCGGGTGCTCGGCATTCGCCGGGGATGGGCGGGACTCTTGGACTACAACCCCGAGGACCCCGAGACATTCTCGAAATGTTTCCAGTGGCTGGAAAAAAATACCGTGCGGACCATCGACCGAACAGGCGGCACCTACCTGCACACTTCTCGGACCAATCCCGCCGCCGTGCGTGTTAAGGAAGCGCCGGCCTTTCTTAAATCCCAATTTTCCTCCGAGGGGGAAAAGAAAGACTTCACGGCGCACGTCCTCGCCAATCTGGACCGTCTGGGGGTGGATTGCCTCGTCGCCATCGGGGGGGACGATACGTTGAGTTACGCCGTTCGGCTCCATCAGGAGGGCTTTCCGGTCCTGGCGGTCCCCAAGACCATGGACAACGATGTGTTCGGGACCGACTACTGTATCGGTTTTTCCACAGCCGTTACGCGCAGTGTCAATTTCATTCACGCGCTGCGGACCTCTACGGGCTCCCATGAACGCATCGGCGTGATCGAGCTTTTCGGCCGCCATTGCGGGGAAACGTCCCTTATCAGCGCCTACCTCGCCGGAACGGACCGGGCGATCATCAGCGAAGTGCCGTTCGATCCCGAACGGTTGGCTTCGCTCATCATGGAAGACAAACGAAACAACCCCAGCAATTATGCCATGTTGACCATCAGCGAAGGGGCCCGGATGATGACCGGAAAGGTCATGGAGCGGGGAGAAGAGGATGCCTACGGCCACAAAAAACTGGGCGGCATCGGCCTCGTGACGGGGGAAATGCTCAAGAAACTCACCGGGGAAGACATCATCTATCAGCAGCTCTCCTACCTCATGCGAAGCGGCGCCCCGGATTCCTTGGACCTCATGGTGGCCGTCAATTTCGCCAATATGGCCGTGGATCTTGCCTTGCGGCGAAATTTCGGCCGCATGGTCGCTCTGAGCAAGGGAATTTATACGGACATGCCGGTGAGCATCGTCACCTCGGGTCAAAAGCGCGTGGATGTCCACGAACTCTATGACGTGGAAAACTACCGGCCCAAGGTGCGCCACGTGATGGGAAAACCCATGTTCTTGTATTGACGAAAGACGGGGCCGCCCCGTGCACCCCCCGGGGCGGCCCTTTGTCAGGAGACGTCCTGATTCCTGGGACTGACCATCAGGCCTTCTTCAAAATAAACGGCCTTGACCACTCCTTCCAGCTTTTCCGTTTGAAACGTGTTCGGGATGTTGAGCCGCTGCAAGGCCTTTTGGAGGAATCGCACTCCCTCCTTCACATTGGGGCCGCTGAGGCATCCCCGAAGGGAATAAAATCCCCAGATTTTATAAGAAAGCGGATAGCCTTCCTGTTCCGACAGCTCCACAAAATCGTAAACTTCCCCGTACGGGGAATAAAAAGGGCCCGTCGGCACCTCGATGGGCAGGGAGACTTCTTCGGCAATGACCTCCAACCCATGCCGCTCCCGAAGATAAGTCCGCAAACCCCACACTTCTTCTTCCGTGAGGTACCGCAGGACCTGTTCCACAGCCTGTCTTCGTACGGTCTCCTGGAGCCGGTCAAAGCCGGCGATGAGCCGTTCGAAGGGGACCACGGGTTCCGTCCTGTCCAACCGATACCAGTGAATGCGCACGCCGTAGTACGTGACCCGGTCCCTTTCCATTTCCCCTATGGAATAGGCGCTGTAAAGCCTCATGGGCCTCAGGGACCCGCCCGCCTTGGAGGCGCTCCCCCCGGCGATGACCTGAAACCGCCTTTTCACGGCACACCCCGAACCGTCATTTTCTGACCGAAAAGAAGGAATCCGATTTGCAGTCGCCCGTCTGTTCCTTCACCGTGCACTCGTTGCAAAACTCCCCATACTCGGGACGGCTCTGCCTCTTGATGATGTCTTGTCCCGTGGGGTATTGACTGCAATTGGAACACCAATGCCATGTCTGGCTGTCTTCCTTCCGACGATACACCACCATGAACGCCACCTCCTTGTTGTCGCCAAAATCCATGAAAGGTTTCCCGTTGAACCACCGCCTAAGAACGTGCGTCGAACATCACCCTAAAAATGATTTTACATCTTTTCGCCGTCCATGAACACTATGGATGAACGCTTTTTCTTCCGAGTTCCTTTGTGCAGCAGGAGCCCGCTAACTTATTGATTCCTTTTCCCTTGACAGTGTGCAGGGGGTGCGATTAGAAGATTCTGTGCTCCGCCGGGGCCTTGGCGAGAGTGGCGGAATTGGCAAACGCACTGGACTTAGGATCCAGCGCCTCTCGGCTTGGGGGTTCGACTCCCCCCTCTCGCACCCAAAAGGCGTCCGGCTCGGCCCGACGGCGGAGCGCAGGAAGTGCGTTGTGAGGGCAGGAGACCTCCTCCGTGTGCATTCGACGAAGTTAGTCCTTCGGGGTTGCTAACTTCGTTTCGTTTTTGTGTGAGCACGCCTTGGACCGTGACGGCTCACGGGAAGGGTTCGGGCCCCTTCGCCGGAAAGGGCCCTTCGTCATCTTAGGAGAACAGACAAGGAAGGTTTGGCTGCGATGAAAGTCACTGTAACGGACCTGGGGCCCACCCAGAAAAAGCTGCTCGTCGTCGTGGAACCTCGAAAGGTGGAAAAAGAACTGGACAAGCGGTATCGTCAGCTGAGTCAACAGGTGCGCCTCAAAGGGTTCCGCCCCGGCAAGGTCCCCCGAAAAATTCTCGAATCCTATTATGGGAAAACGGTCCAAGGGGAAGTCTCCAACCAGCTCATTCAAGAAACGTATCCGGACGCCTTGAAACAGACGGACCTCAAACCCTTGATGGAAGGTGATGTTGAAGACTACCGGTTCGATCCCGACGGGTCGTTTTCTTATTCCGCCATTGTCGAAGTGCGCCCTCTGTTCGAAGTGAAAGACTACCTGGGATTGGAACTGGAGGTGCCGGCTCCGATGGAAGTCACCGACGAACGGGTGGCGCAGGAGCTGGAGTCCTTGCGGGAACGGCATGCGGAAATCCGATCGGTGGAGGGCGATCGGGGGGCGCAATTGGGGGATTATGTCATTGTGGATGTGGTGCCCGAACTGGACGGCGAGGTCTTCGAAAAAGGCGTCAATAACAATTTCTCCATGGAACTGGGCCATGGGAAAATCCATCCGGATTTCGACGGCTACCTCGTAGGGCGGCGCGCCGGCGAAACGTTCCGTTTCGAGCTGGATTTTCCTGAGGACGCCGAGGTGCGGGAGCTGGCGGGCAAGAGGGTGCGCTTTGAAGTGACGCTTAAGGAAATCAAGGAAAAAATCGTGCCGGCGCTGGACGACGCCTTCGCTCGGAAGGTGGGGGGGCATGAGTCCTTGGAAGCGTTGAAGGAAACCGTTCGCGAAAGGCTCGTCAAGTCCGCGGAGGAGGCTCACAAGCTGCTCATCCGCCGCGCCATCATGGAGCAGCTGGTGAGCAACGTCTCCTTCGACGTTCCGCAAAAAGTGGTGGAACGGGAAGTGGATCGCCGCATCCAACATTTCGTTCATCAGTTGACGGCTCAGGGGTTAAAGATAGATCCCGGCCGTTTCCAGACTCCGGAAATTCGCGCGGAACAGCGCCCGTCGGCGGAAAGGGACATCCGTTGGCGGCTTATCGTGGAACAGATCGCAGCGCAAGAGAACTTGGAGTTGAGCGAAGAGGAAAAGGAGACCGTCTACGACGAGGTGGCCCGCCTGTATCGGACGACACCGGAACAGGTGAAAAACGAGTATCAAGAAAGCACCATCGTCCAGGAAATGTTTCAACAAAAGCTGGAAGAAAAGGTTTTTAAGCTGCTGGAAGACCACGCTGTCGCCAAGGACGCTGTACCCGGGGCGACCAAGGAAGACTCGGAGGAGTCCTGATGTCGTTGATCCCCATTGTCATCGAGCAGAGCAGCCGCGGTGAGAGGGCTTTCGATATTTATTCGCGCCTTCTTCGAGACCGCATTATCTTTTTGGGTACGGCCATCACGGATGAGGTGGCCAATGTGATCATCGCCCAAATGTTGTTCTTGGAGTCGGAAGACCCCGACAAGGATATTCACTTTTATATCAATTCGCCGGGCGGGTTGGTCACGGCCGGGTTGGCCATTTACGACACCATGCAGTACATCAAGCCCAATGTGTCCACGCTGTGCATGGGACAAGCGGCGAGCATGGCCGCGGTATTGCTGGCGGCGGGCGTAAAGGGTAAACGCTACGCCTTGCCTCACGCGCGCATCATGCTCCATCAACCCATGGGGGGGTTCCAGGGCCAGGCCACCGACGTAGATATTCAAGCACGAGAAATTCTGCGCCTTCGGGAAGAACTCAACAAGATCCTTATGCTTCACACGGGAAGGCCTCTGGAACAGATCGAAAAGGACACGGACCGGGATTTTTACATGTCCGGATTTCAAGCGAAGGAATACGGCCTGGTCGACGAAGTGATCGTGCGGCGGGCTGAAGGCCCCGTGGAGGGCACCCGATAGCAGGGCGTTCCCGGTGGGCGGTTTCCTATCCCGCTTTCCTTTCTTGTGCTCCCGCCGATGAACCGAGCGGGTGTGGCCTTTTGCGAGGGGGATTGTTGACAATCCCCCGTCTTTCTTTTTCATCCCAAGAGGTTTTTCCCCAACACCTCTTCACCCGGCCGCATGACGCCTTCAAGGTCATTTTTGGCTTACATTTTGCTTAAAAGGGTTGAACAGGAGAACAGCCGTTGATAGGATGGGCGGCAGACGTTATCATAGAGCAAAACTCCAGCTCGATGGGCTGGCGATCGTTCCAGTGGGGAAATGTCCGGGGGACAGCGGATTGGGATGCGGTACCGATCCCCCGGCGGCAATCGAGGAGGATATCTCATGGCCAAGAAACGTGACGACAGAACCGGAGAGCTGCGCTGCTCTTTTTGCGGGAAGAGCCAAAGCGAGGTCAAGAAATTGATCGCCGGTCCGACGGTCTACATCTGTGACGAGTGTGTGGAACTCTGCAACGACATCATCGCCGAAGAATACGAGCGGGAGGAAGTGACCCGGGCGACCCAGATTCCCAAGCCCGCGGAAATCAAGGCGGCGCTCGACCAGTACGTCATCGGCCAGGAAAGGGCCAAGAAGATCCTGTCCGTGGCCGTGCACAATCATTACAAGCGCATCGAACTTCGTCCCGACAAGAAGGACGATGTGGAGCTTCAGAAGAGCAACATCCTCATGATCGGCCCGACGGGTTCGGGGAAAACCCTTCTGGCCCAGACCCTGGCCAAGATCCTCAACGTCCCGTTCACCATTGCCGACGCTACCACGTTGACCGAAGCCGGTTATGTGGGGGAGGATGTGGAAAACATCTTGGTGAGCCTCATCCAGGCGGCGGACTATGACATCGAAAGGGCCTCCCGCGGGATCGTTTACATCGATGAGATCGACAAGATCGCCAAGAAATCGGACAGCCCTTCCATTACACGGGATGTGTCGGGTGAAGGGGTTCAGCAGGCGCTTCTCAAGATCTTGGAAGGCACCGTCGCCAATGTGCCTCCCAAAGGGGGACGAAAGCACCCGCAGCAGGAATTCATCAAGATCGACACGACGAACATCCTGTTCATTTGCGGTGGCGCCTTCAATCATTTGGAAGGCATCATCAAGTCGCGCACCGGCGTCAAGGGTTTGGGGTTCGCCGCCGATATCAAGAGTAAAGACGAAAAGAACGTGGGCGAAACGCTGTGCCAGGTGCAGCCGGAAGACCTCATTAAGTTCGGCCTGATTCCGGAGTTTGTGGGGCGGCTTCCGGTGATCGCCACGCTGGGAGAGCTGACCGAGGAGGAATTGATCCAGATTCTGACGGAGCCGCGCAACGCCTTGGTCAAACAGTATCGGAAGCTGTTTGAATTGGAGAACGTCAAACTCCGGTTCACGGAAGGGGCGCTACGGGCCATCGCCAAGGAGGCGCTGCGGAGAAAATCCGGAGCGCGCGGGCTTCGTTCCATCATGGAAAACATCATGCTCGACGTCATGTACGACCTACCGTCCCAGACCGACGTGGAAGAATGCGTGGTCAACGAGGAGGTCGTGCTTAACAACGATCGGCCGATTTTGCTGTATCACAGCCAAAGCCGTGAATCGGCTTAGAAACGCGATCAGGAAGGCCCAATGCCTATGTTCGACAGAATTCGGAAGAAAGACACTCCTGCGGAATCGGGCCGCACCGTGACTATGCCCCTGCTGCCGTTGCGGGATATCGTGGTCTATCCCGCCATGGTGGTGCCCCTTTTCGTGGGGCGGGACAAGTCGGTGAACGCCTTGGAACGGGCTATGCACACCGACAAGAAAATCTTTCTGGCGGCCCAGAAAAACGCCAAGACGGACAATCCCGGAGCCAACGACATCTACCGCATCGGGACCGTGGCCACCGTTCTCCAACTGCTGCGTTTGCCGGACGGCACCGTCAAGGTCTTGGTGGAAGGGGAGTATCGCTGCCGAATCCTGGAATTCATGCCCCAGGCCGACGCCTTCTACGTGAAGCTGGAGACGCTTGCCGAACTCTCCGAGGCGGATCCGACCGAGGTGGAGGCGCTGCGGCGAGGGGTTCGGACGTCCTTTGCGGCCTACGCCAAGCACAACAAGAAAATCACCCAGGAAGTCCTCGATGCCGTCAATGAAATCGACGACCCGTCCCGGCTCGCCGATACCGTGGCGGCTTACATGCCCTTTAAGATCGAGGTCAAACAGAAGCTCCTCGAGATTCTCGATCCGGTCCGTCGTCTGGAAAAGCTCTTCGGTTACATCCGGGCGGAAATCGAGATCATCAAGACGGAGGAACGCATCAAGGGTCGGGTCAAGAAGCAGATGGAAAAGACCCAGCGCGAGTACTACCTGAACGAGCAGATGCGGGCCATCCAAAAAGAAATGGGAGAGAAGGACGACTTCAAGTCCGAACTGGAGGAGCTGGAAAAGCGCATCCAGAAAAAGCGGCTGAGCAAGGAAGCGGCGGCCAAGGTGCGCCACGAGTTCAAGAAGCTCAAGCTCATGTCTCCCATGAGTGCCGAAGCCACGGTGGTGCGGAACTACATTGATTGGATCCTGTCCCTGCCGTGGTGTGAAAAGACCAAGGACAAGCTGGATATCGACCAGGCGGCCGCCGTTTTGGACGAAGACCATTACGGCTTGGAAAAGCCCAAGCAGCGTATCTTGGAATACCTAGCCGTGCAGTCTCTCGTGAAAAAGATCAAAGGCCCCATTCTGTGCTTTGTGGGCCCGCCGGGTGTGGGGAAGACCTCCCTGGCCCGATCCATCGCCCGGGCCATGAACCGCAATTTCGTGCGCCTGTCCTTGGGCGGCGTGCGCGATGAGGCGGAAATCCGGGGCCATCGCCGCACATACATCGGCGCCATGCCGGGCAAGATCATCCAGAGCCTGCGCAAGGTCAAGAGCAACAACCCGGTGTTTTGCCTGGATGAAATTGACAAGATGACCATGGACTTCCGAGGCGATCCGGCGGCGGCCCTGCTGGAGGTGCTGGATCCCGAGCAGAACTTCGCCTTCAACGACCACTACTTGGACTTGGATTTCGACCTCTCGTCCGTGTTTTTCATCACCACCGCCAACACGCTCCACTCCATCCCCTTGCCGCTCCAAGACCGGATGGAAATCATTCGCTTGCCGGGCTACACGGAAATCGAAAAGCTCCAGATCGCCAAGGGCTTTCTTGTGCGCAAGCAGTGTGAAGCCAACGGGATCACCCAGGAGAACGTGGTCTTCTCCGACGAGATTCTCCTGCACATCATCCGCCATTACACCAAGGAAGCCGGCGTTCGGAACCTTGAGCGGGAAATCGCCTCCATCTGCCGGAAAGTGGCCAAGGAAGTGGTTCGAAGCGGCCCCGAGACCCGCATCCTCCTGACGGAAGAGATCATTCAGGAGTACTTGGGGGTTCCCAAATTCCGTTACGGCCGGGCGGAAGAGCGGGATGAGGTAGGTTTGGCCATCGGGCTCGCCTGGACCGAGTTCGGCGGGGATCTCTTGGGGATCGAGACGGTGACCATGCCGGGCAAAGGCAAAATCATCATCACCGGAAAACTGGGCGACGTGATGCAGGAATCCGCCCAAGCCGCCTTCAGCTACGTGCGTTCGCGGGCCGAGCGCCTCGGGATCGCCAAAGATTTTTATGAACATACCGATCTGCACGTCCATGTGCCGGAAGGGGCCATTCCCAAAGACGGGCCGTCGGCGGGCATTACCATGGCGACGTCCATGGTCTCCGCCCTGACGAAGATTCCGGTCCGAAGCGATGTGGCCATGACCGGTGAGATCACGCTGAGGGGGAGGATCCTTCCCATCGGGGGACTCAAAGAAAAGATCCTTGCGGCCCACAGGGGCTTGATCAAGACGGTGCTCATCCCCGAGGAAAACGCCAAGGACCTTCGGGACATCCCGGCAAAGATCCTGGAAGAGGTGAACGTGGAACTGGTCGGGCACATGGACGATGTGTTGCGCAAGGCTCTTGTCCTGGAAGATCCCGACAGCCTTTTCAAGGAGGCGGCGCCTCCGTCGGAGCCGGTGTTTTTCGGCACCGAAACGCCCCCGTGCCCAGAAGACATCCATGCCCATTGAGGCGCCAAAAAGCGCTTGACATCTCGGGGTGGAATCGGCTACTAAGGGGCCTCGCGCAAGGGCGAGGCCGACATGATCCCGACGGAATCTTCAGGGCGGATAGCTCAGGTGGGAGAGCATCGGCCTTACAAGCCGGGGGTCACAGGTTCGAGCCCTGTTCCGCCCACCACATTTTACGGGGACGTAGTTAAGACGGTTATAACGCCGGCCTGTCACGCCGGAGGCCGCCGGTTCAAGTCCGGTCGTCCCCGCCAGAAAAAGTGAAGGGTTTTGCCGCGAACGGCAAAACCCTTTTTTGTTTCCCCGCCTTCAGCAACCCTCCAACAAAGGAGCACGGCCATGACAGGCGATCCTCATGCAGACTCGGCAAACAGCCCTCAGCCGTCCCATCCCTGGACGTTCGTCCGCCTCGGCGGGTTCGACCAGGTGCGGCTCAGTTCCGGTGCGGACCTGCTCGCCCTGCATCGGTTGGATCAAAAACTATGGACGGCCCTGAGTTGTCCCACCCATGGCGTCCATTTCGACGAACGGACGCTACAGCTCATCGACACGGACGGCGACGGGCGCATTCGGGTTCCCGAACTTGTCGCCGCCGTGCAGTGGGCTGGAAAACTCTTGAAAAATCCGGATGATCTCCTCGCCGGATCGGCGGCGCTGCCTCTTTCGGCCGTTGACGACGGTTCCGAAGAGGGGCAGAGAATCCTGAAATGCGCTCGGCAGATTTTGGCCAACCTCGGCAAGGGCGACGCCCCGTTTATCACGGTCGAAGACACCGCGGATACCGCCAGGATTTTCGCCGAAACGCGGTTTAACGGGGACGGGGTCATATGCCCCGAATCCGCCGGCGATGATGAAAAGACCGAGGTGCTCATCCGGGATATCATGGATTGCATGGGCAGCGACACGGACCGCAGCGGGCGTCCCGGTGTCGGGGAAGAAAAAATCAACCGTTTTTTTGCCGAAGCCGAAGCCTACCTCAGCTGGTGGCGCCGGGCCGAAGAGGACCCCGCAAACATTCTGCCTTTGGGGGAAAAAACGGAATCCGCAGCGGCGACTTTCCGAGCCGTGAAGGCAAAAATCGACGACTATTTCTTGCGCTGCCGCCTTGCGGCCTACGATCCGCAGGCGGCGGATCGCCTGAACCCATCTGCCGACGAATACCAAAACCTCTCCCCTCTGGACCTGTCCGCCGTTCCCGAACAAATCGCCGCCTTGCCCTTGGCGCGGGTCGAACCCGGGGGCTCGTTGCCCCTGACCCACGGCATCAATCCGGCGTGGGCCGCTGCCGTGGAGCGCTTGCGCACCGAAGTGCTCATCCCCCTGCTCGGCGAAAAAGAGGCGCTTAGCCCCGAGGACTGGCAGAGCGTCAGCGCGAAGTTCGCGGCCATGGAAGCGTGGCTTACGGAGAAAAAAGGGGACGTGGTGGAAAAACTCGGCATCGCGCGGATTCGCGAGATCCTCGAAGGCTCCTATCGCGCGGCCGTTGACGACTTGTTGGCGAAAGACAAAGCGCTCAAGGCGGAAGCCGACGCCATCGACAATGTGGAGCGATTGGTCCGATACCACAGGGACTTGGCCACCCTCGTCCGAAACTTCGTCTCTTTTACCGATTTTTACAATCCCAATACGCACGCCATCTTTCAGGCCGGAACGCTTTACCTGGACCAACGCAGCTGCAGCTTGTGCGTACGCGTTGACGACGTGGAAAGTCACAGTTCCCTTGCGGGTCTCGGTCAAACCTATTTGGCCTACTGTGCGTGCAAGCGCCGAGGCGGTCAGGAAACCATGAACATCGCCGCCGCCTTCACGGACGGCGATTCGGACAATCTTCGGGTCGGTCGAAACGGGGTCTTTTACGATCGGCAAGGGCGCGATTGGGATGCGACCATCGTGAAAATCGTGGAGCATCCCATCAGCGTTCGGCAGGCTTTTTGGGCGCCCTATAAACGGTTCGCCCGCATGGTGGCCGAGCAGATCGAAAAGTTTGCCGCGGCCAAGGAAAAGGCCGTCGACGAAAAGGCCGCCGTCGGCGTGACGGCGGCGACCGCAGCGGTTCCGGCGG
>VSSL01000474.1_pt1 | contig 11983 bp, 12 predicted proteins | sample 4557531 | NCBI WGS metagenome assembly VSSL01 (sample SAMN10986726, study PRJNA523729) | hot springs metagenome | isolation source: hot springs | place: India:Timba, Gujarat | collected 2018-05-31 | reverse complement strand
CCGCCCAGGTCGCCGATCTGCACGCCCGGCAAGGCAGGCGCCGGCCCCGGGCCGCAATAGGACAACACGCCGCTCAAGGCCAGGTAATTGATATCATGGCCTGCGCGCATGGCGCGCTCACCGTCTTGGCCGTAGCCTGTGATGGCGCAATAGATGATTTTCGGGTGAATTTGCCGAAGGCTTTCATAATCCAGCCCCAATCGACGCATCACCCCCGGGCGGAAACCTTCCAGAACCACGTCCGCCGTGCGTACCAGCTTTCGGAAAATCTCCTGCCCTCTCGGGTCCTTGAGATTGAGGGTGACGGAACGCTTGTTGCGGTTAAGCACCACATGGAAGCCGCTGTTGCGTCCGATTTTGGGGGGCCACCATCGGATGTAGTCGCCGATTTTGGGGTCTTCGATCTTGATGACGTCGGCTCCCAGATCCGCCAAGAGCATGGAGCAAAAAGGGCCGGGAAGAAGCCGCGAAAGATCCAGAACGCGAACCCCCGAAAAAGGACCCGCCATGATCTCCTCCTTATGAATTTTAAAGCACCGCTCGAGCGAACTCGGCGGCGTCGAAAGGTCGCAAATCGTCTGCGCCTTCGCCGATGCCTATGAATCGAACCGGGAGTTTCAGTTCATGACAGATGGGGACAATCACCCCGCCTTTCGCCGTTCCGTCCAACTTGGTCAGAATCAGCCCCGTAATCCCGAGGGCTTCCTGGAAAAGACGAGCTTGGCTCACGGCGTTTTGTCCGGTGGTGGCGTCCAAGACAAGAAGGATTTCATGGGGCGCCTCGGGCATCTTTCTTTGAATGACCCGGTGAACCTTTTTCAGTTCTTCCATGAGGTTCACTTTGGTGTGCATGCGCCCGGCCGTATCGATCAGGACCACATCCATCTGACGGGCCAGGGCCGCGTCCAAAGCGTCGAAGACGACGGCGCTGGGATCCGCCCCGCTTTGCTGCCTGATGATGGGAACGCCGACCCGGTTCGCCCAGCGTTCCAATTGTTCGACCGCCGCGGCACGAAACGTGTCGCCGGCCACCAGCATGGGGGCCAGGCCGTTTCGGTGAATCAGGTGTGCCAGCTTGCCGATGGTGGTGGTCTTTCCGACCCCGTTGACCCCAATGATCATGATGACGAAAGGTTTGGCTCGAGAAGGGTCGAAGGGCGGGGCGTCCAACGAAAGGATGGCCTGGATTTCTTCTCGCAGCGCTTCTCGAAGTCTTGCGGGATCCTGCAGTTCCTTCCTCTGCACTCTCTCGAGAACGCGATCCAGAAGGATCCGGGTTGTCTGGACCCCGAGATCGGCCGTGATGAGCACCTCCTCCAGATCGTCCAACAAGGCGGCGTCGATATGCTTCTTGCCCAGCACGAGTCGGTCCACCTGGTCGGCCAGGCGCTCTCGGCTCTTGGCCAGCCGGTCCTTTAGACGGGCAAAGAAACCGCCTTGGGCCTCTCGAGACTCTTCGTCCGACGTTTCCCTCTCCGGCTGAGGGCCCTCCGCCTCGACGGCCTCCGTCTCGATCCCCTCCGGCACGGGGTCCTCGGTTTTTTTACGGAACCACTTGAACATAGGATTTCTTCTTCCTCCTCGAAGCCCTCAGATCTTGCACCGCCCCTTCGGCTCGGCTCCTTCGAATCTCGAGTCCGGGTCGGCATCCTCATCGGGTCTCTGTTGCAAAGCATGCGCGTGGAGCCTAGCATAGCCGCCGGGAAAATTGAAGAACGCGCGGACATGGTCTTTCAGGAGGGATGCCGTGGACTTGGACTCAAGGGAAGCGACCATGCGGGAAGAGATCGTCTGGGCATGCCGAAAGCTCGCCAAGGGCGGCCTCATTGCAGCAAGCGACGGCAATGTGAGCTGCCGGTTGGCCGACGGGCTCTACCTCATCACACCGAGCGGTCGCCCCAAGGCGGAAATCGACGTGCACGATCTCGTGGTGGTGAACGATCAAGGCGCCGTGGTGTCCGGCTCGGGAAAGCCGTCCAGCGAATTTCGACTGCACTTGCTCGTTTACGACAAGAGACCGGACGTTGGTGCCGTGGTTCACGCCCATCCGCCCTTGCTCACCGCCATGACCCTCGCCCGGGTGCCTTTCCCCGCCGACGTGTTCCCGGAGGTATGGTTGACCGTCGGTCCGGTGCCCACGGCCCCCTACGCCACACCGTCCACGGACGCCGTGCCTCGATCCGTCGAGCCCTTTGTCCGTGAACACAACGCCGTCTTGCTCGCCCGCCATGGGTCCGTCACCTTCGGGGCGCGATGTGCGCCAAGCCTTTTATCGCCTGGAAAAAATGGAGCACGCCGCCAAGAGCCTCCTGGCGGCGCGGTTGTTTGGCGGGCGGCTGCCCGATCCTCTGTCTCCGGAGGAACTGGAGCAGCTCCACCGGGCTTTCTCATGATTTCCAAATGATGCGCACGTCCGCCACGAGCACGCCTTCGGAATAGGCGAACACGGGGTTGAGGTCGATTTCCAAGAGATCTTCATGCGATTCGGCGAGCTGGGCCAGTTTGAGAATGGCGTCCACCAAGGCGTTCTTATCCACGGAGCGGGATCCGCGGTAGCCTGCAAGCAGCGGAGCACCCTGGATTTCTTCCAGCATGGCAAAGGCCTCGTCTCGCGTGATCGGCAAAATCTTGAGGGTGACATCGCGGAACAATTCCACGGCCACGCCGCCGAGTCCGAAAAGAAGAACAGGGCCGAACTGCGGGTCCCGGTTCATGCCTAAAATGACCTCCACACCCGAAGCGGCCATGCTCGTGACCACCGCCCCGCGGATGGAAGCCTGCGGCAGCATCCGGCGGGCCTGGGCCATCATGTCCTCGTAGGCCTTGCGGACTTCCTGGCCGGATCGGAGGTTCAAGCGCACTCCCCCCACATCGGACTTGTGGAGGATGTCCGGCGAATCGATCTTGAGCGCCACGGGGAATCCCAGCTGGTGGGCGACATGGACGGCCTTGCCCGGGCTTTCCGCAAATCGATGGCAGATACACTCAAAGCCGTGTTTTTCCAAGAAAGCGAGCCCTTCACTAAGGCTCGCGGCCCGTCCTTGAACGTGGCCTTCCACAAAAGTGGTCCGAGCCGGCCGGATGCGTTGAGCCTTGGGAAGGAGTTGGGCGAGGGCCCGCACCCCCCGTTCCGGTGTCGGAAAGACCGGCACGCCCTTGAGGTGCATCCGCTTGCGTTCCACTTTTTCCACATCGGCGCCGCCGAGGAAAATGACCACCTCATCGGCCCGGGGTGTGACCACGTCGGCGGCCTTTTCCACCGGATCCCCGAAAATCACCCCCAAGATATCGTAATAGGGCCGGGCCCGTTCCATGACCGCTTGGTACATGGCCGCGTTGGCGTCGCCCGTAAGGTCCAACGGGTTGGCTCGAATGGCGTGGGCGGGGATCACGCCGTCCAGGGCTGCGGCCAGTTCGGGGGGCAGAGGGGCCACGTCAAGCCCTTCCTTTTCGGCGGCGTCCGTCGCCAAGATGCCCGCTCCGCCGGATGTGGTGATGAAAAGAATGCGGTTTCCCGGGGGCTGTTTCAGGTAGGCGAAAGCTTTGGCAAAGTCGAAAAGTTCCTGGATGTTTTCCGCGCGCACGACCCCGTGGCTCTTAAAGAGTGCTTCATAAACGCCATCCGCCCCGGCCAAGGACTTGGTATGGGATTCCGCGGCCACCCTTCCCTTGGGGGTCCGCCCCGCCTTCAGCACCACTATGGGTTTTTGCGCCTTGTTCAACGCCTGCCGAAACGCTTCGGGTCTCTTGATGCCCTCCACATACAGCGCGATGACCCGTGTGTTGGCGTCGTTCTCGAAATATTCAATGAGATCCGTTTCATCCACATCGGCCCGGTTCCCGAGGCTCACGAAACAGGAGACCCCCAGGTCTTCATCGGAAAACCAATCCATCATGGCCGCGCCTACGGTGCCGCTTTGGCTGATCACCGCCACATGCCCCTGCTTTTGGAGCAGCGGCCAGGAGGCGCATAAGGGATGATACGGATTGTTCACCCCTTGGCAGTTGGGACCGATGAGGCGCACACCCCATTTCCGGGCGGTTTCCACGACCTGCCGTTGCAGAGCTTCTCCTTCGGGGCCCGCTTCGCTGAACCCTCCGGTGATGATCACCGCCGCCTTCACGGCCTTCTCCCCGCATTCGGAGACGGCCTGAGGCACCAAACGGGCCGGGATGATCACCACGGCCAGATCCACCGCATCAGGAATGTCTTTGACATTTCGGAAACATTGCAGCCCCAGAATCGATTCGCTCTTGGGGTTGATGGGATACACAGCCCCGCGATACCCACCATCCAGGATGTTTCTCAAGATGATGTTCCCGTACTTTTCCGGGCTTTCCGACGCTCCGATCACGGCCACGCTGCGCGGCCGGAAAAATGCGTCCAGATGCTGTGAGGCCATGGCGCCCTCCGTACTTTTTCATGAAGAAGAGATTTTTTGGGCCTTTTCCGCCACGCGGGCGTTGAACTTGTCCGCTTTGATGATAAACCGTTCGTGGGTGGCTTCCCCGATTTTTTCCATTTCATCGAAAGCTTCCAGCCTGAACGTCAGCTTCCGCCCTTCGACCGCCGTCACTTCGGCGATGACCTTGACTTCCATGCCCAAAGGAGTGGGGGCCAAGTGTTTGAGATTCATGGCCATGCCCACGGACTGCATACCCGGCTCCAGGTGTTCGTCGATCAATTCGGCGCAGACCTGTTCCATCAGGCCCCCGAGGAAGGGGGTGGCGAAAACGTCCGGCAGGTTGTGGAAGAAACGTTTGGCGGAATGTTCGGGGCGGGTCTTCAAGCGCAGTTCCCTTTTCATGCCGACGGTCAGCTCAGTGCTCATGAATCCATCCTCCTCTGATGAGAACATGAACGATTTGTCTCAGGCAGCGTCCCCATAAAGAACGCTGCGTCATCCTGACGTAAAGTCTGTCGGCGATCGAGAAGAGAGAAACCTTGGTCGCGGGACGATGTCTACAATCCGGATCGGCGGCGAATCGGCGCTGTGATGAGAAGCATTCCCATCCTTCCAGATCTGCCGGTTTGTGTCAAGAAAGCTCGAGGCACGTTGACATGACCCGCTTCGGTTCTTACCGTCCAAACGTCTGGATTAAACCGTCAAGCGGTGAAGTCTGCAGCGCTCATCATGACAAGTGGAAAATTTTGATCAAGGAGGGCAGCATGTCGAAGACGGAAAAACATCTCAAGGAAGCCTTCGCCGGTGAATCGCAAGCCAACCGCAAATACCTGGCTTTCGCCGAAAAGGCGCGCGAGGAAGGGTACCCCGGGGTGGCGAAACTTTTTGAAGCGGCGGCGGCGGCGGAAACCATTCATGCTCACAAGCACCTGAGGGTCCTCAAAGGCATCCGCAGCACCCGGGAAAACCTCGAAGAAGCCATCGCCGGAGAAACCCACGAATTCAAAAGCATGTATCCCCAGATGATCGAAGACGCCAAGGCCGAAGGGCATCGCCAGGCGGAGATCAGCTTCACCTACGCCAACGAGGTGGAAAAGGTCCACGCCGGCCTCTATGAAGAGGCGTTGAAGGATCCCGAGAATTTTCCGGTGAAAGACTGGTTTATCTGCCGCATTTGCGGCTACACCATCGCTGACGAGCCGCCGGAACGCTGTCCCGTGTGCGGCGCCAAGAAACAGAATTTCATGAAAGTGGAATAAGCGAAATTCCTTTCGGCTTTTTATGGACCGGCTTCCCTTTCGGCGATGATCCGGTCCAATTCCCGCACCAACTCGTCGGAATCTTCGGAAAACTTCCGGGCGAAGAGCATGTCCCCGGATCCGTAGGGATCGTCCGGTGGGAACCGAGTCGTTGTCCTGAAGAAATCGAGATGGCTTCGGTTGATCCATTCGGGGCTGCGGCCTCGAGCGCTCCAGTCGGCATAGGTGAGGTTTCGCCGAATCTTCGGGGCGAAAGGCGAGTTGGCCAAAATGGTTTGCAGCATCATCTCGTCCGGGCAATAGGTGTTCTTGTAAAACCGGAGGAAATCGGGCCGCCGATCGGTAAAATCCAGCAAATACCGGGCGGCTGGCCGAGTCAGCGCCCAAAACATGGAACCTCCATAAGGTTTCATGTCTCCAAGCACCTTACGGTAGTTTCTGTGAGGCCACAGGTGGAGTTTTATGAGAGCCTTGGCCGTAAACAGGAGCCATGGGGGGGTTAGAGGGCCCGGTCGGTAATAACTGAGCCGGGTCAACGGCTTCCCCAGAGTTTTGGACGGCATGGGGACGAGATTCATGTATTCGGTGTCCGGATGGCTTTCGAAAAACCTTTCAATGGCCGCTGCGGAGCGCACGGGATAGTCGGAACCGCTGAGCAGGACAAACCGCTCGAAATCTCCGGGGGATTCGACGGCTTCTCGAAGCACGATGAGGATCGCCTCGACGGTGCTGAAATCTCCCCAATAGACCGGAACTCGCCTTCGAGAGAAGAAAAGATTGTCTGCACGCTCCGCCGTATAAGGCGTAATGTCGTATTTTTTGTCGATGTGCACAAAAAATCCGCATCGAGGCGTTTGGAGGGCCCGAATGAGGCGCGGGAAATGCCGCGCGTTGTTGTAGGCGATGATCAAGTAGGCGATTTTCATGGGAGTGATCCTTCCGTGAAGAAGGTCCTGGGGGGTTGGGACGCGGGCCGCCCTGCCGCCGCGCCGGGCTGATTATCCATCATCCCTTCATGGGACTCAAGGGGCTGTTCAGGCGAGACGAGGGGAGCGGCCGTGGGGGGCGTGGTCTCAGGAGTTTCTCGGAAGAGGCATTGGGTCCGGGGAACGCGGCCCCTCGGACCCGTGGTGTGGGTTAGGCTTCCGCATTCCCCAAAGACATAAAAAATCGGCAGATCCTCCTGGAAGGTTCCGCAGATCAATCCTTCCGCGGTTTGGCGAGGAAGATCTCGTCGGGGTCCAGAACGTGATGAATCAGGTGAATCTCCTCGTACGTCGGGGGGACCGTTTCCCCGCTCACCCGCGAGATGTCGAGATCGAATTCACACATTTCCCGGATTCTTTCCGGCGTCATGCCGGGATGATAGGTGTCCAGATACATCCGGCCCGTTTCTTCGTCGAAACGGAAGACGCCCGCCGTGCTGATGACGGCGCTCGGCCCTCCGCGAAACGCGGCCCCGTAGAGTTCCCGACGGTGGATCCACTCCCCGGTCGGCCAATGTTTCACGCGCCATCCCGGGCTGGTGATGTAGCTCACGTTCTTCGGGAATCGACGCTTTTCGTGGACCATGATGTAGACGGTGCGTTTGGCGAAGGAATTAATATCGGGATTGCCGCCGCTTCCGGTGAGACGAAGGAGCGGGTTGAGGTAATCGCCGATGGCGGTGGTGTTCACATTGCCGTATTCGTCGACTTCCGCCCCGCCGAGGAAGCCCAGGTCCACGTAGCCCCGCTGGGCGATGCTGAAGGCTTCGTAAAGGCCTGAAGCTACCGAAGCGCCGGCCTCACAGCGCGGGTCTCCCACCGACGTGGGCAGCTCTTTCGGGCGGCCGTCCAAAGTCCCGGCTTCGAAAATGAGCTTCAGATGGGGTGCGTGGGTTCTCTGGGCCAGCATGATGGCGATCATGGGCATGCCGGTGCCGGCGAAAACCACTTCGTTGTCTCGGACTTCCCGGGCCGCCGCCACGGTCATGAGATCCCCCAGGGTGTATTCTCCAGGCTGGGCGAGTTGTTTCATATCCTTCATGGCCGATCCCCTTTTCCTTATTTGCGACCGCGTTCAACGCGGGTGCTGTAGTTCAAAACCGTATTGGCCTTGAGTCGAGCGAGCCGAGGGACCCCCAGCTTATTGAGATAACCGTCGTGGTTCAGGCCGAAGATCCATTCCTTGGCGAATTCGTTGAACCCTTCCTGGCTTCGCGTTTGGATGTAGAAATTTCGCAGGAACTCCCCGTCCACGTCGTAGAAACGGAACATACCCGTGGGGTGGGCGCACCAGGGGCATTCCACGATGTAGTCCACCTGGAAGCTGGGGATCTTGTTCAGGTGGGATTCGTGCCGCAGGTACTCTTCGGGGACGATCTCCTCGGCGATCACGATGGTGATGTCCGCGGCGCGGGCCACTTCGGGGTCTGTAAAGAACTGGCCGGCGATGCGCACCGTCCCTTCGTCGCCCACCTGCTGGACCGCCAGCACGGCCACATCCACCTTGGCGGCGGGAACCAAGACCTGACGGCCGTCCCCGAAGAAGGGGTCGTCGACGATGTGGTATTTTTCCCGCGGGATTTTCGGATTCTTGCCGTTTCGGAGGCCGGCTCGGCCCAGCATATCGTAGTCGGGGTTGTGGATGTCCGTTCCCAGCGACGTCTGGGTGGCCATGAAGGGCATGCCGGCGGCGGCGGCCTGAAAGCGGAACGCCATCTCGGCGTGGCTGTAGTCTTCGTAAATGATCTCTTTTTGACGGACCCTCCGCGCCAGATTGGCGCCGTACTTGCCGTAGAGTTCGTGGCCGATCCAGCAGGACTCCCAGACGTCCACGCACCCGGCACCGATGAGGAATTCGGAATGGGGCCCGCTGTTGACTTCGATCAGATGGAGATGCCGTCGCTTCTGGCGAATGAGTTCATAGACCAAAGCACACGGACGGCGCCAGATGGTGAAGCCGGAAAAAGTGAGAAGCGTGCCGTCCTTGATGATTTCCGCCGCTTCGCTGAGGCTGATGCGTTTGGATCTGCTTGTCATCGCTTTTCCACTCCAGTCGGCACATGAGCTGTCGCACGCGCAGCACCGCTCGATAAGGACAAAGAAGAATCGCTCCATGACGAGAAACCGAACGATCATCACCGTCTCGAGGATCTTTGTTGTGGCCTCCTTTCTTCCCCTCTGTCGCACCGGATTGTGGAACCGTGTCCCCGAGGCACATGCCAACACCTCTTCCCTCTGCAGGCTCAAGTCTGGCGGGAAGATAGGGCGCTTGCGGACACGATTCGTTGAACCGCAACTCCGCAACTCAGGGCTTTTTCCTCACGTACAAGACCTTTTCCACTCGAGCAACCACATCCCCTTGGCGGTCCACGACAGGGACCGTAAAAGTGGGCAGATACTTCCCCCCGTCTTTCACTTTCTCCTTAATTTCCTGGAGCATCTTGTCGTCCAGACGAAAGTGAGCCCGCACCGTCCCTCGGCCCGGTTTCACGAAGTCGATGGAGGCGGCCTTATCCCAGACGATGTAGTCGGGGCCCAGGTTTTTGATGAGCATGAGCATATAGAAAGGATCAACCATGGCGTAAAGGCTGCCGCCGAAGTGTGTGCCCACATAGTTGCGGTTGAAGAAACGAAGGGGCATCTCCACGACGATTTCTCGAAAGTCGGGCGAGACATGACGCACGCGCACGCCCGCCCCCAGGTAGGGCGGATAGATGTTGAGCAACCAGCGGAATGTTCGATGGTTCATGAGCCTTTTCCCCTCCATTGGACGTTCGAGCGGCAACGACGGATTCAGACCGCCGAGCATTATGGAGGCAGTCCGCGGGTTGTCAAGGTCGGATCCGCCCTTCGTTCAGCACGCCCTTCCTACCAGGCACAGATGCACTTTCCGCGCATGCTGGAGGACCTTGTTGGCATGGCTGCCCACGAGGAAAGGTTTTTTCTCGCGAAGGCTGCGCTTTCCCATGACCACCGTTTCGTATTGGCCGCTTTCGATGTAGGCGAGAAGATCTCGGGCTACGCCCTTTTGCACCGGCACAATGCGGCATTGGATGGCTTCGTTGGGGATGCCTTGAGAACGCAAAACTTCCCGGGCTTCGTCCATGAACTGGTCCACCTGCCGGCGTCTTTCTTCCTCCCAGTGCCGCTTCCAGGAGAGCCGTGCGGCGCGTTCCTGTTCGTCCAGGATATGACCGTCGTCCCACAGGGCCGGTGGAACGGGCGGGAGAATGTGCAGGAAGGTGTATCGTTTTCCGGGGGTGGGGCCGATCCATTCGTTCACGTAATAGGTCAAGGCGCGGCATTCCGGATGGGATTCCACGGCGATGAGCACGTTTCCGGTGGGCGGGGCGTCGGGGTCCATGATCCATACGGTCCGGTATTCTTCATACTGGACCACCCGGGTGGAGACGCTGCCGATGAGAATGTTTTCCGCCGGGGAAAGTCCTCGACGGCCCACGGCGATGCACGAGATTTTCTTCTCCGCCGCGACCTTGATGATGTCCTGACCGGGATCCACGCTGTCCAAACGACACACGGTTTCGATCCGGCCGTCATCGAACCCCAATTCCAACAAGGCGCCCCGGCACAGCCCGGTGATGGTTTGGCAGATCTTTTCCTGGGTGCTCTTGGCGACCCTGAGGGAAGTGTCCGCATCCCAGAGTTCTCCAGGGTAAAGCATGAGGTGCTGCTGGACGCAATGGAGGATTGTCCAGTGACAGTCCGTCCGATCCTTGAAAAACTGTCCGAAGCGCTTGACCGCAGTAAGACACCGCTCCGACCCGTCTACGGCCAATAAGAAGCATTTTTGATCCTGGTGCGCCATGACGACCCCTCCTTTTCACCCACACATTCCTTCACGGCTGAGATGCCCCGACGATGGGACCGGGAAGACGTTAATGATTTTATAACCGATCTCGTCGTCCAAGGCACGAGCCGCCGGTCAAGAGGGGAGAAGGGGCGGACATACCTTCACAAAACGGATAACTGTCCGCTCGGATGACATTTCAGGCAATAGCTTTTCTTGCGAGCTTGGTGAGTACCGTGGTGTCCCAGGGCTGGTGGTGGGTGAAGGAGATTGGGCGGAAATGGTGCCGGCGGCGCAGCCTGGGGGCGGCTTCCCTTTATTTCATATCACCTGTGCGCTGAAGCGATGGCTGCCCGCCCAGCCGCAGCCGCCGAAGGCGGCGTCGGCCGAAAGCACAGATTCGCCTTGATCAAGCGCTGATCATCTGGATGATCTTCGCTATGACTTCCTGCACTTTCTGAGAAGACAGAACACCTGCTCGATAAAGTATGATGGTGGAATCGGCAGTAAAGATGCGATTGGGACGAATGTTGCTCTCTTGATGCAATCCACCGCTGTTAAAGTCGCTGTCTGAAATAGCAATTGCATAGCTATCGGTGATCGTCTTGCTGGTAATTTGACACAAAATCACGTCATCACCGGTCAATGGGGCAACCACTAATGCAGGACGCCTTTTCGTCGCACTCAAATCGGAGAATGGAAACGGCACGACAACGACGTCACCTTTTACAAATTTGCCCATGCCAGGTCCTCTTCGGAGCGTTCCCAATCGCGCTTGAGCACCGACTCAGAAGCCAACATAGTCTGGAAAGTTTCCGAGGCTGTTCTCAAAGGTGTTTGCACCGTTTCTCGTTCAGACAAATAAGACACAAAATCATAAACAACTGCAAGTTTGTCGGCCGATAACTTTTGCAAGCGTTCGACAATCTGAGGAATGGTTATTGTTTGCATATTCCCCTTTCCTTTTCTGTCCTGCTTGTAACGTCCCAAGACAGGCCCACCGAACGGCTGGCGCATAAGCCGCGCCGCCGAAGGCGGCGTCGGCTTATGCGCTTGTTATGCGGCCCATTCCAAAAAAGACAACCCCCTATCCCTGGCCATTCTCACCCAACGCAGCATCCAGGGCGGAAACAAATGACTCATAGTTGCCGTCGCGCAGGAACTGGAAGAAGGCATCGTAGTTTCGCGGCGACAGGAAGTGAAAGAAGTAACGGCTTTCGTTTTGCTGTTGATTCAGTGCCTCAAAGTGCTGACGGGCATAACGATATTTGCCCTTATTCTCATCAGATGGGTCGTCTATCTCTTCGTCACCCTTAATTTCGACAACTAGGATGTCGTTGTCCTTCTTGATGAAAAAGTCCGGATTGTACCGCACCCGGATCTTTGGACACAAGTTTGGGTTGAGGTGTTCATGACATTGCGCCCCCTTTGGGCCGCCTCCGACGAGTCTCGGGTGGACCCATTCTCGGCGGCCCAGGCGGCTGGCTCTCGGCAAGAGGCAGACCTTCTCACGCAGCCTCCTTG
>VSSL01000473.1_pt1 | contig 11991 bp, 18 predicted proteins | sample 4557531 | NCBI WGS metagenome assembly VSSL01 (sample SAMN10986726, study PRJNA523729) | hot springs metagenome | isolation source: hot springs | place: India:Timba, Gujarat | collected 2018-05-31 | reverse complement strand
CCCGCTCTCTCGGCTCCAGGCTCAGTTCCACGGCGGCAAAATGCCTGGCCCCGCCGATTTCCCGCTCAAAGACCCCTCGCCCCAAGGCCGCCTTCTGGATCGTCTCCCGATAGACCACTTGGGGTTTTCCGGCATTCACGCCAACGGCGTAGTCCCGCTCCAGACGGCTCAGCAGGATTTCCAAGTGGAGTTCCCCCATGCCTCGGATGACCATCTGCCCGGTGTCCGGATCTTCTTTGTAGCGAAAAGTGGGGTCCTCCTCCGCCAGTTTGGCCAAGGCCTCGGGAAGTTTCTCTTGATCCGCCCGAGTCTTGGGCTCGACGGCTACGGCGATGACCGGTTCGTAAATGTCGATGGGCTCTAAAAGGATCGGGTGCTTCTCATCGCACAGGGTATCGCCGGTTCCGGCGGACTTGAGTCCCATGAGGGCGACAATGCTCCCGGCCCCGGCCTCTTCCAGCCGCTCCCTCTTGTTGGCGTGCATACGGAAAATGCGCGAAAGCTTTTCGCGAGTCCGTTGCCTTGCATTATAGACGATGTCCCCAGCCCGAAGTTTTCCGGAGTAGATACGGGCATAGGTGAGCTTACGGCCTTGATCCATGAAGATCTTGAAGGCGAGGGCCGCCAGGGGTTCGCCGTCGTCCGCGAGCCTTTGGATGGGTTCCTGGGTTGCGGGATCGATTCCTTGGACCGGCGGAATATCCAAGGGACACGGAAGGAACTGTACCACGGCGTCGAGAAGCGGCTGAATCCCTTTGTTGCGGAGAGCCGCGCCGCACAGCACCGGCACGGCTTCCAGATCCAAGGTCAGGCGCCGCAGCACCCGTTCGATCTCCTCAGGGGCGATGGGCTGTCCTTCCACGTACTTCTCCATGATCCCTTCGTCCCACTCCGCCACTTTGGCCAGCAGCTCATCCCGGGCTTCGGCGACGGCATCGGCCAATTGAGGCTCGATGGGAACATACGCATACTCCGCCCCCAGCGTCTCGTCTTTCCACACGATTTGGCGCATGTGGATGAGATCCACCACGCCGCGGAAGTCGGACTCCCGTCCCACGGGAATCTGGACGGCGATGGGATTGGCCTGGAGCTTGTCCTTCATCTGGCCCAGAACCTGGTGGAAATCCGCCCCAATGCGATCCATCTTGTTGACGAAAGCGATTTTGGGAACACGATACTTGTCCGCCTGCCGCCACACGGTCTCCGACTGCGGTTCCACACCCCCGACGGCGCAAAAAACGGCCACGGCCCCGTCCAAGACGCGCAGCGAGCGTTCCACTTCGATGGTGAAATCCACATGGCCGGGTGTGTCGATCAGCTGAATCTGATACCCGTTCCATTCGCACGTGGTCACGGCGGACGTGATGGTGATCCCGCGCTCCTGCTCCTGCTCCATCCAATCCATCACGGTGGTCCCCTCGTGCACCTCGCCGATCTTGTGAGACCGCCCCGTGTAATAGAGGATGCGCTCGCTCACCGTGGTTTTTCCCGCATCGATGTGCGCGATGATCCCGATGTTGCGGATCCTTTTCAGCCGCTGCGAAACCGCTTTCATCGCATCACCTCTTTGTGCCGGCCCGACGAGGGGGCATCCCCTTGCAATCCGTCCACTCGTGCTTAACCATCATTTCGAGTCTAAGATCATGTTCGGCAAAGGAGGTCTTTTATGCCGCGCGCAAGAACAGCCGGTATTTCCAATGCCGCATCACGGGGACCCGGTCCTCCGCCCGTGCCTAACCCTGTGGCGTGCCGTGAGGGGCGGGGCGTCCGCCGCTTTGATTGCCCCCACTACGACGCCTGCCTGGATAGGGCCGCCAAAGGGCTATGGACGGGTTTCACCTGCGCCCACTGCCTCTTCTACCTTGACCGACACCCGGCCTAAAGCCTTCCGCGGCTCGGTGCCTCGGCCCGCACAAAAAAACAGCCCGGTGGCCTCGTGCGCCGGGCTGTTTTCATCATTCGGACGACCGACTAGGCTTCCGCCGCGGCCTGCTCCTGGGCCCGGGGTTTCTTCTTGGCCTTCGCCTTGATCTCAGCGCCCGTAAGCTCAATCAAGCACATGGGCGCCCCATCCCCCTTGCGGAAGCCCATCTTGACGATTCGCGTATACCCGCCCTGGCGGGCCTGATAACGCGGCCCCAGCTCCGTAAAGAGCTTCCCGACCACGTCCTTACGGCGCACGACGGCCAAGGCCTGCCGTCGCGCGTGGAGATCCCCGCGTTTGCCCAAGGTGATCATAGAATCAGCCCAACGTCGGATTTCTTTGGCTTTGGGCACCGTGGTCACAATCCGTTCATGCTCCAGCAGCGACGTCACCATATTCCGAAACATGGCCGACCGGTGACTGGAAGTCCTGTTGAGCTTCCGACCCGATTTCCTGTGGCGCATGGCTATTCCTCTTCCTTTCTTCTCTGTTCGATCTCTTCGCGGCTTGGAAAGTTGTCCAGTTTCATGCCCAGGGAAAGCCCCATTTCCGCTAGGATTTCCTTGATCTCGTTGAGGGACTTGCGCCCGAAATTCTTGGTTCTGAGCATCTCCGATTCGGTCTTCTGGACCAGCTCGCCGATGTAGCGGATGTCGGCGTTTTTCAGGCAGTTGGCGCTGCGCACGGATAGCTCCAGCTCGTCCACACTGCGAAACAGATTCTCGTTAAACGTCGGCTCTTCACCCGCCTCTTCCGCGAACGCCGGCGCCTCGTATTCTTCGAAGTTCACGAAGACGCTCAACTGATCCTTGAGGATTTTGGCCGCCATGGCCAGGGCGTCTTCGGGCGTGACGCTGCCGTCGGTCCAGATTTCCATGGTCAGCTTGTCGTAGTCCGTCCGTTGGCCCACGCGCGCCTGGGTCACGTTGTAGCTTACCTTGCGCACGGGGGTAAAAATAGCGTCGATGGGGATCGTGCCAATGGTTTCGATTTTTTCCGGATCCCATTCGGCCGGTTCATACCCTTTGCCTTCTTCGACGACCAATTCCATGCGGACCTTGCCGTCTCGGGCCAGGGTGCAGATGTGCTTTCCGGGATTCAGAATCGTCACGGACGAATCCGTCCGGATATCCCCGGCGGTCACAGGCCCTTCTCCGGATTTTTCCAGAATGAGGTGTTTGGGGCCATCCCCGTTCAGGCGCAAGCGGACTTCCTTTAAGTTGAGAACGATGTCTGTCACGTCCTCCACCACGCCTGGTGCCGACGAAAATTCATGGAGCACCCCGTCAATTTTCACGGCCGTAATGGCTGCGCCCCGCAGGGACGACAACAGCACACGCCGCAGCGCATTCCCCAGCGTCGTCCCAAACCCGCGCTCCAATGGCTCGCATGTGAATTTTGCGTAGCGCGTGGGGTCATCCCCGGGCTCCACGGCCAGGGGCTTCGGTCGAATCAACTCGCGCCAGTTTTTCTCCATACACGCCCTCATAACCTTTCGGCCGCCGCTTGGAAGCTTCAGTCCCAACGGCAGGCCTCAGAAAACGGACAGAGGACCCTCCCCGGTCGGGGGACCCTCTGTCCTAGACTGTAATGTTCCTTAAGGTTTACTTCGAGTAGAATTCGACCACCAAATGCTCTTGCACAGGCAGCGGCATTTCTTCTCGAGTCGGCAGGCTCCTGAAAGTCCCTCGGTATGCCTCTTTGTCCAGTTCCAGCCACGGGACCAGTCCGCGACGAGGCAACGCGTCCAAGGCCTCGTTGATCACCTCCAACTGCCGACTCTTTTCGCGCACGGCGATCACGTCGCCGGGCCGGAGCAAATAGGACGGGATGTTCACCTTCCGCCCGTTGACCAAGAAATGGTTGTGGCGAACGAGTTGGCGCGCCTGAAAACGCGAGTTGGCGAAGCCCAGACGGAATACCGTATTGTCTAAGCGGCGCTCCAGGAGAATCAGAAAGTTGACGCCCGTCACACCTTTCTGGCGATCCGCTTCTTTAAAGTAGGCCTTGAACTGCTTCTCCTGTAAGCCGTACATCCTTTTGATTTTTTGCTTTTCCCGAAGCTGAACGCCGTAGTCGGAAAGCTTGCCGCGCCGCTGCCCGTGTTGGCCCGGGGCATAGTTGCGCCGCTCAAAAGCGCACTTGTCCGAATAACAACGATCCCCTTTCAAGTACAACTTCATGCTTTCCCGCCGACACAGTCGGCATTGCGGACCTGTATATCGAGCCAAGACCGATTCCTCCTTATGGGCTAGGCGCCGCCATGAGGCGCCGAACGATACCCCCCTTAGACGCGACGGCGTTTCGGGGGCCGACATCCGTTGTGGGGAATAGGCGTCACGTCACGGATCACCGTCACATTCAGTCCCGCAGCCTGAAGGGCCCTCAAGGCCGCCTCACGCCCCGATCCCGGCCCCTTGACATACACTTCCACGTTCTGGAGCCCGTGCTCCATGGCCGCCTTGGCCGCCGCCTGAGCCGCGGTCTGGGCCGCAAACGGCGTGCTCTTCCGGGAGCCCTTAAAGCCCTGGTTGCCGCCGCTGGCCCACGACAGCGTATTGCCGCTCATGTCCGTGATCGTCACGATGGTGTTGTTGAAAGTCGAACGGATGTGCGCGATCCCGTTCTGAATGTTTTTCCGCTCTTTTTTCTTTCGCGGACCACCTCTGCCCCGTGCCATTATGCCTCCAATCCCTTACTTTTTGCGTTTTCCGATAACCGACCGACGAGGACCCTTGCGCGTCCTGGCATTCGTGTGCGTGCGCTGGCCCCTGACGGGCAAGCCGCGGCGGTGCCTCAGCCCCCGGTAACATCCCAAATCCATGAGGCGCTTGATGTTCATGGACACCTCCGCCCGAAGATCCCCTTCCACTTTGTAGTGGGTGTCGATCACGCGGCGGATGGCGGTGATCTGCTCTTCCGTCAGGTCGTCGGATTTGGTACCCGGATCCACCTTCGCTTCTTCGAGGATCTTCAAAGCCGTGCTCCGCCCGATGCCGTAAATGTACGTCAGGGCGATTTCCATGCGCTTGTTTTTCGGTAGGTCAATGCCTGCAATCCGTGCCAATGCCGTTTCCTCCAGTTAGCCTTGACGCTGTTTGTGCTTCGGATTCTCGCAGATGACGCGCACCTGGCCGTGTCGCCGGATGATCTTGCATTTGCGGCAGATGATTTTCACAGACGCCCGCACCTTCATGGTTCACTCCCTTCTCCACACCCGCCGGCTGACTCGTCAGCTCTTGGCTCTGTAAATGATGCGGCCCCGGGTCAGGTCGTAGGGGGAAAGCTCCACCGTCACCTTATCGCCCGGCAGGATTCGGATAAAATGCATCCGCATCTTTCCCGATATGTGCGCGAGCACGCGGTGGCCGTTCTCGAGCTCGACGCGAAACATGGCGTTGGGCAAAGGCTCGATGACCGTGCCTTCCACCTCAATCGCTTCTTCCTTGGCCATGGGGTCTTCCTCTGTTCAGGTCCCGTTTCTTCCAATGCATCGAAAGCGCATTATTATAGGCGGTTGAATTATCTCTGTAAAGGACTATTCTGTCGGCTTCGATAAGATGTCCGGACCGTTTTCCGTCACCGCCACCGTATGTTCAAAATGGGCGGAGAGCTTCCCGTCCGCCGTGACGGCCGTCCAGCGATCCTCAAGGATCCGAATGTCCGGCACGCCTTGGTTGATCATGGGTTCGATGGCAAAGACCATACCCGGTTTGAGCTTCACGCCTCGCCCGGGAGGCCCGAAATTCGGAATCTGGGGGCTCTCGTGGAGGTTCCTCCCGATCCCGTGCCCGACAAACTCCCGCACCACCGAATAGCCGAACGGCTCCACATGGGCTTGCACCGCATGGGAAATATCGGAAAGGCGATGCCCCACGACGGCCTGGGTGATGGCCAGCTCTAAAGCTTCACGGGTTACACGGCACAGCCGCTCGGCCTCTTCCGAAATCCTTCCGACGGGAAGGGTCACCGCTGCATCGCCGTAGAATCCGTCCACTACCACGCCGAAATCGATGCTGACGATATCCCCTTCCTTGAGGATCTTCTTCTTGCTGGGCATGCCGTGCACCACTTCTTCGTTCACCGAGGTGCACAACGCATAAGGGAAGCCGTGATAGCCTTTAAAGGCCGGCACGGCTCCCCGCTTTTGCGCCTCTTCTTCACTGATCGCATTGAGGTCCCAGGTACTCACCCCGGGGGCCACCACCTCCCGGAGCCGTTCCAGGACTTCCGCCACGATCAGACACGATTTTCGGATCTTCTCGATTTCTTCTCGGCTCTTGAGAATGATCAAAGCGCCCTCTAGCCCAACACCGCCTTGATGCGCTCGAAAATCTCGTCAATGGATCCCAAGCCGTTGATCTTGCGGAGTTTTCCCTGTTTTTCGTAGTATTCGATGAGCGGCTTTGTTTGATCGGCGTAGACCTTCAGGCGGGACGTCACCGTCGCCTCATTGTCATCGTCCCGCTGATACAGCTGCCCGCCGCACTTGTCACAAACGCCGTCTTTCTTGGGAGGATCGAACATCACGTGAAAGCCCGCGCCGCATTCCCGGCATGTGCGTCGGCCGGTCAACCGCTGGATCAGTTCCTGATCGGGCACGTCGATGCACACAACGTGGTCGATTTTCTGCCCCAAGTCCTGGAGCATGCCGTCCAAGGTCTGCGCCTGACTCACATTGCGGGGAAACCCATCCAGCATGTAGCCCTTGGCGCAGTCTTGCTGCTGGATCCGTTCCTTCACCAGGCCCACGACGACTTCATCGGGCACCAAAGCCCCTTTGTCCATATACTTTTTCGCTTCGAGGCCCAAGGGTGTGCCGGCCTTCAAGGCGGCCCGCAACATGTCCCCTGTGGAAATCTGTGGAATTCCGTACCGTTCGATCATGCGTTTGGCTTGCGTCCCTTTTCCTGCACCCGGCGGTCCCAACAAAATGATGTTCATCGTCTCCCTCCCTGTCCGTCGGCCTCACCACAGTTACAGACAACCCTTACGGTACACCCACGCGGCTATCCCCGTTCTATCCAGGGCTTCCGTCCGTTGATGCGCCGGCGATGTTAACGGCGTCCTCGGATGCGCCCCGATTTGAGGAACCCCTCGTAATGGCGCGTCAGCATGTGCGCTTCAATCTGTCCCACCGTGTCCATGGCCACGCCCACCACGATCAGCAGGGCCGTGCCCCCGAAGTAAAAAGGCACGTTGAAGTTTTGCGTGAAGATGCTCGGCAGGACGCATACGATGGATACATAGATAGCCCCGCCTAAGGTGATGCGGCTTAAGACCTTGTCGATATATTCCGCCGTGGGCCGTCCCGGGCGGATCCCGGGGATGAATCCGCCGTACTTCTTCATGTTGTCCGCCACGTCCATGGGGTTGAAGACGATGGCCGTATAGAAGTAGCAAAAAAAGATAATAAAGCCCACGTAGAGAACGGTGTACAGCCAATGGCCGGGCATGAGCATCCTGGCGATGTTTTGCATCCACGGCACCTGGATGAAATTGGCCACGGTCGCCGGGAACATGATGATCGATGAGGCAAAGATCGGCGGGATGACGCCCGAGGTGTTAATCTTCAACGGAAGATGGGTGCTCTGGCCGCCGTACATGCGCCGCCCCACGACCCTCTTGGCGTACTGCACGGGTATCCGCCGCTGCCCCCTTTCCACATGAACGATAAAGCCCACCACCACAACCATAATGATCAAAAGAATAAGGGCCTTGAACGCGCTCATTTCCCCGGTCTGCATGAGCCTGAGCGTATTGCCGACCGCCGTAGGCATCCCGGCGACGATCCCCGCAAAGATGATAAGGGAGATCCCGTTACCGATCCCCCGTTCCGTGATTTGTTCACCGAGCCACATGATGAAGGCCGTCCCTGCCGTCAACGTAATCACCGTGATGAGGCGGAAACCCCACCCCGGCGTCAGCACCACGGGCTCACCCCCAGGGCCGGTCATCCCCTCCAGCCCAAAGGCGATTCCGAACCCTTGGATGATGCTCAGGACGACTGTGCCGTACCGCGTGTATTGCGTAATTTTCTTCCGTCCGGCCTCCCCTTCCTTGCTCAACCTTTCCAGGTGGGGAATCACCACCGTCAACAGCTGCAGGATGATGGACGAACTGATGTAGGGCATGATCCCCAGCGAAAAAACGGACAGCTGTTGCATGGCCCCGCCGGAAAACATGTTGAAGAGGCCGAGAAGCGTCCCTTGGGCGGCGGCGAAAAAGGCCGCCAACGCCTCCCGGTTGATCCCCGGGGTGGGCACATGGACGCCGATCCGGTAGACCGCCAAAAGAAGCAGGGTCGCGCCGATCCGCCGTTTCAGCTCGGGAATCTTACCGATGTTTTGGAAGCCAGTGAGCACCCGCCTGTTCCTCTCAACTTAGGATTTCCACCTTTCCTCCAGCCGCTTCCACCTTCGCCACGGCCGAGGCGCTCGCCTTGTGCACACGCACGGCTAAGGCAATCTTGAGGTCCCCGTCTCCCAGCAGTTTGATCCCGTCGGCCTTCTTCTTCGCCAATCCCGCCCTGATCAATTCCTCGGGTCCTACGCTGCTCCCCGCTTCGAACCGCTCCAGGTCCCCCACATTGACGACGGCATATTCCTTGCGGAACATGTTATGGAAGCCCCTTTTCGGAACGCGGCGCTGCAAGGGCATTTGGCCGCCTTCAAACCACGGCACCACGCCGCCGCCGGCCCGTGCTTTCTGCCCCTTGTGCCCCTTTCCCGCCGTCTTTCCCAGCCCGGACCCGGATCCTCGGCCGACGCGTTTCCTGTCTTTCCGCGAACCGGCCGCCGGTTTCAATTCATTCAGTCGCATAGCATTCACCTGTTTTCGTCATCTTTTCTCGATCAGGCTTCACGCACCTGAACCAAGTGATTGACCTTCTTGACCGCGCCCACCACCGGAGGAATCGCCGGCAGCGTCACTTCCTTTTGCAACCGCGTGAGCCCCAGCGCCTGAAGGATCTTCCGGTGCTTTTCAGGACGCCCGATGGGGCTGCGCACCAGCTTGATTCGAATCATCTGCGCCATGCATCACCTCCCGGCTCCTTGAGCTCGTCCTTCCAAAACGTCCACCCCGCGGGTCTTGGCGATCCGTTCCGGACTCCGCAACGCCTTCAGGCCCGCAATAGTGGCTTTGACCACATTATGAGGATTGCGCGACCCCAGGCACTTGGTGAGAACGTCAGTCACCCCGGCCGCTTCCATGATGGCCCGAACAGCCCCACCCGCAATGACCCCCGTGCCCGGAGAGGCCGGTTTGAGGACCACGGAGGACGCGCCGAACTTGCCCAACACCTCGTGGGGCAATGTTCCTTGAACCAGCGGCACATCGAACATCTCCCGCTTCGCGCCTTCCAACCCCTTGCGGATGGCCTCCGGGACTTCATTGGCCTTGCCCAGGGAGAAACCCACTCGCCCGTTGCCGTCCCCGACAATAACGATGGCGCTGAAAGAAAACCTCCGGCCGCCCTTGACCACTTTGGCCACGCGGCTGATATGGACGATTTTGTCGATGTACTGCACATCATGTGAATCGAGAGGTGCCAAGATACGCCTCCTTGCCCGGCAGTCTACGTCAAAACTCAAGCCCCGCGGCCCGCGCTCCGTCCGCCACGGCGCGGATCCGCCCGTGGTAGATAAACCCGTTTCGGTCAAAAACCACTTTCGTGACCCCTTTGTCCAAGGCCTTCTTGGCCACAAGCTCGCCCACCTTTTCCGCAGCCCCCACCTTTCCCTTGACATCTTCCAGGGCTTTAAATTCGGGCGAGAGCGTCGAGGCCGCCGCCACCGTCATGCCCGTCGTGTCGTCGATGATCTGGGCGTAGATGTGCTTGAGGCTTTTGTAGACCGTGAGTCGAGGCCGATCAGGGGTGCCGTGGACCTTCGTGCGGATCCGCCGTTTGCGCTTCAGGCGCGCCGCAACGCTTGGATTAGTCTTGGAGCCCATATGTCCTTCCCCTATTTCTTCTTAGAACCGGTCTTGCCGGCTTTTCGCCGCACCCATTGGTTTGCATATCGAATCCCTTTGCCCTTATACGGTTCCACAGGGCGAAGGGCCTTGATGTTAGCCGCCGTTTGCCCCAAAAGCTCTTTATCGACGGCCTCCAGCCGAATCACCGTTTGCTTATCCACGGAGGCTTTGACACCTTCCGGGAGGATGAAACTCAGGGGGTGAGAATGCCCTAGGGTGAAATTCAGCACGTTGTTGGCCACATCGCAGCGGTAGCCCACACCTTGAATCTCCAGCACCTTGGTAAAGCCCTGGCTCACGCCGGTTACCATGTTGTGGAGCAAGACCCGCATGAGGCCGTGCAGGGATCGGGACCGGCGCTCATCGTCCTTCCGGCGCACGATAATCTGCCCGTTTTCCACAGTGACGGAGATTTCCGCGGGCACGCGCCTTTCCAAAAGGCCCTTCGGCCCTTTCACGGTGACGGCGTCACCCTGAAGTGAGACTTCCACCCCTTTGGGAATGGGAATGGGGTTTTTGCCGATGCGAGACATCTCACGACTCCTTTAACTGTTTTCACCACACGCTGCAAATCAGCTCCCCGCCCACGCCCTCTTGCCTGGCCTGCTTGTCGGTGAGGATACCGCGCGACGTGGACAGGATGGCGATCCCCAGTCCGTTCAAAACCCGAGGAATCTCCTTGGATCCCACGTAGATCCGCCGACTGGGCTTGCTGATCCGTCGCATGTCCCGAATGGCGGCCTCTCGGTCGGGCCCGTATTTGAGATGGATTCGGATCACGCCTTGCTTGTTGTCCTTGATCAGCTTGAAATGCTTGATATAGCCTTCTTCCTTCAGGATCCGGGCCAGTTCCACTTTGATGCGCGAGGCCGGCACATCCACCTTATCGAAGCGCGCCCGATGGGCGTTCTTGATGCGATTGAGAAAGTCGGCAATGGGGTCCGTCATCACCATAAGGGTTCTCTCCTTTTCCTTCCGGCTCCTACCAACTGGATTTCACGACGCCGGGAAGCTCGCCGTTCAGAGCCATATTGCGGAAGCAAATACGGCACATGCCGAATTTGCGGAGATAAGCACGCGGCCGTCCGCACAGCGGGCACCTGTTGTAGGCTCTCACCTTGAATTTGGGCTTTCTTTGGGCTTTTGCGATCATGGATTTCTTGGCCAAGGCAGCCTCCTTCTCACCCTTTTTCGCTACTTTCTGAACGGCATTCCCAACAGGGCCAGCAGCTCGCGCGCTTCGTCGTCGGTTTGGGCCGTGGTCACGATGGTGATGTTCAGTCCCTTGATCTTGTCGATCTTGTCGTAGTCGATTTCCGGAAAGATGATATGTTCCCGAACCCCCAGCGTGTAATTGCCTCGCCCGTCAAAAGACTTCGGGGACACACCCCGGAAGTCGCGAACCCGCGGCAGGGCGATATTGACCAGTTTGTCGTAAAATTCGTACATCCGGTCCCCCCGCAGGGTCACCATGCATCCGATGGGCATTCCCTTGCGCAGCTTGAAAGCCGCGATGCTTAGGCGCGCCCGGGTGATCACCGGCTTTTGACCGCTGATCTGGGCCAATTCCTCCGAAGCCGTTTCCAGGATCTTGACGTTTTGAATCGCCTCACCGAGGCCCATGTTCAGCACGATCTTTTCAAGCCTCGGGATCTGCATCGGGCTCTTGTATTGGAACCTTTCGGCCAGCTGTGGGGCCACTTCCTTAACGTACAAATCGCGCAAACGTGCCATGAACGCCTCCACTCCGCCCGGAGCCGTGGACGTCAACCATCGATGAGTTCGCCGCACTTCTTGCAGAATCGCACCTTGCGGCCGTCTTCGAGGCTCTTATAGCCCACACGGGTCGGATCTGTGCACTTGCTGCAAATCACCATGAGATTGGAAATGTGAATCGGCGCTTCCTTTTCCACAATTCCGCCCTGCCGGCTGTGGGCGCCCGGGCGCATGTGCCTCTTGACCATGTTGAGCTTTTCCACCACGGCCCGATCCTTCTTTGTGAGGATCCGAAGCACTTTGCCCGACTTACCCTTCTCCTTGCCGGCGATCACCATCACCGTGTCGTTCTTCTTGATGTGGTACTTTTT
>VSSL01000472.1_pt1 | contig 12008 bp, 9 predicted proteins | sample 4557531 | NCBI WGS metagenome assembly VSSL01 (sample SAMN10986726, study PRJNA523729) | hot springs metagenome | isolation source: hot springs | place: India:Timba, Gujarat | collected 2018-05-31 | reverse complement strand
TAATCGCCTCTTGAACTTTCTGCGCGGCAACGGTCATTCCGTTTTCGGTTAGACGAGCGGCAACCTCCTCGTATCCTTTGAGATGCTCGATATTATGGTCCAGCCAATGGGTTAGTCTTATCACGCACTTAGTCACTTCATCCATGCTGATTCTCCGTTTTTTCGTGGTGTAAGGTCTTGACTATATGACAGTGGATTCTTGCGCCTCTTTTCTTTTTCGTCAAGCGCCATAGAAAAGAAGTTTTGGAGCAGTTTCTTTCCTGGGCTCCCGCCCCCTTGTTCTTCCAAAGCGCTGTCCCAACCTCTTTCCGGATGGAAGGCGAAGCCATAGACGAGCCGGCTCGGGAGCTTCAGTACTTGGATTTCTGACAGGCTGCTGCGAGCCAGGTTTCTGAACGACGGCGGGAGGGTCTTCACTTCTTCGAAGTGGTTCTCCATTACCAAAAAGGCGCCCGGGTGCGCCACAATTCCCCGCCATAGGGGGTCCTCCGCGAGGGTCTGCAATGCGACTTCCCCTTTCTCGGCCAGACCTTGTTTCGGGTATCTGTCGGGTTTTTGTTGCTCGAGCCTTTCGTCGATGAAGCCGACAGACCCTCCGAACGCCAGAGCCAGGAATTGGTGTCCACCGCAGATGCCGAGGGCCGGGACATGATAGTCCATAATCGCTCGGGTCAAAAGCTGTTTGCAGCGATCCATCTCGGTCTGACATTCACGTTCATACACATGCCACGGGACGCCTTGGGGGCTCAGCAGGATAAAATCGACCTCTTGCGGAGCGATGTCGCGCTCTGAGATATGACTGAAATGAACGTAGCGCAAGGATATGCCCCTGACGCCGTCGCATGGGGCGCCAAGCCTTTCCGTGAGGGCCTCTCGTAAGGCGCGATGCCGCCCTGGGTCCGGCTGCCCAAATTCAAGGTCTATCAGAACTCCTTTCAGTTCTTTGGTTGGCAGATTCATCATGACCTCGATAAAGAGTGCTACGAGAATGCCGACAAGGATGATGAGGGACGCGAGGCGCTTCATAAATGGGATACAATGCTTGTTATCGTGAAGACGAGGATAATCTGACTCGACCCTGCCTCAAGCCGCTCGCCGCCAGCTTGCCGGAAGCCCTTTCGGGTAAAGGCCCATGATGTCCGCGTCGCTGCGACGCACGCCTGGCTACCAGCCCCCTTGAGGCGGCCCCCAACCCCAATAAATAGGGTCTCTGAAGAAAAATTTCGTAGGTGTCGCCGTCCGACGCTCTGAAGATACCGCGGATGGCGCCGTCGTTGTAAATTACTCCGCTGAATGTGTGGCCATCCTTCTCGCCGAACACGTAATTGCCGCGTATTTTGCCGGCGATTCGAAAACGCGCTTTTCCGAAGAAGTTGCTTCCCTCCACTATGCCGTAGATGTCCTCGCCATGCTGATAAGTAATGTTGACGGTACCTTCGGCGCCAAAGATCGCCCCTTTGGCGCTGCCAACCCAAAGTCCCCTTATGTCAGGGGTCGTCGCCGCCGCTGACCAACACTGCGAGCCGGCGCACACGACTCCAACCCAGATGCAGCAGACAAACAATAAATATCGTTTCATAAAAAATCTATACCACATCTGTTCATGAAAATACAGTCTTTCCATGGTAGCAGAGGCGTCGCTTAAAGTATCGAGCGAGCTTCAGTCGTGAATATTCCCCGCTTTTCGATCCAGCAGATCGAGAGAGCGTTTTTCTCCCATGGCGATGAGTACGTCGTGACACTCAATACGCGTGTGAGGGCCAGGGTTGAATACCATCTGACCGTCCGATTTCTTGATTGCAATGATAATCAGGTTCAAGTCCTTTCTAATATCCGTGTCCATGAGCTGCTTGCCGCAGTACACAGAATCTGCCGCCACTTTGACTTCCTCGAGTTCCACATTCAGTTGGCTATAATCCATTGCAACCTCGAGGAAGCTCATCACGTGGGGCTTCAATATGCTCATCACCATGCGCATGCCGCCTATGTGATAGGGACTGATCACCCGGTTGGCGCCGGCGCGTAGCAGTTTTTTTTCAGCGTCTTCTTCGCCAGCCCGGGCGATGATTTCGAGTTGCGGGTTGAGTTCTCTCGCGGTGAGCACTACATAGACGTTGGAGGCGTCAGAATCCAGCACCGAGACAAGTCCTTTCGCTGTCTTGATTTTTGCCGCCAAGAGCACATCCTCTTCGGTGGCGTTTCCGGGTGAAAGAAAAAAACCTGCCTGGGTGATTTTATCCTGAACCTCCGGATTGTTCTCCACCACCACAAAGGGGATGCCTCGCATGCGAAACTGGTGACAGACAAAGGATCCCATCCTGCCGTATCCGCAGACCACATAATGATTTTTGATTTTTTCGATGGCTTTCATGGAGCGACGCCTCGTAATAACCTTTTCGACTTCTCCTTCGATGAGCCAGCGGCTGGCCGCCACGATTGTATGCCCAACGATTCCTAGACCAGACGCGATAAGAAGCAGAGTGAAGATTCGGCCTTCTTGACTCAAAGGGTGGACTTCCCCAAAGCCGATGGTCGTAATCGTGATCACCGTCATGTAAAGTCCGTCAAGAAAAGACCACCCTTCAATAATGTGATAACCGACTGTGCCGATGAGGAGGATCAGAAACACGCCTATGGCCAATCGTATCAGTTTCTGAGTTTGCGGCACTGATTCAACCCTTGCTTCTGCGGCCTTTCCCGTTCAATTGACTGACACAAAACTCACCGCATTAAGGAGGAGTCCAAAGAAACTCTCCTGTTTCCCCGTCGTCTCGAGTGGGTCGTATTGCCATCCAAGGTGGCCCAGACACCTCGCGCATAACAAAAACCGCCACGTATAACCCTCAAACCAAGAATGCTCCTTATATCGCTCTTGGTGGGCAATAACGTTGTCGCACCGGCTGAACGTCAAGAAGTCGCAACGTATCCCTGCCGGGTTCACGTACGAGTGCCTTATTGTTCCTTTTTGCGGCGATTGATCGAGGGAAGTGGCGAGAAACGCCCCACATTGGAGGCAATAGTACCTTTTGAAATCCTTGCCCTGGCTGTTCTTGGTGAATTTCACATATGACAACATCGGTCTATTCGTGAGGCCAAAGGATGATTGGGCGCATGGAACCAATGACTCGGCGCCGCGCAACGGCCACAGAAGACGTTCTATATCATAATTGTGTTCTCAATGTCATGGGAGGCGACTGCATCGATCAGTATCATTGCGACGCTGGATTGGTGAATCTGGCTGGTTTGGTCGCTTGCCCCCAAGCTCGCTCGTGTAAGAATACACGACACTTTGACGGCGCGGCCATTCTTTGGACACATGCCTCGAGCGCTGATTGTCAAGAGAGGCCCCGCAAATGAGCGCGTGCGGGACCTCCTCGGGGTACCTACAGCGTTATCCCTGTTGAGGCTCTCTCTCGTCGAATTTCCGTAAAATCGGGCGGTATCCCAACCATCTTCGCGGCATGGTCTATGCGTTTGCAATCCGGGCACAACTTTCGGTCAAAAGCTTCTTCCGGCGCGCCAACGAGTTTCTCGACGTGTTTGAGAAGAACCTTCGAGATGTAATAGGCTCCGCAGCCTTCGCATTTCTCCATTTTGATACGGTTGATGATTGTACCGCTCATCAAGATGAGGCGCTGATCCCCCTGATCAATCATTTGCAACGCCCCCGTGGGGCATATATTGACGCAGGCCCCGCAACCGATGCACCGGGGCAGCCCGTGGACATAATCTTTAAGGATGAGCGAGTTTTCGCCTGCATGGTGAAATCTGATGGCAGATACCCCGAGCCGATCCCGACATACCTCGACGCATTTCCCGCAGCGTTCGCAGATGTCGCATCGCATGCATCTTCTTGCCTCTTCTTTCGCGGCGTATTCGTCGAGTCCAAGTTCCACCTGATCGAACGTATGGATTCGTCTGTCCAGATCGATGAGAGGAATCTCTTGTCTCTGGATGAATGCCTTCTCATGGTAATCCATGAGAATGGGCCTTACCATGTCCCTTGGTCGAGGCGGCTGCCGCTTGGGCAGCGCCTCGCCCCGTAGATACGCGTGAATTGCGCGGGCTGCACGCTTCCCCGCGCCGATGGCTTCGACAACCGTTTTGGGCCCTGTCACTGCGTCGCCGCCGGCAAAGACGTCATCCACGCTTGTCTGCTGATTATGCGACCTCACCTTGATGGTCTCCCACCGCGTGAGCTCCAACTCGCCAAAGCCAGGATAATTGACGAGATCAGGTTTCTGACCGATTGCGGCGATGACGGCGCCAACGGGCATCTTGTATTCCGAGCCCTCTATGGGAACCGGCCGACGGCGTCCTGTTTCGTCCGGCTCCCCAAGAGTGGCCATCACGCATTCGAGAAAATCGATCTTGCCATAGCTGCCAATGATGCGGGACGGAATCGTTAACTGATGGACGTGGATCCCTTCCTCTGCCATTTGGATAATTTCTTCAAAATGAGCAGGCATCTCCGACCTTGTACGCCGATAAATGATGCTGACTGACTGAGAGCCCAATCTCACGCACGTCCTTGCAGTGTCGATGGCCGCGTTCCCACCCCCGACGATGGCCACGCTGTTCGCGGGCTTAATTTTTGGACCGAACGCAATGTCCTTGAGAAAAGAGAGGGCATTGAGGACTTGGGGATATTGATCCTCTCCTTCAATGCCGAGCTTTAAGGCCTGCCAAGCGCCGATGCCGAGGAAAAACGCCTTGTACCCCTGTTTGCGCAAATGATCCAGGGTGAGATCGGCTCCGCCAACCGGCGTGTTCAGGACAATCTCGACGCCCATTGCCTTGATGGCTTCCACTTCGTTTCGTACAACCCGGCGCGGAAGCCTGAACTCGGGTATTCCCGTCACCAGGAGCCCTCCAGCCTCCGGCATGGCTTCGAATACCGTTACGGGATAGCCTTCCCAGGCAAGGAAGTAGGCCGCCGTGAGACCCGCAGGACCAGCGCCGATGACTGCGACCTTTTCTGAATACGCGTTCTTGGGCGCGGGAATCGTATAACCAGCCCCCTTTTCGCATACCATCTTTGCCGCGAAACCCTTGAGGTCTTTGATGCAGAGCGCTTTGTCAAGATACCGTCTTTGGCACCACGATTCGCATGGATTGGGGCACACCAAGCCACAGACCCAGGGGAACGGATTGTCCATCCTGATGAGGTCAATGGCTTCTTGATATCGACCTTGACCAATCAGGGCAATATACGACGGAACGTCTATCTCGGCCGGACAGTTAAGCTGACATGGGGCTGAACTCTCTCGCTTCAATCCATCTTCCGCATAGACAATACGATCCTTGTCCGCTGCCGGTCCAGGGGGAAACATCGGATTAATAGCCATGAGCGTCTCCACGATCCTTTGAATTCATTCGTACTGCGTTTTCTCTCGAGTTGTGGGGGTCAACGCCAGGGGGCGACAAAACCGCAAGGGGCGTCCAATCTTCGGCATCTCTCAGGCCGGTGTGAGCTGGGCGGCATCATCCCTTCCCTCGCTGCGACTCCTATGTGGGAAGGCGCCGCGTCATTTCGCCTCTGCGCTCCCCTTTGCCATGGCCTTGGCAAAACGCTCGCGTCGGATTTCTGTCGATTCCTGCGGCGTTACCCATTTGAGGGCTGCGGTGGTGCAGCCTGTGACGCAGGCGGGTTCAAGCCCCTGGTCAACTCGGTCCTTGCATAGTCGCACTTGATCACTTTGCCGCGTTCTTTGTCCCACTGGGGCGCGCCCCATGGGCATGCCGTAATGCAGGCCTTGCATCCTATACAAAGGCTGTCGTCCACAAACACTATACCATCTGAGGCTCGCCTTTGCATGGCGCCGGTGGGACATGCGGAGACGCACCAAGGGGTCTCGCAATGAAAGCACGGGAGGAACACAAATTGTATCCTGGGGACGCCGCCCTTCACGTACGGCCCGACCGGCACAATTTTACAGAAACTCGGGCCCACGGGTACGTCATTCTTTGTTTTGCAATGGATTTCACATGCTCTGCAACCTATGCAACGATTATGATCTTGATAAATATAATAGTCGCTCATTGTCGGTTCTCCACTTTCCAAAACTATGCCTTTCGAATGCTGACAAAGCAATCCGTGATGGGGCAGTTCCCTCCTACTGCTACTCGCAACAAGCCCTTCATGAGGGTGTTGTCCCGCATACCTTTTTGATACGCCCTTGTTTGCAAAGGAACCTGCCGACCGTAGCCATGAAGCGTATAAACGACTTCGGGATGGATAAATTCGGTGACAGCCGCCTTTACCCGTTGCGTTACCCCGTCGCAGGAGACTTCCACCATGTCGCCGTCTGAAATGCCGAGTTTCTTGGCCTCGTGGGCATTGATCCAAAGGCTGTTTTCGGACTGAAGCTCATTCAAGTAAGGATTATTCAGGGTTGTGCCCTGGGTATGCAACGCAATCTTACCGGTCACAAGCCTATAAAAACCTTGCGGAGGCTTCTTTGGAGGCTCGTAAGGCGGAAACGAGGGTATGCCATTTTCTTCCAGCATGCTGGACACAAACTCGATCTTTTTGGACGGCGTCTTGAACTTGAGGCCGTCCTTGCGATCCCACAGTATTTGGCTTTTTGACAGTTCCACATAACCTTTTGCGAGAAAATCGTCGAAATGGAACCCTGTGTCCTTCAACTGAAATTCCACAAGCTCTTCTATGGTTTCATACGGGAAGTACTGTCCTACGCCAAGACGATTGGCGAGCTGCTTAAAAATCCACCATTTCGGTTTACTGTCGTACTTCGGTTCGATTGCCTGTCTGCGCATCCAGAGCGCGGGTTTCGGACCCGATTTGCATATCACGGGATCCGTGCGCTCCAGATAGGTGGCTTCTGGGAGGACGACATCCGAAATCCAGGCGGTATGACTGTAATTCACATCAATGGACACGATGAAGTCCAATTTCATCAAGGCATCTTTGAAGGCTTCGGGGTCCGGGAAGGACGACAGAGGATCGAATCGATAATTGATGTACGCCTTCACCGGATAAGGGTCTTCGTTTAATATGGCATAGGGAAGCATTTGGGCGAGCCCATAATCCGCGCTGAGGTGCTTGTATTTCCACCCCACGCCGTCAAAGCGTTTTTTCTCCGGTTTCGGTATGCCGTCCACCAGTTTTTTCAGTGGCTTGTATCCCGCGTCTGCCTCCCCTTTGTTGAAGAGGAGACCGCCCGGCGCCTCGTAAGCCCCCAGCAAGGCATAGAGCATATAGATTGACCGCCTGAAATAGTAGTCGTTTTCCGTCCACGCGGTCATCCAGCCTTGATAAAGAATGATCGAGGGTTTGTTTTCGGCGAGCTCGTGAGCAACTCGTACAATTTCCTTGGCCTCGATGCCGGTCTCCTTTGACGCCCATTCCGGGTTGTAAGGCTCGACGAATTGCCTCAATTCCTTCAAGCCCAAGACCCAGCGTTCCACGAAATCCGCATCATATAGTTTCTCCTTGAGGAGCACATGGATGAGGGCAAGATTGAATGCGTAGTCTGAACCGGGCGCAATCATGAAGAACTTGGTGGCCTTGGCTGCAGTGTAGTTCCATCGTACATCGAGGAACGTGAATTTCATGCCCCTCTCGAGCGCGTCAATAAAATCCTTCGCTTCTTTGGTACCCAGCGACTCAAGTATGTTGCGGCCATAAAGGATCGTATATTTGCAGTTTTTCCAATCATACGACACCGTATTTCGTCTGTGGCCGGCAATCGCGTTATGCGCGTTATGGACGCTGTTGGAACACGACCCGTGATGATTGAAATAATTAGGAGAGCCGATAGCCTTGATAAACGCCTTTTGCATATCGGCAAACGCGCCCCCGCGATCCCCGAGGACCACGCTTTCAGGACCGTAATCATCGATTATTTTTTTCAGCTTCTCCGCGGTGTAATCCAGCGCCTCTTCCCAGGAAGCCTTTCTCCACTTGCCAGAACCTCGCTCTCCGTCGCGTATCATCGGGTATTGCAAGCGTTCATGGTCATTTTCAAAAGCTTTTCCTGCCGCGCCGCGGGGGCAGAGATACCTTCCGCCGAGGAGGTGCGGGTTGCCCCAGATATGCTTTACGGCGCCATTCTCGACTTCCACTTCGATGGGGCACCGAACCGTACACATGGTGCACACGCTGTACACTTTCGTTGTCAATCCTTCAGCCATGGTTTTTCCCTCTTCACGAACTCTTATAGAAACGCTGTTTCCTTCGCGCTGCATGCATTGACCGGCCGCCGGGTTACGATGAGCTCGAGACGGAATTCTCCGCCCCAGGACGGCAGTCGCCTACCTTATAGGAATCTAATATCGTCTTTATATATCGAAAGTACGGCAAGCGGTACTTTATTTGCTTGAACATGATGTACGCCAAAGCGTACATGACGATGAACACCCCTGTGAAACCCATTGAACGACTTGAAAAGAGGAGCTCAAATTCTACGTCGGAGAATCGGAGACTCATCCACTCAAGGGCAAAAAAGATTGGCCACAGGAAAGCCGCGGACAAGGCGATCTGCATGAAGAACGATCTGCCAAAGGCGTCGTTGGCCAGTTTATTGGCCGCTTTGTAGGCTTGCTGATCTCCGGCTTGGAGCGCCTCCATGGACATCGTCTGATACCTTCCCATTTGCTGGTTCACCACTTCAATCTTGCGGCGTACAAGCAGGAACGATACAGAGATGGTCAATTCTCCCAACAGCAACGCCATCCACGCGACGGCAAACGTCCCGATAAGAAAATCCAGGAACGCATAGCCGGTAATGCGGTAAAACCAGATCAGCCCGGGATCGATGACCAGATAAATTGATTCAAACGCCATGGCGCCTCGGTCTTGGGATCGGGCGGTTGAAGCCAAGCTCAACCGCCCGCTTCTATACACAACTCACAATATAGTCATGTGTAAGAATTCTATCACATTCCAGGTAGTATGGAATGGCCGAGGAAACCTTTCGTCGTGTACCCGATTCCTACGTACACCGCCAACACGACGAATATCCTCTTGAGCCATATATCGGGTATATACTTGGAGGTATATGGTCCGAGGATCGACCCGATGAATATGCCTATCAACTCCGCGCCCACAAAGATAAAATCTATGGGCGTTCCTTTTACGAACATATACGTGAAAATAGACGTGACCATACTCACAAACACCGCCAGAGCCGACGTGCCGGCGACAATGTACATGGGCAAGCCGGCCACCGAGGTAAGGAACGGCACGTACAAGAATCCGCCGCCCACTCCTATGAATGCGGAGATCGCGGCTATCACGAAGCCGCCGAGCAACGGCCATATGGGAGCGAAGGAGAATTCCACCCCATAAAAGGTAAACGTGATCTTGGAGAAACCCCATTGAGAGACTTGCACCCCGCGGGCCGCATGTTCTGAAATGCCCTGCTCCCTCTTGATGTGCTCTTTTTCGAAGGCCGCCGCCGCGGCTTTGGCGGCTTTCTTGCTCGCCTGGCCTCTTTCGGTCGTTTCATAAAACAAGAAGCAGCCTATCACGAGCACGATGAGACCGAAATATCCCACATAATGACTGAGGTTGATTTTGCCAGCCGTCAAGACAGGGATAAGGTACGCTCCCAAGATGCCGCCTATGGCTAAGCACAGTCCCAATGGCAGGACCAAGCGTCCCATTCGGTAATAAGTGATTGACGAAATGAACGACGAAAGGCCCACCAAGTACTGATTACACGTCCGGATAGAGTCTGTTAGGAGTTTGTTGAGCACAGGACTTGTTTCCTTGAACGACCTTCCGTAGTCCGCTAGCCCGAATACGGTGATATGGCCGACTCCTGCCATGATGCCTCCGAAGGCGCCCACGGTGGAAAAGATCCATCCAACCCAGATCCCCCACAAGATGCCAAAGAACCAAAACGGCTTCGGCGCGCCTGGTATCCCCATGAATCCCGGAGGTGCTTTGGGATCGATCATCCCTTTCCCCACGCCCTGGGGCGTCTTGGCAATGGCCTCCTCGAGCTTGCCTGCCTCAGCGGTCCCTACAAGGGCTAGCGCCGCAAAAGCGACTATTGCCGCCAGGACTCCGAGGCAAATCAGTCTTCTTCTGTCCATACATTCCTCCTTACTTGATTGCTATATCTCGCTTTTCCGTCTTATCTCGGAAAAGACTGCAGCCCGTCTCACGCCTCGACAGCTCCTCCTGCACGTCATGGCCAAAAAAAGTTTCGAGGAGATGTGGAGAGCGATCCCATTATCCTTTCTCTTGGCAGGTAGATGGACTGGGTATCCCTTGTCAAGCCGACGGAACAGGTGAGTCCGCTCTCCTTGTCGGGGCCGGCATAGCCGGCCCCCTCCTCTCACAACCAGAGCGCGGGCCTGAGTCCTGGCGCATTGTCCATGAACTTCCGTCGCCTGCGCGCTCGCGACGACAAGCCATCCGGTGCATGTCAGGGGGGACGTCCTGACAGGCTCGGCGTCGCCAAGATTACCCATGGTTGTGAATCCCCTATTCCAGCATGCGCTTCACCCTCGCCTCGAGGACTTCTAGGTCAACAGGCCTAAATATGAATTCGTGGCCGGGGCGATCATGCATGCAGTCGTCCGCATTCGAATCCGTAATGACGATAGTCTTGAGACCCCCAAGCATCTCATCTAGGAGTCCCAAGAGCTTGTTCACGTTCGAGCAGTCTGCGGCAATGTTGATCACGGCAAGGTCAAACGGAGCATCTGCCAGCCACTCCTGCAGTTGCCCCTGCTCGCTGAACGCCTTCACCTCATGGCCGCTCAGTTCGAGAAACCTCTTCATCATGGCAAGCGAATCTCGTTCGAAATCCAACAACAAAATACGCGGCATGCCGTCATCCTCGCCTAGTCGCCTCGCTCGTTGACCAGCCCTGCGTCTGTGAGCGCCCGAAACCTTCCTTACGGCCTTGCGTCTTTAGCGAGCTTTTTTTGCAAATATAGCTGCCGCCCCGAGGGCTATCGGGCCGCGAGACAAAGACGCACGTATGCCGCCTTCTTAAGGTTGGTCTGAGAATGGGCAATTCTTGTGCCAGCCATTTGCCGAGAGACAAGATGTCATTAAGCAATTGATATTGCATCAGATAGCCAAAGAGGATACATGACAAAATTAGGAGACGGTATGCGGGAAAAGGCCGCATCCGCAATAAATTCATTGCGCCTGGGAGTCGTACCCTCTTCATGGGAATGTTTTTGGGGACGTCTATTGGTTCTCGGGATTGCCTCGGAATGAGATCTGCGTCGAGTGGGTTTTGTGCATCCTTCTGAAAATCTCGGCGACAGCAGTGACAAGACAACCTTTGTCATTCCGAAGATGCGAGGCTCGAACGAAGTGAGAGGCGGCGCCTGAGAAATCGGTACGTTAGAGCCAAGATTTCTCGCTTCGCTCGAAATGACATTAACTAAAGGGCTCAACAAGATCACCAATTCATCGAATTCGCGATCCATTCTCAAAACTGGTATAGTTTTAGGGGCAGCGATAGCAGTGCAATAATTTTATTGCACGAGAGCAGGTGAAGCCGCTGCACTGCGCTTCCAAAACCAAGGCTCTGCTGTGACGCCGCAGTGCAGCCTTGCAGTATTTGAGCCCCTTCACGCGCCCTGCCAGGCAATGGCGCCTCCCAGCCATGGAAAGCGCTCAGGACCTCCATGACGCGACCGTAATTCTACCAGACCCCTGGAGAATCAGCGCCAAAGCCTACCTGTCATTTCGAGCGCAGCGAGAAATCTTGACCGGAAAACCAAGATTTCTCAGTCGCCGCCTTTCGCTTCGCTCGAGTCCGGCTCCTCTCGAAATGACAATGGAGCGACTATCCTGCCCTCTCTACCTGTTTTCGCGACTACTCACGAGCTCGGCGGCGGACTTGACTCCGGGACAAAGGTGGCCAGGGCGCTTGGGCGGCAACGGCTACGCGCCGTTGTTTCGGTGGTCGCCCGCTCTGACGCGGTAGCGACGGAGTATCTGCTGCAGGGCTTGGCGCTCGAGTCCGCACGCCCTGGCTGCCTTGGTCACGTTTCCCTCATGAATTGTGAGG
>VSSL01000471.1_pt1 | contig 12016 bp, 8 predicted proteins | sample 4557531 | NCBI WGS metagenome assembly VSSL01 (sample SAMN10986726, study PRJNA523729) | hot springs metagenome | isolation source: hot springs | place: India:Timba, Gujarat | collected 2018-05-31 | reverse complement strand
GTTGTGGCAGGGGGCCCAGATTCTCACCAAGCCGTTGCCGTTTCCGGTAGAGTGGGAGCAATCTGGCGAGGTCCGTTGGTTGGGCTGGAGGGTGAGGCTGGGTTAGATGAGATACTGTGGCAATCGCTGATTGATGCCTGTCGGCATTCTCATATTTATTATCTGGCGCTTGCTTTTCCGGCGACCGATAATTCTTTGATCAGCACTGCTCAGGCTTATGGCTTTTGTGAAACTCTGGTGGGCAATATTGATGCGCGGGCAGAGGTTGTCGTTGATTTAACCCCTGGCTTAGAGGAAATTTTTCACCGAGTATCCAGGAATCGCCGTAAATTGATCCATCGCGGAGAAACGCGAGGCATCCGTGTTCGCGAAGGGGATGGGGAAGATATTGCCGTTTTTTATCAGCTTCATGCCACCAGCGCTCATCGTCTTGGTTTTCCCCTTTATTCGGAGAAGTTTTTTGAAACGCTTTGGCGGGCCTTTGCGCCCGCGAATCATATAAAGTTATTTATAGCCGAATATGAAGGACAACCAGTGAGCGCCCAGATTAACCTTCTTTTCCGAGATACAATGACTGCCTATAAAATCGGCTGGAACGGGGAACATTCCGAGTTGTATCCCAACGATGAAATCCATTGGCATGCGATACGCTGGGCAAAAGAACATGGTTATCACCGGTTTAACTTTATGGGAATTGAGACGCCGGTTGCTGAAGCTTTGTTGCACGGGCAGCCTATCCCACCCGAGTATGAACACACTTATAGCCATTACAAACTCCATTTTGGCGGTCAGCTTGTATTTTATCCTCCGACGTACGAAAGGGTTTTCTTGCCGGCCGGAAACTGGTTATACAGGAAGTTATTCCCCCTGGTAAGGGAAGTTCCACTGACGAAACGGGCGATCAAAACTCTTTCCGGTATATCTGCTTAGAGATGATGGATTGACCGAGTTAGGTATAAAATCAAACAGGATACTGCGTATATGTTACAGACCTTGACAACCGATGACTCGCGCTGGTTGAATTTTGCACGCTCAAGGAGCGAGGCTCATATCTTTCATCATCCGAACTGGGCTATGAATCTGGCTCAGGTATATGGGTATCGAGGATTTATCCTTGCCCTTTTAAATGACAAGGGCAAGATTAGAGCCGGTTTGCCCGTGATGGAAATCAACAGCCCCCTGACCGGAAAGCGCTGGGCTTCTATGCCCTTTTCAGATCATTGTGCTCCTTTGTTTGAGGATGAAGCAGCGCTAGAGGAGTTAACCGATGGTTTACTGGCATTATCGAGAGAGGGAAAGACGCCTCGCATAGAGTTGCGCTGGGCTTATCCGCAACGTCCGGAGATTTACTGTGAAGTTCAGCATGTATGGCATACCCGTCAACTGACTGCTGAGGCCGATTCGGAAATGCTCTTTGATGGGCTGTCGAAAAAAATTCGTAAATACGTGCGTTCTTCGATCAATCGGGGGGTGCGGGTTGAAATCGGGACGTCGGAAGCAGATATGCGACGGTTTTATACGCTCATGGTGCAGACGCGTCAGCAACATGGAGTTCCGGTACAACCCTGGCGTTATTTTCAGAAATTGCAGAGCAATTTGCTGGCACAGGGCTTGGGCTTCATTCTATTGGCTTACCGCGAAAATATATGTCTTTCGGGGATTGTCGCCTTACACTGGCAGAAGACATTGACGCTAAAGTATGGGGCCTCATTAAAGCAAAGCGAGGAAGAATTGCGCGAGCTGCGCCCCGGTTATCTTTTGGAATGGGAAGCAATCCGCTGGGCGTGTGAGAACGGATATACCTTGATTGATGTGGGCAGAAGCGAGCTGCGAGATGAAGGCTTGCGGGATTATAAGAACCGCTGGGGATACCAGGAGCAACCACTGGGCATATTGCAGTATTGGGGGCGGAATGTTCCATACAGCCCCCGGTAAGCTGATGCATCTGATGAATAGTGTAATCCGTCATTCTCCGGCGTTTGTCTGCCGGGCTACCGGTGAGCTTCTCTACAGGCATTTCGGATGAACGAAAATCTCTGGTCAGCCAATCACCCCGCTGCTTTTTGGCGCTGTTTGTCTCCGATTTCCGAACAGGAATGGGAGGATGCGATTCGCTGTGCTGCGCCCGTGCTTGGGATAGCGTCTGAAGGTGAAGGAGAAGGTATCCATGCTTTACTGGAGTGGACTCTGGGAGAAGGCCAATTTGGCGCCGATCGGTGGAAGTTGAGCCTTGCTAAACGCCTGTATTATTTGCTTAAGCCGCTGTTGCCGCGCCGTTTGACGCGTATCATGCGCCGTTTTTATGGCGGAAGCAAGCAGCGCAATTTTCCGCTTGGCTGGCCGATTGAGGACCGCTATGCTCGTTTTCAATGGGCGGTTATGCGCCACCTTATTGAAAAGCGCGGTGGTTCTGAAATATCGTTTCTTCACTTTTGGCCGAATGGACATCGTCTGGCGCTGGTGCTAACCCATGATATTGAGACTGCCGAAGGACAGCGGTTTGCCCTGCGTGTCGCCGATTTAGAGCAGCGGTTGGGGTACCATTCTTCGTTCAACTTTGTTCCTGAGAGATATCAGCTGGATACCGCCATTATTCAGGAGTTAAGAGAGCGAGGTTTTGAGATCGGGATTCATGGTCTCAAGCACGACGGTCATCTTTTCTCTTCCCGGATGGAATTTTCCCGACGCGCGGTGAAGATTAACCAGTACTTGAAATCGCTTGATGCGGTTGGTTTTCGCGCCCCACTGACCCATCGACAGCCTGAGTGGATGCAGATGCTTGAGATCGTGTATGACCTTTCCTTTTTTGATACCGATCCTTATGAGCCAATTCCCGGCGGGGTCATGAGCATCTGGCCCTTCATCCTCGGGCGTTTTGTTGAGTTGCCTTATACGTTGCCTCAGGATTACACATTGACCAATATTCTCTGTGAGCAGACGCCTGATACTTGGCTAAATAAGACAACCTTTCTGGAGAAGTATTTTGGGATGGCGCTTGTGAACACGCATCCAGATTACCTGACACGGAGTGAGAATTGGAAAGTCTATGTGCATTTTCTGGAGATGCTGAAAAATCGCGCAGACTACTGGTATGCTTTGCCGCGAGAAGTTGCGATATGGTGGCGTACCAGAATTCAGGTAGAAACGATGAGTGAACTTCCGCGTTCCACTGTGAGCGTGGCTCGTTTGCAGGATGGTGAGCTATCCATTATTGCTTCATCGTAAACAGGACATAAAAATGGATGAAAAGAATTTACGCGTTTGCATGCTTGTGCATCAGAATTACTATCTGGATGCGCGAGTAATCCAGTACTCAGAAAGTCTTGCAAATCGGGTTTTTGTGTGGATGTTCTTTGCGTCCCGGAGATCGGCGCACCTCATCCACAATCCAACGAGAAAATTCGTGTCTATGCAATTCCGCACAAACGCAGGCATGGCGGTATTTTTGTTCTGCTGATGGAATACATGATTTCTTTGGTCCTTTACACAATATGGCTGACGGTTTTGCATCTACGCAACCGATATCATGTGATCCATGTTCATAACATGCCGGATTTTTTGATTTTTTCGGCGCTGATTCCGCGCCTGCTTGGCGCTCGTCTGATCCTGGATATTCACGATCCAATGCCAGAATTCTACCAGTCCAAGTTCAATGAACGGCAGGAACACACCCTTGTCTCTTTATTGAAGCTTGAAGAGCGAATTTCGATTGGCTTAGCGCATCATGTTATCACTGCCAATCCTCACTTTAAGGAAAACATTGTTGCGCGGGGTATTTTTTCCAGCAAAATATCGGTGATTACCAACCAGCCCGATCCACGGGTATTCAATCGTTCTGCTTATACAGCAAATCGGGGTGAAAAGCGAAGTGATTTCAGTCTGATTTACCCCGGAACAATTGCCCCGCGTTATGGGCTGAGTGTGGCAATTCGGGCTGTCCCGGAGCTTGCGAAGTATATTCCTGATTTGCGATTGGTTATCTTTGGACCATTGTCCGATCATGCGCTGGAGTTGATTGAACTGACAGAGCAATTGGGTATAACGCAGTATGTTGAATTTCATCATCCCATTCCTGTGGATGAAGTCCCCAGACAAATGGCAATGGCAGATGCGGGTATTTATCCAGCTTTTCCTGACCCCCATATGTCCATTGCTATCCCGGGCAAGGTGCTGGAATATGCAGTCATGGGACTGCCCATTGTGGCTTCTCGGCTTCAGATACTAGAGGAGATGTTTCCTGATGAGAGCGTCTTGTTTTTTGAGCCCGGGAATGTTGAACAGTTTACCGATTGTGTTCTCAGGTTGTATCAGAACCCTGCGCTAAGATCTGAGCTGGTAGCGCGCGTGGATCGTATTCTTGCAGAGAGTCAAAGCTGGGAACGCGAATGCCGACGGTATCTGGCGCTTATTCGTCAGTTGACCAAGTAGTCCTATTTCAAATCCAGAAAGGAAAATTGGCTATGGCTAATCCGGCTTATTATGTTCACCCAACGGCACTGGTTGAAACTACGCAAATCGGAAAAGATACCCGTATCTGGGCTTTTACCCATGTCATGAACGGTGTGTATATTGGCGAAAACTGTAATATAGGGGATCATTGTTTCATTGAGAAAGGTGCTATCATCGGGAATTATGTGACCATTAAGAATGGCAATATGCTGTTTGAAGGTATTACCCTAGAGGATGGTGTCTTTGTTGGCCCGCATGTGTTTTTTACCAATGATCTGTATCCACGCTCGCCGCGCTTGCCAGAAGCACACGGACGCTATGAGACACATGATTGGTTCAAGCCGACTTTGGTTAAGTACGGTGCAACGCTGGGTGCTGGAGCGGTGATATTGGCAGGTGTTACCATTGGCGAGTTTTGTACCGTTGGGGCAGGTGCGGTCGTGACGCGCGATACATTGCCTTATTCGCTGGTTGCCGGTAACCCGGCGCAACAGCGAGGTTGGGTTTGTCAGTGTGGCTTAAAACTAAGACTCGTTACGGAGAAAGATCAGGCGGAATGTGCTTCGTGTGGAAAGCGGTACCGATTGAGCAATGGGTGTCTCTCACCCGTCTAAGTTGGGGTGAATCTTTTGAAGCTTTAATCAAGCGAGGGGCTGTCTCCAAGCCTGATGGACAGTCCCTCGTTTGATTATTGACTTCACTGACAATTAGCTTCGACGCCCGCCTCTGGCAGTTTGAATGACCGCCAGTACCAGGATGATTACACCTATACCGAGCAAGCCATAGAGAATATATGTGATCAAGTTTCCGCCAGTTTTTGGCTGAGATACTGGAACATAAGGCTCAACTGGTGAGATGCTGGTGGCTGCACCAGTTGCTTGTACAGTTTCAAGCGGTATCTGGGTTCCGGTGATTGCTCCGCCTACCCTTTCCAGGGCAATATTCAGGGCGAATGAACGGAATGCCCGAACGGTAGTTTCACCCACAAACACAACGTCGCCAAAGAAGTCGCCTATAAAGTCAGAACGGGTGGCTTTGTCCACTGCCCACCGGTAACCTTGCTCTGAAGTGCCAGAAATCAGGGTGATCCCCACAAGCTTATTCCAGGGGGCTGAGAAGGCTTGAACCACACCAATGTTTGCCGATGATGGCAAACGATAAACTGCGCCTTCAACCTCTTGCTTCAATGAATCTTCGCCTTCAACAAATGGCTGAGGTAACGCTTGATTCAATCGTGCGATTTGGGGATTTGTGCTCGGCCTCCCGAAAACCACCACGTTCATATCGCTGCGTTCTCGGAAGTCAAAATTGGGGTCCTGGGTGACTTTGAAATTAAAATATGGTGCGCCGAGTTCACCCAAGAGTCGACTCAGATTTGCCAGCGCGCGCAAATCCAAATCGGTGAACTTGGGTGGCATGGAGAACAGTATGTCGGGTTGATATGCCAAATAGTAAAGTGGGTGCGAAATCGGTTGAATGGCATCTGGGTCAGTTACAAGGGTGTGTGGTAGATTAAACCAGCTTGTATCTCGAATACCAACCCAGAACGAACGGGGGCGATAATGGCAGATCAGGTTGGTGGCACTGATGATCTCGATCCTCAAAAAGTTTGCACTGCCCACAATCAAGTCTTGCTTGTTGATGGGAAATACAACCTGTTTTTCCCCTCGTCTGGTGTCAATTACCGTTGAACTGATGGGGCGGCCGTTGAGATAAAGGGCAATGGTTGAGGTTGCCTGATCCAAATTGTCGGAATTCGCAAAGTTCATGACAAACTGCTGACCGTCCTGCATTTCCCAGTTACGCGGAATGTAAAATGTGAAAGTCAGGGAGCGATCACCGATACCATAAACTGGACGTTCCACGTATCCAAGGTCTTTGAGTGTCACCACATCGGAAAGAGGACCGGGTTTTGGAGGCAAGCTTCCCTCTTTGATGATGGACAAAAAGCCCTCCTGTCCAATCGTTTGATTTCCCAAGCTCTGCGCCGCTAGCAAGACAGCCTCATCGGTATTACCTGTAATTGTCAGTACGCTGTTATAAGGGTTGAATGGCGAGGCGGCGATTTGTAGAACGCCATCTCCAGCGGCAATGGGTTGCTGTGAGCTGTTGTTGATGATTCTGCCGCCATTATAGCTGGTGGAGAAAATGTGGCTCGATAAAGGGATTGGAGAAATCCGTTTGTCTCTGGGCGTCCCACGACAACGAAGCTTGAATTCGAGAGCCTGTCGCGAGTGGCTTGTGAGGCGCGAATCAGCTCCAGTTTCAAGTTTGCACCGGCATTTTTACCAAATACGCCGGCAATGACCGCCGCTGCTGTCAGGTCATTATCACTGGGGGTGTCGGGAATAACGACGTAGAGTGTTTCAGGAAGGAACGAGTTTTGGACCAATGGCGCTGGAAAAAAGCCCAAGTCCAGCGCAGGAACGATAGGTGAGAAGTTTAATTTGATGTTTGAATCGTCCTTAATCGTCAGTATCCCGTTGTAAAGGCAATAGGGATCGCGATCGTTGACGTATTCCAGACGGACGAAGTATTCATTGGTAGGGTTGGTGCGGAGTGCAGCGGCTGCACTGGGAATTGGAAATGTGTAATAGTTATCCTTTCCGGAAACCGGTGAAAATGAGGCGGCATAAAGCTCATTCACGTAAACCACCAGAGAAGCTCTGTAACCTGCATACAGATCCGGTGAAAGGAAAGAACGACTCTGTGGAACCCCTGTCGCTGATCCTGTTGGACTACTGTAATCATCTACCAGGTCATAATGTAACGTGATGTAATTCTCTCCCTTTAGCTCCCATTGTGCGGGTAGTCGAAAATAAATTTCCGAGATGGACGGATAGGTCATTACAAACGTTGGGTAATCAATATCACTGAAAGTGAATTGTGCGGCGTTGGCAAATTTATTTACTTCTGGCAAAGGGGTGAGTGTCGCCACGGATGAAATACCGGTTGGTTGCACCGGTAAGGCGGTCGCGAGCTGCGGGTTACCCGGGGTAGGGGTGGGAGTGACTGGCGGTGTGCCTTGTGGCTGTGGTCCAGCGAGTATAGAAGCCGCTTGCCCTAAAGTGGCGTTTGTGCCAAATATCAACATCAAGGCCACACAACTGATTTTGATGATTGAGAAAATTGTTTGTTTCATGTTAATTACCTCTCCATTCTTCATAACTAAACGAGGCAGCGCGCTTCTTATTTTGGCTGCAACGATTGTTGTTTACTTGGGCTGCTGAGCTCCCGTTCTGGTTTAGTGATGGCAGAAAGTTCGCTTTCTGCCTTGTTTAGCACCGCACGAAACGTCAAAGCATCCTGCGGGAACGAGGCTATGCCATAGGTAAAGGAAATACCCAGTTCGCGAATAGCTCTATCTTGCAGACGATTGGCAAGCATTCGGGCATTTTCCGGGGGGGTTTCGGGAAAGAGCACCAATAATTTTGAGCCTTTGTCCAGTTTGACAATCATGTCGGATTGTCGGATTTGTTCACTGATAGATTTCGTTAACCGTGCAGACAAATATTTTGATCGGATACGCTGAGCAATATCCTCAATGACCCGGCTGGGGCTGGCGCTGATTTGCCCGATGATGTCCACTTTCGAATCGATGATTAGGGCCGAAATCGAGTAATTGTATCTTCTGCCACGGTTAAATTCACCCTCAACCATATCTGAAACCTGACTCAAGTCGAAAATTTGGCGCTTGGTCTCCCCCAATATCGAAGTATTGATCAGGTCTTCAAGTTCGGATAAATATTGTGTGAAGCGGTGTGCCAGAAAGATACCCAGATTTATCAAAGCAAGTTCGAGAATTATTCCGTAGAGCTGATCGCTTTCACTTGGGGAAACTGCATTTTGTCTGATAATGAGTCGAAGAGCAATGTACACAATGCTAAAGGTCAGCATCAACAACGGTTGAGGCATCTGGCGTAAAGAGAAGATTACCAGACACAGAATCACAATAATGGCTGTGAAGAAGTAGACTAGAGGATGCAGTTCAACCAGAGTTTGACCATTGAATCGAATCTGATCCAGATTGAGAGCAATGGTCAAGTATAGTAAAAGCCACAAGAGCAACTTAGTTACCTTACTCATGCTCGTCCTCCCATGTGATTGGAATGACGCAGGATGATCACCTCACTGGTTCCTATGGCAAAAGTCAACACCGGGATCCAGTACAAAGACATCGTGATGGCGTGGGCATTGGCGCCGATCACGATTGCGAGGATAGATAAGGCACTTCCCAGCACCATGCCACGAAGCGATACGTCTGAAATAGACCGCCATGACCGCAATCCGTGCCAGACAAACCCTAAAAGAAACCAAAGGTAGAAGAAAAAGCCCACCAAGCCAGTTTTCATGGCTACCCAGAGGTGACTGTTGTGAACAAAATGCCGCCCGTCTGACCAGTAGCCATCAACACTCATTAACAAGGGGCGGTAGTTTGCTCCCAATCCAAGCCCCATTATCGGGTGAGACCAGACCTGCGGCAAACCGTATTCGTACTCAAAACTGCGCCAGAGCAGCGTACTCGTATTGGGATCACGATACAGATCGCTAGCGGTCACTGAGAAGAGACGCCCCCCAAAGGCACGCAAGAAGATTGCAGGTTCGGATTCGGGCAAAAGGATTAATACTGCACTGATCAGAAATACACCTAGCATGGCAATTGCCAGCGACCAGTAAAATAGTTTTTGCCGTTCCTGTTTTCCGATCAGAAGCGCCGTCATTCCAATTACAAAAAATGCCATCAGCCAATGTGTGCGATTGAAGGTCATCAAAAAGCCAACGCCGATAATGCCCCACTGGATCAAATCAGTCATTTTGCGAACGCGCAGTCGGTCGATAAACAGCATGACTGATTTGAGCATGAATGCCATTGTAATTAAGCCTTCACCGGAAGTATCAGTGATGCGGGTGACTTCCCGGTAAATACGCCCCTGTTCCGATGTAACCAGTACCTCGACACGACCAGCCAGTATGGGCGAAGTGTAGCCCAGGAAATATTGGACTATCATCACCACACCAACCAGAGTCGCCAGGATAAAAAACCAGCGCAACAGGAAGCGGATACTGCCAGGGGTACGGAGCAGATTGGTAAACAGGAAGAAGGAAATATAATACTCCGCCATGCGCAGTTCTGGGATCATGCGATAGCGGGGAACGTCGTTCATCCAGTACCCGTAGAGTGCGGTTACGGCTGCCCAAACGCAGAATGCCAGGAATGGGATGTCCAGCGGGGTGCGGATTAGCGGGTAGTTTCTGTCCACCAGCCAACGGAGAATGATTAATGCCAGGAAGACAACGATCACAATATCTGTAATGTACAGATTGAAGGCAATCAAATTGATACGTGGGAAGGCTGTGTCCGGAAACAGACTTGAGATGATAACCAGAAGACCCAACAGGGCTAATTCCGGCTTTTTGATTGCCAACATAGCCAGTAAGGCGATGCCCGTCAGCAGGGCAACGGTTAGTGGCGGCAAAAATAGGAACATCAGCCCCAGGATTGCCCCTAAGATGCCGGCTATGATGAGCTGGATGCTTTTATCGGAGAGCCTGGACTGTTGCCATGGTGCCTGCATCTCATTCTCCTTGCTAGCGAAAATAACCTGTCGCTGGCCTTCTCAACGAAGTCGTAGAAGGCGCGAGCGCGCTCCGAGATCGGTGCGGTTGGATACAATACCAATAATGTTTCCGTTGACTGCGGTCAGATGACGAATGGTTGCCTGCAGCGCTTCTCGCCGTACCCAGTTATGGCGGACGACCAGCAATACACCGTCCACCATCGGCGTCAGCACAGTGGGATCGGTTACCGAGATGGATGCTGGAGAGTCCACCAATACCACATCGTATCGTTTTGAGGCTTCTGCAATAATTTCTGACATCTGCTCGGAATCAAGAACTTCTACGGGATTTTGAATAGCGGTTCCGCTGGGAATGACCCAGATCTTTGGATAACTGGTTGGCTGGATTGAGTCTGAGAAATCAATCTCGTTGGAAAGGATATTCGTCAAACCTGTATCGTTCGATATTGCAAAATACTTATGGATCGCCGGGGCACGCAGATTAGCGTCAATAATCAATACAGAGCGTCCGGTTTGTGAGATACTAACTGCCAGATTGGCAACAATCGCGGTTTTACCATCTTTGGGAACTGCACTGGTCACCAGAAGGGTTTTCAGGTTTTTGTTTCGCGTGGAGGAAAAAATATTCGTGCGAAGGCGACGGAAAGCTTCGGCATGAATCGTGTGTGCGAAGAGTCTATCGGGGGTGGGCTGATCCTCATCCGGGATGTTGCCAATCACCTGATAGCCGGTTTGTAGTTCGATTTGTTTATCTGTATACAGGCGAGTATCCAACCCTTCAAACAGGAATGCCAATCCCAAACCGCCCAATGTGCCTACTACCAGACCAATGATTAATATGAGAGAGGGACTGGGACTGGAGGGTTTAGTTGGAAGAGAGGCGGGTTCGGCAATATAAACATTTACCAGAAGCGCCTGATCGTTCAATATACTTTTGCCCTGCTCAATCAGAATCTCTGCGACTTTGTTGGCGACAAATTGCGCCAGTGCTGGGTCTGGATCCTCTACAGTGATTTCAAAAAGTTCGGTATTAACGAGAGCCTGTGCTTTAATTGAAGGATAACCTGAGCTTCCGGCAGATGGAATGGAACGATTAACATACTTGCTCAGCTCCTGCCTCACGCTGTTGGTATTTGCCAGCTCAACGTATGTTCCCTTGATGCGTTCCCCCAGTTCGATATTGTATTCCACAAATTCTGCGCTGCCGGAACGGGGGTTCGTTACTCGAACCACCGTTTTTGCAGTGTACAGTGTAGGCGTGTTAAGAATATAAACAGCTACGATGAGCAAGGCGAAAAACAGGGTCGTCAGAATAACCCATTTTCGGCGGCTGATGACCATCAGGTAATCAATCAGTTCCATGCTTTCCTGTCCGTTAGTTTCCCGTTCCAATGGTGGGGAGGTTGGCACCTCGCTTGAGGCTTTGACTGGAACAGGAACGGGCGCGGTTTTGGGGGATTCAACGGCTGCATCAAACACACCGGTTTCCTGAGCAACCAGTTGATTAAATCCATGCCAGCCGATCAGCTTACCGTTTTCATCCAAGCGCGGGTTGATGTTCATATAAACTGAGCACCATGCCCCGGCAGCATTCTGGAATTGCACCAACATTCTACGTGCCGTACCCTCGGCAAATGCATCACGAAGCTCTGTTGCGCTCCTGGACGCCAGCTTAAATTTAAGCAATGGTTGTCCAACGAAAGCGTGGGGCGGAAGATTAAGACATTCTTCCACTTCAGGGGAGCACTTTGTGTAGACTCCGTTTTTATCACTTTCCCAGGACCACCCGCGCACGGTGGCTGTTTGACCCTTCGCTGACACCCCGCTTTCTTTTTCAGAAGGGGAAGACAGACGATCAATCAAATGATCAATGTGTTCTTCAAAGAATTTTCTTTCGACATAATTTAATACCTCCTGCGCCAGCGCACGATATTGCAAGGAAGCCTGGAATGTTTGGCGTGTACCAGGACCGGCTTGCCTAGAATTTG
>VSSL01000470.1_pt1 | contig 12020 bp, 9 predicted proteins | sample 4557531 | NCBI WGS metagenome assembly VSSL01 (sample SAMN10986726, study PRJNA523729) | hot springs metagenome | isolation source: hot springs | place: India:Timba, Gujarat | collected 2018-05-31 | reverse complement strand
AGCAGTTTGTGCCCAGATTGGGTTCAAGTCGGTATCAAATTTTGCAACAAATATATCGGCGTATGCATCTGTTCCAGAGTTCGTTAAAGTAATATTATCTAGATTTAGTGTCGAACTGGCAAAGTAACCACCAATAAAGAGCGAACCGTCGGAATTTTGAATAATTCTTTTTGCATATTCATCTGCGTAACTTCCAAAAGAACGTGCTTTGACTATATTTCCATCCTTATCAAGTTTGATGATGAAAAAGTCGTAACTACCTTGATTGGTGAAAGTATTTCCTTTGAAATGAAGTTCGTCGCTTTGGAATTCTCCAGTGATATAAATATATTTGTCTCGTCCGAAAATTATCGAAGCAGGATATTCTTTGTCGGTACCGCTCAATTCCATCTGCCAGATGTATTTATTGTTCTTTTCGTCGTATTTTGCAAGGAATATGTCGGAGTAGCCTTTGTTGAACATAGTGTCTGTGAAGGCAATCTTGTTGCTGTTGTATGTTCCGTAAATGTAAAGCATTCCCTCGTCGTCAACAACGCAAGCGTTTATTCTATCATTTGCAACACCGCCGTAAGATTTACCCCAAAGTGGTGTTCCATTAGAAGAATATTTAACAAGGAAGCCGTCGCCCATACCTTTGTAAATTGTCCCGTAGTTATAATTTTTGACTGTGTCTGAGCCAAAAACCAAGTAATCGCCAGAAAATTCGCCAGCAATGTAAAGATTGCCGCTCGGGTCGAAGTAAATGTAATTTGGGTCGTCGTATCCTTCGCCGCCGAATGTTTTCAATTGTAAAACATTGCCATCGCTGGTATTTATAACAGCAATAAATACATCAGAACCACCAATTGGAGAGGCTTTGAAATTACCAAAACTTGCGGGATTGCTTTCGAAATATCCAGCAAGGACAAGGAAATTGCCTACGATGGTCATACAATTTGCACGGTCGTTTTCGCTTCCACCAAAGCCCAAGTTCCAAATGCAATTACCTTGCGGGTCGAACTTTGCGACGAAAATGTCTTCTTTGCCAAGGTTGTCAATTTTTTTCGTCCCGAACGTTAGAGAAGGGCTTTGGAAATAGCCAGCAATATAGACATTGCCAGAATTGTCAACAGCGATAGCGTTGGAATAGTCGAAACTGTCGTACCCTTTGCCACCGACAGCCCATTCCCAGTTTTGTGCCAAGGAAATTCCACTTTGGAGACTCAAAATAGCAAGAACAAAAAGTAAAAGTTTAGTTAATTTCATAAAAACCTCCTAGGATTTACCATTTGCCCAAAGACAGAATAAGTCTTGTGGATTGACAAGCAATGGATGGTTTGGCATAACTCGTATTGTGAAACCTTGTTGACCAGTGCCAGAGCAAAAATAGGAGCCTTCGTAAATGTATTCCTCGCCGTTAACTGCTGTTAAATTTAGTGTTTCCCAAGCAGTATTATATAACTCTCCGTGGGGGTCAAGCGAGCCATAGTAGACGTGGACAACGACATCTTCGGGTCGAAGATTTCCAAGTTTCACTTTTGCAAAGACTTTGACTGGTTTACCGACGTAGAATTCACCTTCATCTTTGAAAGAAACATCAAGGATTTGAACTCCCTGCCATTCTCGGCGGATGTGGTCTTTCCAATCTTTAAGTTCTTTTGCTATTTGAGCATTGTTTTCAGTAAGTTTGTAGTAATTTTGAAGTGCTGGGACATAGAAACGCATAGTGTATTCTTTTACCATACGTGAACAAGAGAATTGGCCAGCCACAGTTTTGATTGAATTTCGCATAAATTCAACCCATTTTTCTGGAATTCGGCTAATTTTCGAGCGTTCGTAGAACAAAGGAACAATTTCTTGTTCGAGTATGTCGTAAAGTGAGTTCGATTCGATGATTTCTTGCTCTTCCCAATTGGAATATTCCTCGCCGTGTCCGATAGCGAAACCATTAGAACCATCGAATGCTTCGTCCCACCAACCGTCGAGCACACTTAAATTTACAGTCCCGTTCAAAGCGGCTTTCATTCCGCTTGTACCGCTGGCTTCGAGCGGGCGAATTGGCGTGTTCAACCAAACGTCGCAACCTTTTATCATAAGTCGAGCTATGACCATATCGTAGTCTTCGAGAAACACGACATAACGTTCTAACCCATAGGCACGAACTTTGTGTATGATTGTTTGTATCATTTCTTTCCCCTGGGTATCCTGTGGGTGGGCTTTTCCAGCAATTATGATTTGCACTGGTCTTTCTGGATTGGTTAGTATTGCTTTCAACCTATCCATATCACGGAATAGCAAAGTGGCGCGTTTGTATGGAGCAAATCGCCTTGCAAAGCCAATAGTTAGTGCATCTGGGTTAAGATATTCATTGATTTTGTTGAGTTGTTCGGGGGAAAGGAATCCTTTTTGCCTCTGCTTTAGATAATTTCGTGCAAAAAGGACAAGACGAACACGCCGACGCTGTTTCTCGCGCCAGAGTTCGTCCGATGAAATCATTTCAATTTTATCCCAAAGTTCCTGGTTGTCTGGTTCGATTCTCCATCTCGGTGTCATATATCTATCGTAAAGTTCAGCAAATTCACGCGCTACCCAAGTCATTGTATGAATACCATTTGTAATGTGAGTGATTGGGACTTCGTCTTCTGGTATATCTTTCCACAAACTGTGCCACATCCTACGAGCAACTTTGCCGTGCAATTTACTAACTCCATTTCGATAGGAAGAAAGTTTCAAGCCAAGTACAGTCATTGAAAATCCTTCGGTTGTATTGTATGGATTGATTTGTCCGAGCGAAAGAAATTCTTCAATCGATATGCCAAGTTCTTTGACATACTCGGTAAAATATTTTTTCACCAAATCTTGGTCGAAGACTTCATTGCCAGCGGGAACGGGGGTGTGTGTCGTGAAAACTGATGAACCGATAACGATTTGCTTTGCAGAGCGAAAATCTATATGGAATTTTTTCATCAGCAGACGGATTCTTTCGAACAGAGCAAAGGCAGCGTGTCCTTCGTTAAGGTGCAAAACTTCTGGCTCGATTCCGATTGCTTTCAATGCACGAATTCCACCAATTCCAAGAATAATTTCTTGTTGAATGCGTGTTTCGCGTGTACCACCATACAGTTGGTCTGTTATATCCCGATAAACTGGATTTGTATTCTTTTCAATATTGGTGTCGAGCAAGAAAAGGTGAACCCTTCCAATTTCCATTCTCCATACTTGTGCATATACCTTGCCTCGGGAAAGTCTAAATCGATAATCAATGGGTCGCCGTTTTTTGTCTCTTTTGGATAAAAACAATGGTAGCGAATAAAAATCATTTGGAATGTAGAGTTCATTTTGCCAACCACTTTGTGTTAATTTCTGTCTGAAATATCCTTGCTGGTAGAGTAATCCAATTCCGACAAGCGGAAGGGCAAGGTCGCTTGCTGTTTTCAAATGGTCGCCAGAAAGGACACCCAAACCGCCAGAGTAATTAGGGAAACTTTCGTTAATTCCATACTCGGGGCTTAAATAGGCTATGGTTCCAACTTTATTTATTCCAAGATTATCATACCAACCTTCGGATTCAAGATATTTTCGAAAATTTTCATAAACAGAATCCAAGAAGGCAACGAAATCCTTTTGCGATGCTAATTCTTCTAATTCCTCTTGCGTGAGTTTGTTTATCATCAAGACTGGGTTATGGTTTACTTCGTCCCAAAGTTTGTTATTGACACGGATAAACAGTTCTTTCGCTTCGTAATTCCAACACCACCAGTAGTTGTAAGCCAATTCTTTCAATTTCGCAATTTTTTGCGGTAATTTTGCAGTAACAACAAATGATTGTACTGGTTTCATTCCCATACTAAACTCATTGGTGATTTAAAATAAAATTTTAAATTAATATTTTTAATTGAATTATAAAAGGTGAAAAAATGAAATTAAATTTTGTTGTAGATATATTACTACAAGGAGGTATCGTTGGTTTCCCAACTGAAACTGTTTATGGCATTGGATGCGATATTTTCAATCTTTCTGCTGTCGAAAAGATTTTCGACTTGAAAAAACGGGAAAAGACAAAACCACTTGCTGCCCACGTTGGTTCGTTTGAACAAATCGAAATGGTTGCCAATACAAATGTTAAATTCTTCGAAACTCTTTACAAAAACTTTCTTCCTGGACCGCTTGCGATTATTTTACCAAAGAAGCCAGTTGTCGACAGTGTTGTTACTTGTGGTTTGGAAACAATTTCAATTCGCTATCCAGATTGTAAAGAAGCAGTAGAACTTGCTCTTGGTCTTGGTCGACCAATTGCTGCAACATCGGCAAATCTTTCGGGACAACCTTCCGCAGTTCATCACGAAGATGTATTAAAATATTTTCCAGATTGCCTTGACTTTGTTGTTCAAAGTGGATTCACAAAATATCGTAAAGAATCGACAATAATCGATTTAACTGTTTCTCCACCAAAGATATTGCGGCAAGGGGCAATTCCAGTCGAGGAAATTGAAAAAGTTTTGCAAGTAAAATTGTAAACCGAAATACATAATTTCATAATTTTTAAAATTATTTGTTGTTGAAACTATTTCTTGAATGTAGTTACTGATAATATAATTTCTAATGGGTGTAGGCGTTGATTATTATTGAATTGAATGTATTTTGGAATAATTTTGTAATTTACAATGCTTTAATTTATTGGAAATTAGATTGTTACAATGGAGCAGATAGAAACACTTTCAAGTATTGAAGGCAGAAAGTTATTGTATCGGATATTTCAAGAACTTCGTTACAAGAAGCAAATGTCCAATTTTGCAATTTTATCTCTAACTTGGAGAATTTGCACAACCGAACGCGAAATTTCCCGCTATACAAAAGAAGACTACCAAGTTCTTCATCCTTTGGGGTTTTTTCGTGGAACATTTCTTTGGATGGAAGAAATTGTCAATCGCTTCTATTTTTCAACCATCAATTCTTTTGTTTACCTTGGTGCCGCAATTTTGCTTGTGTTGATTGGCGTTCGTCGATTTTCCTCCCACGTTAGCGATAGCATTGTCATTGCAGGCGTTGTTTTCGAGGCTTTGATGCTTTTATTTATGTTTGTTGTGATGCTTTTCACTCCAAGCGAAGATGCATTGCCTTCGAATCAGAACGAAGAAGCACCAGAAAATGAACTTCTCGTCGAAATTGGAGAAATTGCCACAGATTTTGCAACTGCTGTTACTAAACTCGAAACTTTAGGAGATAATGTAAAAAGTTTGCTTATCCAACAGACCGAAATTCTTTCATTGCTTCGAGAATCGAATGAAATGACACGCCAGATAATTTCTCCAAGCCCAAAGTTGCTCGAAATTATGGAGCAGACAAATAAGTCCCTTGTTCAATTCAACGAAACGCTTGAAAAATTGAACCAAAGTGCCACGCAATTGAAGCAAGAAGAGATTGAAATTGCTGTCCGACGCGAACTTGAAAAGTTTTTCGCAAATATGATAAATAATAAAAATGCAAAGTAGTAAACGAAAACGTCGTATCGTTGAAATATATTTCATACTTTATCTTGCAGCGCTTGTTTTCATTCTGCCCGAAAGTAGTTTCAAACCAGGGTCGGGGAATGGTCCAGAAGTTATTGGTGACTTTCAAAGTGGCTTTACTTTGATTCCAGAAAAGTCAGCCTTGGTTTGCAATGTGGTTGTCGAACCAAACGGATACCGAATTACAAAAATCGATTCTTCAAATGTGATTTTCTACACTGGGGATTTCGAGGATATTCAATTTGAATTTACAATTGAAGACCAATCCACCAAGTCGTTCGGTTACCTTGCGTCCCGACAAAAACTATTCTGCTAAATACTTTCGTGTAGTCGAAGTTCCAGAAAGGAAAGCAGCAGTTTTCTTCTGGCGTCCTCAATATCTTGACAATTTCAACACCACATATCTTGTGAAAGTAACCGCTACCGCTAAAAGTAAAAAATCCTTTGGCGATAAATACCCCCAACGCTTTACTTATAAAGCCACTGCTCAATTCACACTATTGATTGTTCTTATGAATGCAATCACTGGGGAGCAAACAATAGCACAAGGTAGCCCAACCCCGCAACAATTCCCATTCAATATCCTTGAACAGCAACAGCAAATTCCAACTGGTTTCGGTGTGGGCAAAATATCAATCAGCGCGACAAGCGCCAATGTCTCTCAACTTGCTTATCAACAATGGGTAAATACAATCAATGCAACAAATGTAAATCTTGCTACCGACGCCAAGGTCGACTTGTCTGTGCGTTCAGAGCCCGAAAATAATGGTGGAACAGCCCAAATTACTGAAATCAAACCCGACTATATTGTTGTTAGAGGAAAGACCCCAGTCTATGGAAAATTGATTGTCGAGGTTGCGGTAAAGCGGAAATACGATGGGCAAGAGGCTCGCACTTCATTCTTCGTCGTTCCGCAACAAATTGAACGTCCAGTGTTTAAAGAATATATCTACCCCGGACAAACAGATACGATTGACCCACGTTTGCCCCTAATAAGTGGTGAATTGAAAACAATCCTTAGGGAAGGGAATAAAATCCGCGCTTCGAGTTTGGGCGGTGCTCCAATTTATTTTACCCCAGAACTTGCCGATACTGGAAAACGGTTCACACTCGAACGTTACGTCGACAACAATCTTCTTGGACAAATTTATTCAATTTATGTAATGGATTTCCCATTGCCGAAAATTGTCGATGTCGTTAATCTTGGAAATCGAGTAGTTAAAATTGTTACTCAAGCCTATGGCATTTTCAATCGCGAGCGAAATGAAATAATTCAACTTGAATTGGATGGTAATGTTTCGTCCAAATACCTCGACTTGCGTGGCGAATTACAAGACTTTTCTGGTAACCCTCCATACAGAAAACAATATTTCCAGTTGAAACCTAAGGACCCGACCAAGCCTTTTGTTTTCACTGTTGTAGCAATCGACAAATTTGGAAAAAGTTCGGCACCCCGTCGTGTTGTGGCTGATTAAAACTAACTCTTGCATTTTCAATTACTTAATCTAAAACTTTTCTCGAAGTTTTTCGTCAATATTATTTGAATTTTTAGCCATTTGTTAGCGGTGTATTTCGTAAATTTGTAATTAAATTTTTTAAAGATTATGAAAAACGAGGAAGTTATTAATAGCGTAGTCGACTTGCAACAAGAACAAAACTATACAGAAGAAAGTATTCGTGTCCTCGAAGGTTTGGAAGCCGTTCGAATGCGTCCCGCTATGTATATTGGGGACGTTGGCGAACGAGGACTCCACCATCTTGTTCACGAAGTTGTCGACAATTCGATAGATGAGGCTCTTGCAGGCTATTGCAAAAATATTGTCGTTACTTTGCATTCCGATGGTTCTTGCTCTGTTGAAGACGATGGACGCGGAATTCCAGTCGGACCTCATCCAGTTAAACAAATTTCAACTCTTGAAGTAGTAATGTGTACTCTCCACGCCGGTGGTAAATTTGACAAAACTTCATACAAAGTATCTGGTGGACTTCACGGCGTTGGTGTCTCTTGCGTAAATGCTCTTTCAGTTGAAATGAGTGTAATTGTCCACCGCGATGGTAAAATTTATAGCCAAAAATATTCTCGTGGCGTTCCAATTACACCAGTTGAAGAAATTGGAACAACCAACAAAACTGGTACGATTGTCCGGTTCAAACCCGACCCAGAAATATTCAAAACAACTACATTTAAATTCGAAAGGATTGCCCAACGCTTGCAAGAACTTGCTTTTTTGAACCCTTCGGTTGTCATTACTTTAATCGACGAGCGAACAAATGTTAAAGAAACTTACCACTATAAAGGTGGACTAATTGATTTTGTGAGTTTTGTCGATTCGCTCGAAACCCCCTTAATTAAGCCAATATACATTTCTGGCGTTGTCAATTCTGATGTTAGTGGTGAAGTCAAAGTCGAAGTTTGCTTCGAGTACAACACTGGCTACAACGAGAATTTGCTGTCCTATGTTAACAATATCAATACAATCGAGGGTGGCACCCACGTTTCTGGTTTTCGTTCGGCTTTGACAAGGACTTTAAATGCTTATGCAACTGCAAACAAACTTGCCAAGGAACAACTTATTGGCGACGACTTCCGCGAAGGCTTGACTGCTATCATTTCTGTTATGGTGCCCGAGCCACAATTCGAAGGTCAAACCAAAACCAAGTTGGGTAATGGCGAAGTCGAAGGAATTGTCCGCACAATAGTTAATGAGAAACTTGCCGATTATCTTGAAAGCAATCCGTCGGTGGCACGGAAAATAATAGAGAAAGCAAATCTTGCAGCCGAAGCCAGAATTGCAGCACGAAAAAGCCGTGAACTTGTTCGAAGAAAAAATGCTTTGGAATCGGGTTCGCTTCCCGGCAAACTTGCCGATTGTTCTCTTCGCGACCCCGAGAAGACAGAACTTTTCATTGTCGAGGGCGATAGCGCTGGCGGTTCGGCAAAGCAAGGGCGAGACCGCCGTTTCCAAGCAATTTTGCCATTGAAAGGTAAAATCTTGAACGTCCAAAAGTCTCGACTATCCAAGATTTTAGAAAATGAAGAAATTCGTTCGATTTTCCTTGCAATCGGGGCTGGATTGAGTCGCGGAAACGGTAATGGAAGCGAAAGGGAGAACGGCAACGTTGAAAATCCAGAAGAATCTTTCTCACTGAATAAAATTCGTTATGGCAAAATCATTCTTATGGCAGACGCCGATGTCGACGGTAGCCATATTCGCACCCTCCTCTTAACCTTGTTCTATCTTTATATGCGGGATATTATACTCGACGGTCGGCTTTATATTGCCCAACCCCCATTGTTCAAGATAAAGAAAGGCAAGCAAGAATTTTATGCATACAGTGATGCTGAACGCGACGAAATTCTTCAACGATTGAAAAAATCATCACCCAATGCTGAAATTGTTACCGAAGGGGAAGAACCGGAAAAAGCAACTTCGGCTAATGGAATTGTCGTTTCCCGTTTCAAAGGTCTTGGCGAAATGAATCCCGAGCAATTGTGGCAAACGACAATGAACCCAGAAACCCGAACATTGCTTAAAGTTACAATCGAAAATGCAAAAGAATCGGCAAGGATAATCGAAACGCTTATGGGCGAGAAAGTCGAACCTCGTCGTAAATTCATCGAAGAAAACGCCAAATTCGTCCGCAATTTGGATATATAATTAGGAATTGAAAGTTTTTTGTTTGTTTACCGAAGGTCGATAACTTCAACGTCCTTTGGTGGTTTGAATTCAAATGTTATGGTTTTGATTGGGACATTCAGTTGTAAACGCTGGATACGATAAAGTAAGTTTTCGCTCCCGTTTGCAAAACCAACTGCTTTGATTTCCAATTTGTTATCGAGATAAAGTTTCACTTTCTGGTTTGGTTCGTTCTTTACTCCCAAAAGCAGTGTTAAATTCGACCCCAACTGAGAATTGTTTTCTTTTGCCAGAGAAATAGGAACAAAAATTTTTCCAAAGTCGGCGAAAACATTTTGCAAATCGAGTTGCTCCGATGTGTTCGGAGTTGATAGTACGACTTGTTTCTCCTTGGGTGAGTAATTCCAAAGATTCTTTCCGTTCGAAATAATTATCCGGTCAAGTTGTTTATTTTTCATCAATTCCAAACGAAATTTGTTCGGAGATGCCACAAGCATCGAGCCAGACAATCCCTTGTTAAGTATTGTGAATTGCAGTTTAAGCGAGTTCAAACCAGAAAAACGGAGACACAATTGCTCGAAAACCTTGTCTTTTTCGAGCGAGAAAAGAGAGCCCGGAAAAAGAATAATTGCTAAAAGTGTTACGAATGTATAAATTCTTCTTTTCATGGAAAATCCTATAAATCTCCAAGTTGTGGTCGAACGATAAGTTCTTCGACCATAGCGCCGCTTGCTAACATAACATCGATATTGTAAACTATAGCAATGGCAATATCTTCTGGCTTCATCATACGTGAGCCAAATTTATCTGCAACGGTTGGGCTCCAAATATTTGTCAATGTCGCTCCGGGGTAAACGTTCATAATTTTGATGTTTTTGCTACGCAGTTCCTCGCGCAAGGATTTGCTCATCGCAAGCACAGCCGCTTTCGAAGCCGAATACACAGAAGAATTCACAAATGTTTTTGTTACCACCACCGACAAGATGTTCACAATTATACCAAAATTTTGCTCTACCATTTTGGGTAGAACCGCTTGCGTGCATAGGAAAACGCCGCGCACATTTGTCGCAAAGGTTTCATCAAACTTTTCGAGCGAAAAGTTCAAAAAGGGTCCTGCAAAGTACTTTCCAGCATTGTTGATTAAAACATTTACATTGAGATTGGTTACAGATAATTTATCGTATACGCTTTTCACATCCTCGGGGGACGAAACATCGCAAGGGAAGAGGAAAACACGTTGGTCGCTTCCAATTTCTTGCATTGCAGATAGAAGTTTCTCTTTGTTTCTGCTGGAAATGATGACAGTTGAACCCCGTCGTGCAAACAGTTTTGCCAAAGCCAGTCCAATCCCACTGCTTGCCCCAGTTATCCAGACATTCAAGTCTTTAAATTCCATAGTGTTAAGTTTTACGTGAAACAAGACTAATCACTTCAAGTGCATTTTTGATTTGGTTTTTGTCGACCATATCGGAAATTTGCAATTCTGGTTTGTCGAATATTTGCTTTGCTTCTTCGAAACGATGTTCCATTAGAAGAGCAGTTCCCCAAACAAGTAGCCGTAAGCCTTCGCGGTGTTGGTCTTCGCTAACGAAGTTGCAATAATTGTAGACTTTTCTATAATCGTCTTTCTTCAATGCGATTTGACCAAGACGAATTCGCACCATTTCGATTTGTTCTGGATTAAGTTGAAATGAATCCAGAAGCCGTTCATATATGGTTTGTGCACGGTCGATATTTTCCACAGAGAATTCAGTTTCGGCAAGGTTGAACCAAGCCCAATCGTCGTCTGGATTTTCCTCGATGACCTTTTCGAGTATCTTTCGATTACGATTGATTTTATCAATGTTTATGGTAGAGTAGCCGTAGTGGTCAATCTGGATATCTGTTTCTATGATTTCGAAACCAGCATCGAGTATGGATTGAGCAATTTGTTCGTGAATTGGTCCTTCGTAACGAATTTGTGGATGATTTCGAAAGATTCGAGTGTAGGTATGATGGGTCTTGGTATAAGAATCGCCTCGCTTGACGTGATTTGTTATCTGGACACGCAACCCGCCAACGTTCGGTTGGTTTGTTAAATGAAAATTATCTAAAAGCGATTTCTGGTTCAAAACCTCGTCGTGGTCGATTGATAAGACCCAATCGTAGCGAGCAAATTGCAATCCATAATTTCTCGCTTTGGAAAAATCGTTTTCCCATTCGTAAAAATGGACTTCTGCTCCCATTCGGGTTGCAACGCTTGGAGTTCTATCCACAGAGCCCGTATCGACAACAATGATTTGTTGTGTGACTGGAATAATCGATTCGAGGGCTCTTGCGATAGATTCTTCAGCATTTCGCACTATCATTAATGCTGTCAAATTAAGCATTTTCTATTTCAAATTGTTTCAAAACCATTTTCTTGCTATTATATCAAAATATCTAAATTTTGAAAATGTTAAAATAAAAAATTTTTTTTACTTAAAATATGATTTACACTCCTTTGAAAATAGGCAAGATGATGATGAAAGAGAAATGGCAAGATGCTCGACACATCGAAATTTTGAACGATTTGCTTATTAAACTTGCCAAAAGAGAACTTTTTCGTTTGATTATCAATATGCCACCCAGATATGGAAAATCTCTTCTGACTTCGATTTTGTTCCCGTTTTGGTATATTGGCAATTTTCCAAATCATAATCTAATGCTTGTTACTTATCAGAATAATCTTGCTCGTAGTTGGGGAAAGCGGATACTTCAATTAATTTCAACATTAGGCGAGGATTTGTTTAACATTAAAACTGATGCAAAGGAACGCTCTGCGGGTATGATTGGAATTGAACGCTATGGCGGTAAAATCATTTGTGTGGGGGCTGGCGGTCTTCTCACTGGGCTCGGTGCAGACGCAATCATT